>Ga0268262_10007204_pt1 | contig 10457 bp, 8 predicted proteins | sample TergutNc150P3_FD_190354 | JGI IMG/M metagenome (GOLD analysis project Ga0268262, IMG submission 190354) | Nasutitermes corniger P3 segment gut microbial community from laboratory colony in Florida, USA - Nc150 P3 (SPAdes) (version 2) | ecosystem: Host-associated > Arthropoda: Insects > Digestive...
CGCACAGGCTCATTGATGCCGACTACGCGCACACGGTCAAGTTTCCTGTAAAGCAACGCGTCTCCGGTTTCGCGCACCGTATTTTCCGAGGCAAGTATCCATGTCCCGTATTGTTTGTTTACGCCCTCAAGACGCGCGGCAAGATTTACCGCGTTTCCCATAATTGTATAGTTCATTTTGTTGGCGGTACCCATGTTACCCGCTACCATATCACCCGTATTTACGCCTATGCGCGTTAAAAGGGGCGAGGGCGACAATTTTTGCTCCATGATTGTTTTGTTTAACTCAATTTCCAGCTTTCTCATGGTAATGGCGGAAACACACGCCCGCAGAGCGTGATCCGCAAGCTCAAGAGGCGCGCCGAAGAACGCGATAATGGCGTCGCCTTCGTATTTGTCTATCGTGCCTTTTTCGGCAAGAATCACATCGCTCATCGCGCTTAAGTATTTATTTAACAGGCTTACAAGCTCTTCAGGATCAAGCTTTTCGGAAATCGTGGAAAAACCTCTAACGTCCGTAAAAATAGCGGTCATGTGGCGTTTTGTGCCGCCCAACTGTAAGCGCGATGGATCGGAAATAATTTCTTTTACCACGTCGCCTGAAACATAAGTTGAGAATGCCGTCCTGATAAAGTGTTTCTCTTTTTCAGAATTGGCATAAGCAATAATTTCACGGATAATAATAGTGATGATCATCGACATTATTATTCCAAGTGGCCCTAGGAAAAGTCCTGAATAACGGAATATTAAAACAGCCGCGATAAAAATAAATAATACCGCGCCAAATCCCAGTGTGGCGCGGTAAACAGGCGTAAGTTTATCAGTAACTATAAAAAAAAACGGAACTAAAATAAGCATAAAAATTATCTTCCATATATTATCAAGACAAACAATGAAAGATTTTGTAAGAATCGTATCCAGCACGACGCCATGGGTGCCTACATTGATGTATTTGCCGTAAAATGGATTCGCGCCATAGTCGGTTGTTCCCGTATCAACCCTGCCAATAATAACAAATTTATCATTTAAACTTTTTATATTTTCGTCCGTTATTTCCTGATAACGGGTTATATCCACTTCAAGCGCATTAAGTAACGAAATGATATAATCGGATTCATCTTCTATTTCATCGGATAAATTCGGGTGTATTTCCATTAATTGCGCGCTGATTGTCTTCATCTTCTCCGCGGGAGCATCTTTTAATACTTCACCTAACATTTTATAAGCTTTATTTTTATATTCAAGAAAAGCGTCAAAAGAATCATGGGAAGTATTTTCCATCGCAAAATTTCTTGATTCACGCGCCGCGTCAAGAAGCTGAGTCATATTGCCAATAATAACCGGGATGGAAATTAACGAGTTGTCAAGCTGCGAAAAAAGCGCCATGTCTTCGGCGGCAAGGGCGCGGCTGTATTTTTCAATTTCAGCTTCTATTTCGTCTAACAAACTGAATTCCGCGAATGAAACATGGGAATAACTGTCATTGTAATCTTTTTTTGGCCAGTCAAGCATCATCCTGCCCTTGGGGTCCAACGGGATAACTAAATCTTCAACTTTTCCGTTTGGCAGTTTCGCCTGCTTAACGATTAATTTGCGTTTTTCCAGAAATATTTCCGGCCTGCCAAGATAATCTATCAATGGGGCAAAGGCAAGTTGCAAGTACCAATGATCGTGCATATTCTGCGTCAGGTAAATACGCCTTCTTACGCCATCATTATCAATTTCCACATTGGTATAACCGGCTCCCTTCGCGGCGGAGGCAAAGATTGGAAGGGCGGGCAAAATATCGACTGCCCCTTCCCCACGCGACGCGTTAGGCTTTGCGTTTACAGGGTACGAAAAAAGTTGTTCCGCCAGCGGGCGACGTTCCGCCTGTTCGCCGTTCAGAGGATAAGCCCAGAAATTAACCGTAGACCAACTATTGCCATTTAAAGCAATCGCCTGCGCCAAATAAATATCGTTATCACGGGCGACACCCTGGGCTTTGGAATAAAGTCCCGTCTTTTCTTTTTCTATCATATTGGAAAGGCGATTGGCGTAATTTGGAATTTCGTTACGCGCCATACGCCCGGATTCAACGGCGGAAAAAATATTCTGCGCGGATGAATTGATTTCCGAAAAACTGCGCTCAAAATCGTTGGCAAGCCCCTGTTCAAGATAGAGGCTGTCTACCCCTTGAGGACCGCGATCGATGTACTCAATATCGAAGATAACGGCCTTTGCGCCGTATTCCTTTAAGCGCAAAAGACCGTCCGCGGTAATGGAGCGCGGCCACGGAAAAAAGCCGTAATACGCTATTGCCTGATCATTTACGTCAAGAAAGACAACGCTGTCTATATGCTCGCGATTCGTCCTAAAGCGAAGGAAAAAATCATAAAGACTGTCTTCCATCGAAGTTAACGCGCCAACTAAATATAAAAATGAAAAAACCGCAACGGCAGCCAAACCTATAAGGGCATTTTTCCAATGTTTCATAACTTTAAGAGTCTATTGTTGAGTTTGAGGATACTCAACATTAATAGTCAACTCGCTCTTGCTTGCTTTAGCTTTTATTGCTTCGGTATCAGCTCCGACAGGCGGTTGTATTTGAACTGACCGCTCAGCGTCAATCGCCGGGTTGGAGACGGTTCCGTCAATATTTGCGGAGCTTGAATTTCCGCCTGTTACAAGAACGCCCGCGCCTGAAATGCCGCTTAACAAAACTTTACCTTCAATTCCCATCAAGTTACGGGTATCCATCTCGAAAGTTGTTCCGCGAACGGAAGCGGTCGCGCTGGGGCTTTGTACGTTAAGGTTAGTTTTTGTACCGGCCGGCGGCTTTACTTCGACTCTTACCCTTCCAGACTGTAAATTAACATTGACATTCTCGGTATTTTCCAAGGACTGTATTTCAGCAAGGGTAAGGCGCGTAAGCGGACGCACGGAAATAACGGAACTGCCAATAGCGATGATGGCGGTGCTTCTAAAGCCGGTTGAAACAACCGTGTTGGAAGATACGGCATCCCCCGCGGAAGCCGGAACAAAAACAGTTGACCCGGAACGTTTTAATTCAACCTCGCCGGTTAATTCCCGAATAACGCCATTCTGGCAGAAGGCTCCACAAACAATCAATGTAATAAAAAACGCCGTAAAAATAATCTTATTCATTCTATTCCTCCTTTAACTAAATAACCTATAATAATGATAAAATGACGCTTAAATCAACGCGCCATTTTATATCTTCTTTTGGCCCTGCATCGCCAAGAGACGGGAAAAATGCCCCGCCGCCCAGGTTGAATTGCAAATCAGAAGCGGGACTCCATGTTATCCGCGCTGACGCTTCCGGTCCAAGGAAATATCCATCATTTTCCGCAGTTACAGGGTAACTGTTGAAAGTTCCCAAATCGTTACGCACAAAGTACGAGGCCGTAAATGAGCCGCCTAAGAAATTGCCAAACTTGGACGAATAATTCAGCGAAAAAACTGAAAGCCCCGGTATTTTCGATTTTAAAATATACCCGTATTCTTTTCCGCTAATCGGGATAAACGCCCCAACGGAATCGTTTACCATTCCGCTTGCGATTGTCCCGGTAAACGAAAGCCTGGTGTTGAATTTGGATGGGAACAGCAGGAACAGGCCAATCTCTCCTGCGAATGCCGTGTTGAATTTATTTTCGTCCGCGACAGTTTGTTGTGAAAATTCAACACTGCCCCCAAGTTCAAAAAGAAAGTTATTAATTGGAATTGCCACTTTAAGAATTACATATTGACTATGGTAGTCGGTATCGGTGCCGTTTAAATCCACCTGACCGATAACGGCGGTATTTAAATGCAGAAACTCGCCAACTGAAGGATGTTCCCACCCAACGGAAGCAAACGCACGCTTGGAAGCAAAGTAAGTATCGAAATCATCTGTCGGTATTAATAAATTTTCCTGGTCATCTTCAGTCATCGCTATATTGGCTCTTTTTTTATATTGAAAACCCGTATACCACGCGCCGAATCTGAAACTTCCCGCCCCGGAATTATAGTAATATTGTACGCCGTCAAAAAGACCATTCGCGATAAAAGAAAGCGGATCGGAATAATTAATCCGCCCTACCTTGATACCTGAATCGCCGAACCTCATGCTGAATTCGGTACGTAGAAGTTCCGGTATATAGAAAAATTCTTCATTTTCCTTTCCAAAAGAAAATCCGGCGGAAATAATAAATTCTCCGTTGTCGCCTATCAGTGTTGAAAAACGGGGCAAAATGTCAATTTTAAAATCAAAAGCGTTATCCTCAGATACGGCGTTTCCAAATCCGTCGTTTTCGTTTATTATAAGTCCAAAGTCATAAGCAAAAATAGAAACAGGAAGTATTAAAAGTAAAATTAAAAATATTTTATATAAGAGGTTTTTCATTCTAGTTCTCCATGGCAAGAATTCTGTTTATGTAGTAAAGAAGCTGTTCGCCTGATACAAAAACAGATGGGTCCGCTCTGTTTTGAATAACATTAAGGTACGTTAATTCGCGGTAAGCGTAATGCGGGCCTTTGGTAATGGTATACATAATCCCGCCTTTAATTTTGAAAGAACGCATTAATAGCAAAGAGATATTATCAAGCCGCGCGGAATCATTGGAAGACAGTTTCTTTGAAAGCCAGTCTTGTTGAACCGCGTAATTAAAAGCTTCTTCGCTATTGTCCGTCGCAAGCGCGTTAGCCGCTTCCAATACAAACCGCGCCGCCTGCGCGTAGGTGACGGTTTTGGCGTTTAAAAGAGTTTCAATTTCCATCGCTGTTGACCGGCTTCTTTCAGGAGTTTGGGCAAACACGGAAACTGATGCGAAGAAGAGGATTAAGAAAAAGTACTTATATAAAATCGACATTTTGTTGTTGTTATCTCTCCTTATAATAATTCAATATACATCAAAAATCAATTTCTGTCTTAATAATTCGGACAAATGATACCAAAAAATTTCACACAAAGAACACAAAGTAGGAAAAGAGCACAAAGAAAGTGTAGTATAAGTGAGAAGTGTCTTTGTCTGCCATCTAAGCATGGTTTCTCGTTCTTTGCTTGCTTTCACTTCTCACTCCTCACTTCTCATTGTGATGGCTGTTTCTCCCACACCGACTTGCTGTCCACGGGCGCGGTCGTTTTATATGTTCCTATGCCTCCTTCTGTTGCTAGGTACTTTGCCCTCAAGTCGCCGAGGAATGGGGTACTGGTGCTAAAATTGTTCGAAGTAATTGTACCTTCAAATTTTACGCTGTTAAGCTTGGTACAACTGTTAAAAGCGCCCTCCCCAACGCTGGTAACGCTGTCCGGTATGATTACGCTGGTAAGACCGCAGAGGTAAAAAGCATACCTATCAATAGTTTTAACGCAATCCGGTATGATTATGCTGGTTAGATTGGTACATCCGTTAAAAGTAGAACCTTTAATAATGGTAAAACTGGCGTTGGCAGGTAATTTTATGTAATTAAGTTCGGTACAACCATTAAAAGCATAACCATCAATGTTGATAACGCTGTCGGGTATGATTACGCTGGTTAGTTTTGTACATTTGAAAAAAGCATAACCCCCAATGCTGTTAACGCTGTTAGGTATTGTTATGCCGGTAAGGTTACTGCAATAAGCAAAAGCATAATCCCCAATGACGGTAAAGCCGTTTGGCATTATAAAAGCTCCTCTTCTTCCTTTCGGACATATAATTAATGTTGTTTTAGCTTTGTCATACACTACGCCATCTTGTGAGTAATATGTGTTATTATCAGCGTCAATATTTATTGTGGTAAGGTTGTCGCAACCGCTAAAAGCATCACTATTAGCACCAAAACTTATGTTGTTAACACCGTTTCCTATGGTTACACTGGTAAGACTGGTGCAACCGGAAAAAGCGCCGCCTCCAATACTGATAACGCTGTCTGGTATGATTACGTTGGTAAGACTGGTACAACTATTAAAAGCATCAGCCCCAATGCTGTTGTTAGCGAAAGTACTGCCGGAAAGGTCAAGGTTGACATATTTAGTATTGTTGGCATTAAGCACAGTTGCCAGGTCTGCGCCGTTAAGTCCGATCACGTTCAATTTAACATAATATGCGGTGGCGATAGTGTTGTTGTGCTGGTTAGTCAACCATGTTCTCAGGGCTTCAATGTTGTCTAAAATGGGAACGTAGTAAATGTTCACTGACTTTGAGTCGCTTATTCTATAGCCTTCTTTCTCAACAGACACTGTCAAAGTGCCGACCAACGTAAAGCCGCTGATTGGCAGAGTGTAATTCGGTCCTCCATTGGGGCTGAGGATTAAGTCTCCTTTGCTTATGCCGGAAATGCCTTCTAATTTTATATCGTCTGCGCTCAGGTCGGCAATTATCTTATCAAATTGCAATGTTAAAACTGTGGTGGTCTCCGTTTGTGAGCCGTTAGCTATTACTTCGGTTAAAGTTACCGGGATGATTATCGGGCCGATTTTTGCGGAAGGACTGCCTTCGTATCCGGCGAGAGTAACAATTACCCAAATATACTTACCTCCGTCTTCAGGAACCGCCGTATAAGTACTATCTGTCCCAATGACTTTGTCAAAGGTACTATGCTCATCTCCCCGTTTCCATTCGTAGGTAAAATTCCCACTTACGTTAAGTTCGCTGGTATCCGCATTTAGCTCCTGTCCAACTTCATGTTTTCCTTTTATGGTTACTGTCCCAGTCAAATGGTTGCTATTGGCAGAAAACACCGTAACATTACAACTTGCGGTTTCTCCTCCGTCCTGAGTGGTAACGGTGATAACGGCATTTCCGGCGCTAACCGCAGTGATCGTACTACTGCCGTCACTGCCTGCCAATACGGTTACCACTCCATTATCGCTATTAGTCCATTCTATGCTTTTGTTTGAGGCGTTTTCAGGTTGTACTGTTGCAATAAGGGTTCCCTCCTGGCCCACGCTCAGTTCAAAGGAGTCTTTATCTAGCGTTACACCGGTAACCGGAATGTTGCCATAGTCACTTGGCGCATGCATCGTTATTGTAATCGCTCCGTTTCTTCCCGGCTTTATATTTATGCTCTCTCGATCGCTTTCGGCTTTTACACTTCTTTTACCATCCTCCCCCACTATGTAGGCTTGTATAAAAATTTTCCAAAGACCGGGTTCAACGATAAAATGAACAGATTGAGAGCCTGTAACCGTAACGGATTGATCGGCTCCGGGACCGCCGCTTAATTCTATTGTATGAGTAAGGTCTTCAATTCTGACATCTTCATTCCAGCTCAAAGTCTGAACATTGCGGCTGTTATTCGGCGAACTTATAATGATTGTAAATGTGCCCTGATCTCCGCCTTGCCAAGGGCTGAAACAGGCAGCCAGCGTAAATAAACAAATAATTCCCAGTGTTAAACACCGCATAATATAAACCTCCGTTTTTTTTAAGGAACTTTTATAAATAAAAGGATAATGTAAGTATTCTATAATAATGTCGCAATATTTCATTTTTGTCAAGGAAAATCATGAAAAATACAATGTTTTTTAATAAAAACCGTTAATTTTTATCAAATATATACAAAATTTGTATTAAGAAAAAGCAAAAAAAACGGACGTTTATTTTAAACTTAAGATAACGTCCCAGCGTCAGTCACTATTTTTTTAATGCGCGATTAAGATGTATGCCGAATAAAATACTTGAGGGGTTTCGGAGTAACGGCATACTTGCACCCGCTCAGGTAACGGTAGTATTTTTTATGATAATTATATTATTCCGATTTTCACTTTTTTGCCAAAAACATCCGCGGCTTTTGCCAGAGTAGCCAATCGCATATCGGAAGGATAGTTCTCCATTCGTGATACAACAGTTTTTCGGGTATGTAATTTTTTTGCAAGGTCTTCTTGTGTCATACCATTTTCAAGCCGAAGCTCTTTTATTATAGCGCCAAACTTGAAGGCCTCATAACCTACATCATAACCATCTGCGAATTCCGTATCCTGCTTTTTACGGTTTGTTACATACTTTTCCAAATCGCTCATCGTTTCCAGCCTCCGTTATTTAAATACTCCTGTTTATATGATAATGCTTTTTCAATTTCATTTTTAGGGGTTTTTTGCGTCTTTTTAATAAACCCATGTGTTAAGATAAGTTTAGAATCTTTATATATAAATGACAATATCCTATATGTATTTCCGGAAAAATCAATGCGTATTTCCCAAATATCATAAGGCGCCAATTTCTTGAAATATTTCACCGGTACTACATTAATATCTTCAATCAATTTTAAGACCCATGTAATTTTCTGGGCTGTCTTTCCCGGCAGTGAATCTAAGAAATCCATTACTGGGCATTTCAATGCATTGGTCTTATAAAAATTGACTGATAGCCCCATACAATCAATGGTAATAATAATATTAACAAATGGTCAAGCGGTAAAACTTTTCACTCTCATATAATCCGCCTTTCGATAAAACTTGGGACTGACAAGCCAGTTGGAACCAAATTCCGCCTCTGCTTTCGAATAAAATCCCACTTTAACAAATAAAAACAAATTGCTATACTATCCGCATGAAAACAAACCCTGTTGCGGACTATCTTGCCGCTGTAACGCCTGAAAAAATTGATGCCGGAATGTTGGCTTATATTTGCAATTTAACGGAAATTGCAAAAGTTACTCCGGAAATTGCCTCTTCTATCGTTCTTGAACTGGAAAACCAGAGGAAACGTGTAAAGCTGATAGCCAGCGAAAATTACTGCTCCATGGCGGTTCAGTTGGCTATGGGGAATCTATTAACCGACAAATATGCCGAGGGCGTACCCAACCACCGTTTTTACGCGGGTAACGAAAATGTTGACGCAATCGAAACCTTGGCGGCGCAGGAGGCGTGCAAACTTTTTGGCGCGCAGTACGCCAATGTGCAACCCCACTGCGGGGCCGACGCAAATTTGCTTGCATACTGGGCTATCTTAAGCACGCGCATAGAAAATCCGGCGCTGGAAAAATTTGGCGAAACTAATCTTTACAAATTGACTGATTCCCAATGGAACGAATTAAGGGCTTCCTTTGGGAACCAGCGCCTCTTGGGTCTTGATTACTATTCCGGCGGACATTTAACACACGGTTACAGAAACAATCTTTCAGGGCGTATGTTCGATATTTACGGATATTCCGTATCCGCCAAAGACGGAATGTTGGATTACGATGAAATTGAAAAACAGGCGTTACAGGTGCGCCCGTTAATTTTATTGACGGGCTATTCCGCCTATCCACGGAAAATAAACTTTAAGCGTATGAGGGAAATCGCTGATAAAGTGGGTGCGGTCTTCATGGTAGACATGGCTCACTTTGCGGGTCTTGTCGCGGGCAAGGTTTTTACGGGCGAATATGATCCCATACCCTGGTCGCATGTCGTAACCAGCACGACGCATAAAACCCTGCGAGGCCCGCGGGCGGGAATAGTACTCTCCACAAGCGAATTTGCGGAAGCGTTGGACAAAGGCTGCCCTTTGACCATGGGCGGTCCGTTACCCCACGTTATAGCCGCAAAAGCCGTCGCCCTACGCGAAGCCGCCGCTCCCGAATTCAAGCAGTATGCGCAAAAAATTGTAGACAACTGTAAAGCGCTCGCCGCCTCCTGTATGAAAAACGATCTTGACGTTTTAACGGGCGGCACTGACAACCACCTTCTATTGGTAAACGTACACAACGCCGGCCTTACGGGCAGACAGGCGGAAAGCGCCCTTCACGAATGTCGCATAACGCTTAACCGCAACAGCATTCCACGCGATCCCAACGGCCCGTGGTACACGTCAGGAATAAGAATTGGAACCGCCGCCGCCACAACTCTTGGAATGGGAGAGCCGGAAATGACGGAACTTGGCGAATTAATAGCGAAGGTAATAAAAGGGACAACACAGGCTCAGGACGCAAAAGATCCATCCAAAAAGAGCAAAGCAAAGTATACGGTAAGCGAGTCTGTAAAGAGCGAAGTTCATGAGAGAGTAAAAACGTTGTTGGGACGCTTCCCTGTGTATCCACAGCTAGATCTTGAATTCTTGAAAAAGTGCTTTTGTAATTAACAAATAGCAGTGAGCAGAGAACAGTGAGCAGTGAGCAATGAGCAATATTGTTGTACGCTAGCTTTGCATGATGCTACCCGCTATGCTCGCTAACTTCGCTCACTGTTCACTGTTCACTGTTCACTGCTATTTGCTCACTGCTCACTGCTCATTGTATTTTCTTTTTCTTCGTCTTTTATGAATGTTACAAAAATATCAAAAAGAACTATATCTAGCTTATGGCGTTTATTTATAAATTCATCCCGCATCATTTTTAGAGCTTCTTGATGCGTCATTGGATGACGATAAACGCGGTGGGGATCAGTAAGGCTGTCAAATACGTCTATTATTTCCAGCACTTTTGCGGGAAAATAAGCGAGAACTTGAAAATCTAAAACGGGTTCCAATTCGTATCCAATGCAATAATCCTGTTTTGCAATGGGATTATCTTTTT
>Ga0268262_10007205_pt1 | contig 10456 bp, 7 predicted proteins | sample TergutNc150P3_FD_190354 | JGI IMG/M metagenome (GOLD analysis project Ga0268262, IMG submission 190354) | Nasutitermes corniger P3 segment gut microbial community from laboratory colony in Florida, USA - Nc150 P3 (SPAdes) (version 2) | ecosystem: Host-associated > Arthropoda: Insects > Digestive...
TACAGCGTTCTATCCGTGGATCCGGGATGATTGCAAGACTGGCTCTTATGTCCATGAGTCCCCTCCTGCTCTTCCCTATCGTCTGTTTCTTCTTTTCCTTTAGCCTTTTTATAATGCGGTTGCCCTGTATTGTACTCTCCGTTTGGTTGACAACAACAAATAATAGCCGATACTATAATTAGATGGGCAAACAGATAAGAACAAAGGAAATTATCGATCTGCTTTTTAAGATTTCGTAAATTATCTTGGCTATTATCACGATTTATCAATGTGTGAAGGGGACTTTATGAATATCTTTCTGGGGGTTTTAGGCACTTTTGTACTTGTTTATGGCATCTACAGTATAATTGCAAAGATATTAGAAATAAAAAACCGATAGCGGGTGTTCGACCTTCAATTCGTGTTGGCTACGAATACTGGTTTTAGGTTAAACGCAGAAACTGAATACTCAGGATAAAGGCTGCCATTCCACAGGGCGAGCGCATAATGAAGTTTCCCGCATCGAAGCGAAATTCGATTTGCTCTATAATTCTAAATGTATTCGAAAATTCTATATGATATGGGAATACCCTGCCCGTAAATCAGGACAATTCGCTTTTTATGGCTTCAATTATACAGTTCTTTAAAAACTGATATTCCTCTCTAACATATATATAAAAATATGGTTTGACCGCATTACCACGTTTATTTATACCCAAGTCACAATAATCGATAGGCTCACCATCATCAATCTTAATAAATAATTGATTTGGTTCAACCTGTTTTAATTTTTGTTTGACCATTCCAATATAAAAAGAATCTTCCTTGTAACCTTTCTCTTCAAATATCCTCTTTACTATCTTTTTTACCTTTACTTCCAAACGTTCTGGAGAATCGTTTATTATCTTTCTGGAAAATAACTTAAAATACTCGGTATAAGTCTTCCATAATGGTTTTAATTCATACCTCCTCGAAATCCATTCCTGAAAATACGGATTCGATTCATGATATTGTTTTAATAAAAAAATTATATCATCGTCCGTTAATTGAAATATTTTATGACCATTAATATCCTGTTTTGAAGTTAAAATATTAACATTAAACATTTGTTTGAATACCGAATCGGGATCCGCCGGACACATATTTTTCGGCAATAAATTCAAAGCTTCTTCCAATAAGTGCTGTTCATAAATAACCTTATGGTGATTGAAAATCCAGAAAGACTGGAAATTTGCTGAATCTATTAAACCATCAATTTCTCTGATTGCATTTTTATTTATACACCGAACATATTCTTTATCTTTTTTACAAATTTGGAATGCCGACAACAAACGATCTGTGTCAACTGATGAAGCATTGTAGCCGGAAGCCCACCTGTCCCTAGCAGCATAATCAAGTTTATCAACATCAATGATATCGTCATTCAATAATCTAATCAGGCAATTTTTTAGCTGGTTTAACAGGCTATTATTTCTTTTGTATCTGCATCCAATAATCATGCGGGCTATTAAATTTATATCTATGGCCCGATCAATATTATAAATTTTTTCTCTAAAGTACGTTAAAACTAAAAACGCACTGACTACTTCATGGGGTTTTGAGTTAATATCAATAAGATCTATATCATCCGATAAATCTTTATCATCAGAATGATCCAATAGAAGAGCCTTAAGATCGTTTGCCCTACCAAAATGACGTTCAAACGTATGGGAAAAAGGCGCATTGCCGGAATCATGCAGAAGACAGGCTATTTCAAATGTTTTCTTATATGTTTTTAAGCCTCTTTCCTTAAAACCCGATTCCTTTTCTTCTATCTCATCTATTACTTCGACTGAATTGTTAAATATTTCGTCAATCGCCTTGCTCCCCAAATGATACGTACCCACTGAATGAACAAACCTGTCATGGTGTGCGCAAGGAAACAGGCTTCTTATTGATGTTTGTTCAATTCTGCGCAGTCTCTGAAAAACCGCCGTATCAATAAGATCACGGCAATATTCGTCCGGTATCTTTATATAACCATGAATGGTATCTTTTATTAATTTCATGTCATAAATTAACCAGCCAGTTCTTCAAGATATTTGTCCTTAATTTCCGCAGGCAAAGAACTGTTCACATCTTCTAAAACATTATCATCAATTAAGTTTTTCAGTTTACATTTAATAATATCTCTTTTATAACCTTGGAAAGATAAATATCTCTTGTTATAATATATTGTTTCCTGAATTGAAGCCTTATATAAGTCTATATATACATTTTTGTCAAAGATTTCTTCAATGGCGCATTTTTTTGTTGCAAGATCCTTGAGCGAGGCTTTACCGATTTTTTTTGCCCCAAAATAATTTAGTATGAAATTTTCACTTGTAATTTTTACACACACATTATTCCCCCATAAAAATTATTAAGAAAAACATCAAGTTTTTCTATTAGACGAGCCAGCAAACATATATCTGTTTTGAAGATTCGAGATAATACCAACAACAAGCCTGTGATGATGGTCAATACCGCTGTAAGTTACGCATTTACGCCCTAAAAGCAAATAGCAGGCTTTGGCTTTTGTCACTTTAATTCCATTCGTTTACGCCTTTGTGTTGTGAATATACCGGTTCATAAACGTTCCAAGTATCGATCACATAATAAATCTATACCTCCCTATAAAAAATAGTCAATAGGTGATTTTTACTGTTTTATGAAAAATACTCAAATATAAGGGATTCATCGAAAGCCATACGGAAGAAAAACATGCCATTGCTAAAAAAATGAAAGACAGGGGACGACCACTATCAGAAATTGTGGAAGACACTGGCCTTTCTGCTGAAGCAGTGGAAAAGTTGTAAACGCTGGGAAAGCCCCAGCGGTAAATTCTCCCTCAAGGTTTTCTAGCTATACACGCCCCGCTCTTTGCGTCAACCATCCCTCTTTCCAAAGCCAGCTCTTCAAGCGTTCCCGGCGGGGACGCTTCCAGCGTTCTCCTGTTTCCTGTTACCAGTACCAGACCATGCTCGCTACAGCCGTAACGGCCCCAGGCTTTACTTTCATGGCCTCTGGGAGCCTGTTGGACTGGTAGGATTTTGCGGCTATCTGCCTCAAAATCCTCCGATTTATGGGCTCCCTTAGGAGTTTGTAAGGAATAAAATGCTCTAAAACTGTGTTTTTTCGCATTTTCTTCAATCACATGGGCAATGCCCGGCAAACTCCTTGCGCCCGGCGAGTCTGCCGAGAGGGGAAAGCAATCCGAGATGATGCGGATTTTCGTGCGCTCTGTGCGCCTTGCCGATTTCTGCGCGGAGGCTTTTCCAACCAAGACAAAGCTCAACGCCACCCTCTCCTTGGGAAGTTTCATGGCCGCCGAAAGCCTGTGCAGTTCTTCAGGAGCGTCATCGGCGCTTAAGGCAAAATGGCACCACTTGGCCGACCTGCCGCCGGGAAGGGGACAAAGCCCGCAATGGGGACAGGGCGAAAGGAGAAGGCGTTTTTCTTTTATAAGGGAAGAGCGCAGCAGGGAGATAAATTCCCCGGAGCGGGGAATGCCAGGTTCTACTACCAAAACGGAACCGGAGCTCTCCGTTAGGGATGAAAGCAGCCTGGCCTGGCTTGAGGCAAAGTGTCCCAGGCCCTCTTTGTCCACGGGGGACAAATCCCAGAAAAGTTCGTTGTAGACGTTTACCGCCGCGCTCAGGGCTGCGGGCTTTCCCCTGATTTCCACGGACAGCGCCCTGCCGCCCTGTCTGCCAAAGCCGCGAAGTTCTCCGCGGATGGTTCTTACAGTCCAGGGACAGGCTACGTTTGCGGTAAGGGCGGCGAAAAGCTTTTTTCCGGCGTCGAGAACTGCGGCGGTTTTGTCCAGACAGCGGAATTCCAGGGGGATGTCCCTTAAATCAGGACGGCTTATCCATAAAGATATTGCCAGGGTAAGGGGCCCTGCCCCCAAATCGTTTATAGCATCGTTGCCCTTTAACTCAACGGGCAGGGCGGCGAAAAGACGGCAGAGGCGGTAGATGTTCCAGGGCAGGTAATAGCGGAGATAAGCCGAAAGAAGGGCGGGCTTGCCCAAGTAAGAAGCGCCGCGTTCCGTCCGCTCATAAGTTAGGAAGCGGAAAAGTTCCGCCACGTCAGCAGGCAGGGCGGCGCGAAAACGCGCCGGTATGGGAAAGGCTTTTTCGACAAGAGCCGGAATGGAAGCGAGGGTTTTGCTCGCTTCTTCCGAAAGGAGAGGAAAAAGAGAGCTCAAGAATCCTTCTCCGCCTGTTTATCCCGATCAGGATCATGCACAAGAAAAAACAGGGACATAAGCTCTGAACGAAGGGCGGAAATGCAGCCCCTTAAGTCCTGGTGTTCCCCGGAAAGCTCGCTGTAAAGCTGATCCCTTGCGCCTTCAATAGTGAAACGGCGTTCGTACAATAAATGTTTTAGCCTGAAAAAAATCTGAAGATCCCGGTCGCGGTACACCCGCCTTCCGAAGTTGCTTTTTCCGCTCTGAATAAGGGGTATTTCCTTTTCCCAATAGCGTATAACGTAACCCTTCACCTTGAGCAGCTTTTCCAGCTCTCCGATACTGTATGAAGCCATGGCATCACCGCTTCTTTCGCGAGCCGGACTTTCTCTTTGCTTCGTCCGGCGGTTTGGCCGAGGCCCGGATTTCGATAGCCACCGGGACAAGTGAGAAACCAAGGTCGCGGCGGATACGGTTACGCAGGTACGAGATGTAGGCCTCGGTTACTGCGTCTCGCCGCGAAACAAAAAAAATAAACTTGACCGGATTTGCCTCCGCCTGTATCGCATAACGGATCTTGAACCTGCTTTGCGGACCGGAGGGCGTAGGGTGTTCGGCCAGCCACTTTTCAAGAGCGTTGTTAAGATCGGCGGTTTTTATTTGCCTGGTGAGTTGCGCGTACATTTTCAGGCTTGTGTCAAGAAGGCTGTCTATTCCGCTTCCGTTAAGGGCGCTAAGCGCAATTATCGGGGCGTATTCCATTTTTGCGAAAAGAAAATGAATCCTGTCCTTTACTGCTTCGAAACTGTTCTTAATCGCGGGCATGGTGTCCCATTTGTTCAGAACCATGATCAATCCCCTGCCCTTGTCATGGGCCAGAGCCGCGATTTTCTTGTCCTGATCCGTCAGGCCCTCGTTGGCGTCAATGATAAGAAAAACAAGGTCCGCGCCGTCAATTGTTTTAATTGCCCGGTTCACCGAATAATACTCGATGCTTTCGTTTACCTTTGACTTCCTCCTGATGCCTGCCGTGTCCATAACCTGGAAGTTCCGTTTCTTCCAGGTAAACGCCCCCTCCACCACGTCCCGTGTCGTGCCGGGAATATCGCTGACAATGGAATCGGAAGAAGACGTAAGCCTGTTGGAGAGGGTGGACTTTCCCGTATTTGGTTTGCCCAAAAGGGCAATTCGTATCGGCGCTTCCTCCTGTTCTTTTATGGGGGGGACTGCCTCCTCCGCTTGGCTAAAATCAAGGCGGCTAATGATTGCTTCTTCCAGTTCCAGGATATTATCGCCATGCTCGGCGGAGATCATGTAAACTTTTTCAAAGCCGTAAGAAAGCAGGTTCCACGCGTCCGCTTCGCGCCTGCCGCCTTCGGTCTTGTTCACCGCCGCGATTAACTTGCCCTGATAGGGCCTTAAAAGGCCGATAAACTCCTCATCCTCGGGGGTAAGCTCGCCAGCCTCAAAAATAAGGACGATAAGGTCGGCTTCTTTCAGCACTTGGAGGGTGCGCTCGACAACAACCCTTTCAAGCTCGCCCGCTTCGGAATCGCGTTCGCGATCCAGCTTAAAGCCGCCGGTGTCTACAAGCGTAAGCCGCTTTTCCAGTATAACGGTGTCCATCGCGACCGCGTCTCTGGTTACGCCTGGCGTAGGATCGGTAATGGCGCGCCGCTTGTGCAGAAGCCTGTTAAAGAGGGTTGATTTGCCTACGTTCGGACGGCCTGCCAGGGCAACTACCGGTAAATTTTTTTTCATCGGATATTTCGCTAATCTTTGGGAAACTTTTCGGCCATCCACCCTTTAAGAAGAGCGTTATTCGCCATGAAGGAAACGCCATTTAAAAGCTCTTTCGCAAGCTCCGTACATTCACTGGCGTTTACTTCGCGGATGATTCTCTTCACCAGCGGAATGGACGAGGCCGCCATGCTGAACTCGTCAAGGCCCAGCCCCAAAAGCAGGACGGTAACCGCGCTGTTGCCAGCCATTTCCCCGCACATGGCGGCCTTTATGCCGCGCTTGTGGGCCGCGTCAATCGTGGTTTTTAAAAAGCGGAGTATGGCCGGATGGGCGCTCTGGGCCAGATAGCTTACTTTTTCGTTTCCCCGATCAACAGCCATGGAGTATTGGACAAGGTCGTTGGTTCCGATGGAAAAGAAATCGGATCTCCTTGCCAGAATATCCGCGATCATGGCAGCGGAAGGAACTTCGATCATGGTTCCAACTTCAATGTTGTCAACAAAAGCCTGCCCCCTTTTGCGACATTCGCTTTTGGCTTCCTCCAGCAGGGCGAGGGCCGCGTCAAGTTCCTCAAGCCCGGAAATCAGGGGGAACATGATCTTCACGTTTCCGTTTACGCTGGAACGCAGTATGGCCCGAAGCTGGGTTTTAAAAAACTCGGGCATGGAAAGGGAGAAACGTATTGCCCGCCAGCCCAGGAGGGGATTTTTTTCCGAGACATCGGTAAAGCCCGGCAGGATTTTGTCGCCGCCTATGTCAACGGTGCGGATAGTTACCGGCAGTTCTCCCACGGCTAAGAGGACACGGCTGTAAGCATCGAGCTGCATCTCTTCCCCGGCGGCCTGATCAGGTTTCAGGAAAAGGAATTCAGACCTGTATAAACCTATGCCTTCCGCGCCGAAACGATGCAAGTCCTCCGCCTCTTCGGGAATTCCGATGTTTGCCTTTAACGAAACTTTAAGGCCGTCTTTCGTCTCCGCCGCAAGCTCGCTTGATTTTAGCGATTCGTTCAGCTTTTTGCTTTGCCTGGTTCTTAAACGCTCCCACTTTTCCAGCTCCTTTTGTTCAGGGTTGATAATGACCTCGCCGGAAACTGCGTTCAAAACAAGAGTGTCGCCGCTATTGATCTCTTTTGTGGCCGTCGACAGGCCAAGCACCGCGGGGATGTTGAAAGCCCTGGCCAGGATTGCCGTGTGGGAAGTTTCCCCTCCCATGTCCATGACAATTCCCTTGACGTGTTCGCGGTTCATCGTAAGCACTTCCGAGGGCAAAAGGTCATGGGCCGTCAAGATTACGTCGCTGTCCAATCCGGCAAGGGAAACTCTTTTTATTGAAAGCAGCCTGCCCAAAACCCGGCGGGAAACATCTTCGATATCGGACGCCCTTTCCCTGAAAGCTGAATCCGGCGAAGAGAGCATTTTTTTCATAATAGCCCTGGAAGTATCGTAAACCACCCATTCAATGTTCTCCTGGGTTTCTTTTATCCGCCTTTCAATCTGATCCTGAAAATCCACGTCCTCAATCATCATTAATTGAGCGGCGAAAATATCGGCGTGTTCCTTGCTCATCTCACGGACGGCCCGCTCATGGAGTGCCCGTAATTCTTCGGCAGCTTCGGCGGATGCGGTCTTATATCGTTTGAGTTCGCCTTCTATTTGGTTTTTGCGTATGTCGCGGCGCTGGATTTCAGGGAGATCCCTTTCCATATAGAGGAACGCCTTTCCGATGGCTATTCCCATTGACGCCGGAATTCCGGTGAGCTTTTTCATGATCATTGTCATGATATTGAAGGATACCCCAAAGGGAGCTATGCTGTCAAACATAGATGAAACCTGATTCCTCGCCGGGGATTCCCGGTAGCGCCCCAGACTGTTTTCGTTGCAAGCATTTCAAAATTACCTGGGAGCCCGCTTTTCCACGCGCTTGCACGCTGTTTGGAATTAAATGCCAGAACCTGCCTTCTACGGAGGTGTTTCTCTCCGCTGGCAAACATTGCTTTTCTTTCCAGCAAAAAGATTTAACGAAGAACGATGGCTGAGAAATCGATAAGCAATGTCGTTCTGATTCAGCCTCCTTTTGTGCAGCTTAACAGCCCGTATCCTGCCCCTTATTACCTGAAAAGCTTTCTAGAGCAAAGGGGATTTCATGTAACGGTTCTGGATCATTCCATAGGGCTTTTTGAAAGGATTTTTTCCCGCGCCGGCCTTGAGCGAATTTTTGCCGACGCTGCGCTTTTGCCTGGCTATAAAAGCGAAACAGAAACATTCCTGTCCGAAAGGGATCTGTGGTGCGTTTCAATAGACAGGCTTATCGCGTTTCTGCGCCAGCGGGATCGCGAGTGGGGGCATTTCCTGGCCCTTGCCAACGGCTGCCTTCCCGGCGGCAGGCGGGCTGACGCGTTCATTGCCGAACGCGGCGGGGAGGTTTCAGCCAACGAGGCCGGGATTTTCGCGACAAAGCTCCTCGCCGACCTGGCGGATTTTATCGCCTTCGCCCTGGATGAAAATTTCAGCCTCATCCGTTACAGGGCGGCAGGGGACGCCTGTTTTAGCTCTTTCGCCGCGGTTCAAAAAACCCTTGACGACTACATCATGAAAAATTTTTACCGCCCCATGCTCAAAGAAGAATGGAAAAAACTGGAAATCTCCGGCTACGCAAACGATCGGTTTTTACTGGGCGTTACCATTCCCTTTCCGGGCTGCCTTCCGGCGGCGCTTGTCTGCGCGGAGTCGGCGAAAAAACGCTTTGGCAGGGCGGTTTGTACCGTCGCAGGCGGCGGGTATATAAACACCGAATTGCGCTTTTTCGACCCTCAGGATTTTTCTGATTACTTCGATTATGTTTCTTTTGACAAAGGCTATGGTTTGCTGATTTCCATTCTGGAAAATATTGAGATAAATGAGACAACTGAAGACTCCTTTGTTAGGACAACTTTCCCCGACTATTCGGAGGTTGATTTTAGCCGCTACCTTTATCCGGTTGACGATGCCAACCCCATGCACAGGCTCTGGTCTGACGGGCACTGGCTCAAAGCTTACCTTGCCCACGGCTGTTATTGGCATTCCTGCGCCTTTTGCGATGTTACCCTGGATTACATAAAAAACTTTATTCCGGTTGACGTGCCCGCCCTTTTTTCGCATTTAAAAAAGCAGGCCGAGAAAACCGGCGTCAGGGGAATTCACTTTTGCGATGAAGCGGCGCCTGTTTCTTCGCTTTTGGAATTTGCCCTTTTAAACCGCGAGGCCGGAGTTCCCCTCAATTTTTGGGGCAACATCCGTTTTGAGAAGAGCTACGATTCGGACACGGCGGCGACCCTCGCGGCGGGAGGGCTGTTGGGAGTTTCGGCGGGCCTTGAGGTCGCCACCGAGAAGGGCTTTAAGCGGCTCGGCAAGGGCATCGATCTTGAAAGCGCTGTAAGGGCGCTGGCCGCGTTTAAGGAAGCCGGGATTTTAACCCACGCCTACCTTATCTACGGTTACTGGGACGAGGACGAAGAGGAGCTGATCGATTCAGCCGAAACCCTAAGGCAGCTCTTTGCCGAGGGGCTTTTAGACTCCGCTTTTTGGCACAAGTTCATCCTTACCCGTCACTCGCGAATCTACGCCGAAAAAGAGCGCGGCCTTCATCCTCTCTTAATAGTGAAAGATGCCTCTGCCCAAAATGGCAAAGCCTTCGCGCTAAATGATCTTTCCTTTGAAGGCGAGGAGAAATTCGATAAATACAGCGAGGGCCTTGAAACGCTGCTTGGCGCGTGGATGGCAGGTGAAACAGAAATGTCCGTTAGCTCCGCTTTTCCATTCAAGGTAAAAGCCCCGTCGGTTCCGCCGGATCTTGTCTCCGCCCTTTTGGATAAATACGCCCGCACTCGGGACAAGGCCGGGGCGGCGAAGCTTAAGAGCGGCAGGGTTTTGTTTTTGGGCACAATTCCGCGACAGGGGCGAAGCCCCGGAAAAAGCGCGTCCTTATTTTGGCGCTGGCGGCTGGCCGACAGGAACTTAACTGCCGCCGGAGAAGTCGAAGCGGAAAGACTAGTCGCCCTATTGGGAGCAGCTTCCAAAGGCAAAGGTATGGAAACGACAGAATTTTTATCTTTTCTTGAGGAAATTGCCGGAAAGACCGAGGCAGAAAGAATCTGGAAAAAATTAAGGAATAGTGGATTAGCAGTGTATAATCATCTAAAATGGTGACTGCAACCATATGAGCTAATATAAGAAATTTAAACCACGGAGGTCACCTTTTGAACCGAAGGTAGAGTAACACGGAGTTTTAAAGCAATTTTGTCATTTTCCTACCTTCGGTTCTGTAGCCGTGAAACTACCTTCGGTTCTTAGCCGCGTACTCCTATGTTTTTTGTCAAGGGAAGTTCCGAATTTTTTTCAAAATTCTTTCTCCCCTTGGCCGCTCCCGGCCCTGCTATGCGCTCACCGCTTCCAGGGCCAGCTTTTTCCCCTCTTCGCTTCCCAGTTTAAATTTCCTCACTTCGTAGCTCGTCCCATCCCTCATAAGGGCATACAGCAATTC
>Ga0268262_10007206_pt1 | contig 10456 bp, 9 predicted proteins | sample TergutNc150P3_FD_190354 | JGI IMG/M metagenome (GOLD analysis project Ga0268262, IMG submission 190354) | Nasutitermes corniger P3 segment gut microbial community from laboratory colony in Florida, USA - Nc150 P3 (SPAdes) (version 2) | ecosystem: Host-associated > Arthropoda: Insects > Digestive...
TTGGGGCTTTTAAAAGTTCTCTAATGCCTGCAACAGCTACAGGACAGTCGTTAATATCGATTAATTCTCCGCTTTTGCGCCCCATGAGCGCGTATTTTCGGGAATCTGCGCCCTTTGCCTTCTGTCTTAAACAGTGAAACTGCATTCTGTTCCGGTATTCCCACTGCGGCGAAGAAAAAATTTCAATCTCCGGCGGTTGTAATCCGCCAATTCTTGTAAATGAATCTTTTAAAATAGCGGTTTTCGCCGCAAGTTGAGACTGATAATCAATATGCTGAAGATTACAACCGCCGCATTTGCCGTAAAAAGCGCAAACGGGCGGCACGCGCACAGGGGACGGTTCGATAATTTCCAGTGTTTCAGCCCTTGCCCAAGTATTATGCTCCTGCACAATACGGCAGAAAACAATCTCATCCGGCGCGCCGCCTTCTACAAAAACAGGCTTCCCCTCAAAACGACCCAGCGCGTCTCCCCCGGGAGCGATATTTTCGAGGCGTAATTTGCAGACATCTCCAATTGCCATTAAATGTAGTATACTTAAAACAATGAAATTTTTCCTGAAATATTGCATTTTATTTTTGTTCTCCGCTGTCTGCGCATTTTCACAGGAGAATGCCCGGGAACAGGGGCTTGTAACAAGCGATCCGTTTTGGCGGCAGGCTTTGGGGGGATCGGTACTTTCTTTGCCGTCAGTTCAGGTGCAGTCTGCGGTTGTCGCCCTTGACGGCGGAAGCATCAGGGCGTTTTCCACGGCTGGAAAATCGCTTTGGAACTATTCGGCAAGGGGCAGAATAAGCCCCTACGTTTCGCGCTCAAGAGAGGGTTCCACCTATTTTTCACGGACTAACGGCGTATTAATCGCGGTAAACCGCGTAGGACGCGAATTGTGGCGGCGCGAATTGGGTTCCCCTCTGTCCGCCGGAGTAGTTACAGGCTGGGACGGAAGATTATTTGTTCCTGTTGAAAAAAAGATTTTTTGTTTCACGGCGTCGGGAAATCTTTTATGGACAAGAGTTTTTGAAGCGTCATTTTCCATACCGCCAAAAACAGATCGCGGCGGCGGAATAATATTCGCGTTAAACAATAACGAAGTTTACCGCATTGATCATTTTGGAAATTTTTATAAATGGACGCTTTCCAACGCTCCTGCCGTTATTGTTTCAACGTCGCAGACGCAAGTTTTTGTTTTTTACAGAGACGGGACAATTGAAGCGTTAAACCTGTTTGAAGAAAAAAGAGATTCTCTCGGGTTTCCAAAACTTCCATCCGCTCCGCTTGCGGCAATAGGCAAAGGAGGAAACATCGCCGTTACCATGAATGACGGCAGGATTGCGCTGTTTTCGATAGAAGAAAGAAAAATAATCTGGTTTGGCGACAGCCATATAAGGGAATTAATTAAAACCGGCGCTGTCCCTGACATGGAAGTGGAAATGTTTTTTGATGAAAGAGGAGTTTATGTTTTAAGCAAAAACGGAGCTACCGGTTTTTCCGTTGACGGCAAAAGATATTGGTTTACAAACCTGCAAAACGCGGCGGCAGTACCGGCTTTTGGAAATGACGGAGTGTTATATTCGGGGGGAAAAGACTGGGTACTTTATTCATATAAAATTGAAGATCGTATTTTGCATGAAAAAACCTCTTTATACGGACCCGTTCCGGACGGAGCTTACGGAATGGGGCGACCCATAATTCCCGATAAACTTGTTATTCCTCTTAATGAAAACGAAAAAATACGGAAACTTGAACAAATTACCGAAGGAATAAATTCAGGCAGAATCGGCGCAAATGAATCTGATTGGACGTCATTTTTACTGACGGTTTCCGCAGGGCAGGATCATTTGACGATGAAAATTAACGCTATAAGGCTTTTAGGAAAAATAGGTTCGCAGGAAACAATCCCATGGCTTATCAATATTTTCAAGAATGAGATTGAGCCGATATTAAGATCGGAAGCCGTAAAAGCAATAGGAAGCATAGGCGTTGATCCGCAGGGAATTGCGATTCAAACATTCATGCAGTTAATAATTTACGACGGCAATACAAAAAACGATCAAATATTGACGTCAATAGCCCAAGCGACAGGAGCCTTGTGCCGTTTCTCGGGGCCGCCGTTAAGCGAAATGGGGGTCAAATTATTAAATCTGTTAATTTCTTCGGAACAGCCGCCTCCGGCGAGAAGGCAGGCAAGAATAGAACTTGCTTCTCTTAATTGAATGTAACGCCCATTGAATTAAAAATTATGCTATAGATAGTGTCGCCAATTTCTTGACGACACTATGGAATTTGGGTGACAGGCACTGGTGCGTGACTAAAGTGGACGCTTTAGCATATAATAATAAACTACTGGATTCACCAAGATTATACAAAACGCAAATATTATTTTTAGTCATGAATTAGCACATAGATATGATTATTTGGAAATAAAATCATGGGAAAATAAGGAATTTGTAGACGCAATAAAAACCGCAGAAAATAAAGTTCTAGGTGACTTAAACAAGTATAATAATTTATATCAAAAAGAGTATGAGTATGTGCAAAAATATGGTGAAAAAAAACTTGCTTCCGACTTTAAAAAATATGAAAAAATCACAGGGACGGATTGGGGAAAATCACTTAAATCTTTTGATCCAACTTCGCAAAATATAGAGAATTTTCACAGAGAGGTGGTTATTCCGGCTATTAATAAATAATGTAAAATTAACTTCTAAGCATTATTATTTTAAGGTAACGGTTTTGGGAACAAAAGGAGTATAAAACAGCCTTTTAAGAGGGATAAAATAACTATTTGATGACTTTTCTATATACATGATATTAAAGTTCTCATCATATATAACTCTATACTACATAAAGAAATAGCTGATCTTAATAACATTTTTGATATTGTCATTATTTATGATTAATTACAGCAAGTAGCGTTTAATTAACTTATTCCTTAAAAACATTCTTAATCTGCTCCTTCCCGGGAAGCCTGTATATGTCAAAATCCCTGTCTATGCTGATAACTTGACGGATGCCGGTTTTTTCCGCAGTAATGACAAGAGTGGCGTCGGCAAAATCCATGGGCAGGCTGGAATATTTATCTGTCAGTTCTATAAGACGCAGTAAATCATTTTGATTTATGTCGCTGATAATTACGCCCTTGTACATTACCCACTCGTAAAAATCACGCTGGGCAGAAATATTAAAATCCAGCATATGGGAAACTTCCGTAAATACGGCTATTGTGCTTACATACCTGAACGGATTGCTTTTTAGGAAAGATTTTATTTTGCGATGATGTTTGTCGCTTGAGTCAAAAAGGGCAATAAGAGGACCTGCGTCTATAAGAACCGAATCTACCAAGCATTCATCCTGTCTGAAAGCTTTTTCTTAATCCGTTCCTTGTAGGTAACAGAGCGGTCGCCGTCCCCTGAACCGTATTTGCCGAAAAGATTTTCGCCAAGGGAAAATGAATCCATGTCGCCTTCCTCGCGGTCGTAGTACATCTCCAGAGATTTAATGATAACCTCGGATTTTGTCATGTTTTTAATTCTGGCAAGGGCAAGGAGCTTGTTCCTTGTGTCCATGGGGAGCCTGGCAGTGGTAATAACCTCGTTAATAACATAATTCGCTTTCATATTACAAATTGTAATATTCAGGTAAAGAAAAGTCAAGCGTTTTTTTGCTTTTTTTTTCACTATTTAGAGTCTGTCTATAATGTGGACACATTATAGACAGACTACCTAAAAAATAGTATTTTCGTAGCCTTAAGGCGAGAAAATACAAAGTCTGTCCGCAAAGTAACCGGTTTTGTGGACAGACACTAGTTAACCTGCCAATTTGCCAATAATCGTAGGAATAGCGACAAAAGTGCCAATCGAACTGCCCAAACTGGAAAAGAAAAACACTAATAACGCCCTTGTAATCCTGTTGCGGTAAAGCCCCTTAAGACTTGAAGCGTCCTCCGTTATTTGTTGAGCGTCCGACACCCTCGGCTTTCGTAACACCGCCTGTACAATGCCGGAGATAATGCCAACGCCGATAAACGGGTTTAACGAAGTTATAGGCGCGCCAAGAAATGAGACAAGAACCGCAAGCGGATGACCAAGCGCGATGATCGCGCCTAAAGCCGCAAGAGAGCCGTTCCACAATACCCACTGAAGCAGCATGGAAAGCCCTATCCCTGCTCCGGCGCGGAAAAAACCTGCGGCTACAAGAGCGATAACGGCGGCAGGAATAATAAAACGCGCTATTTTGGAAAATAAACCTGCCGGAGGAATTTTATCCAATTCGCTTACGTCGGTTGATTCTTCGCCTTTGCTTAATTTTTCAAGATACGCCTTAATACCCTGAATGTGCCCCGCGCCCATTACGGCGGTAATTCTTTGATTTGTTTTCTGCTGTGCCGAAAGCCAAATTTTTACGGCAAGATAACGGTCTCTTTCATCTATTAAAACTTCTTTAACAGTCGGCAAATAATTTGCAAGTTCGCTCATCATGCCGTCAAGTTCATTTTTATTTTTTAAGTTTTCTATTTCTTCTTCGCTCAGTTTTTCGGTTGTAAAAGCGCTCGCTAAAAGAGAGGCTAACAATTTCGCCTTACTCCAAAAACCGCAGCGCGTCCATGCCCGGCGCAGAGTCGTATGCACCTCACGGTCGCAAAGGCTGTAGGACACACCCATTTCTTTGGCGGCTTGCACCGCTGTTTTCATTTCTTCGCCGGGTTTTACTCCCAACTCGTTTCCAAGACGGCGTTGAAAACTAGCCAAAACAAGATTCGCGATTAAAAGGAACCCCTTGCCTTCTTTAAAAACTTTTGTTAAGTTAAGTTTTTCCCAATTATCATTCTGCGTGATTGAATTATACCGTTCCTGATCAAGCTCTACGCATACCATGTCCGGTTTTTCTTCGCAGATAATATTCCGCACTTCTTCAATGCTTTCACGCGAAACGTGCGCCGTCCCTATCAGTTTAAATTCATTTCCGTTTAACAAAACTGTCGTTGTATTTTCGCTCATTTTTCCGCCTTTAATCCAAGACCGCGTTCAGCAATCATCATTTCATTTAACTGCCATTCTATTGAACTTGACATATTAAGGTCTTTAGCCATTAAATAATACCTATCCGCCAGCGTTCGGCTTCCTTTTATATCGAAATAAGAAGCAAGATAAAAAAGCATCCGCGATTTTGTATGTATGTTTTTTTCATTTTCTACAAGCGTAACCACGCTGGAATCGCCTGAAAGATCATGGAAAAGCCTTAACATAGCGTAATCCAATGAATCTCTTGGAACAGTACGCAGAACCTGAGCCAGAAATGGCTTTGGGTCGGTTTGCCTGCCGACGCGCATCCAGTTTATGGCGGCTAAAAGAGCGTAATTGTACTCTTTGGGCGCTTGCTTATAAGCGTCAAGAAAAGCGTCCCTTGCCGCCGCCCACTGTTTATTTCTCATTTTAAGAACGCCGAGCGCTTCAAATCCAAAATAATAATCCGGTTTTAATTTTACCAAAATTGAATAGTCATTTTCCGCGCCTTTATAATCGCGCAGTTCATCCTTTACCGCGGCGCTGTAAACATACGCCATAAAAACATTAGGTTCAATTTCTATAGCCTTGTTAAAATAAACTAATGATTCCTGTTTTTGGTTTGTCTCCATTAAAAGCTGTCCGCAGTCAACAAGCACCATATAATTATCCGGTTCAAGCGCAAGAGCCGCCTTTAAATCCTCAAGCGCGTCATTGTAAAGCCCCGCGCCTTTATAAAGTCTCGCCCTTTCATGAAGAGGCCTTGCCCAATCTTTGTATAAAACTGCGGCGCGGTTTAACAGCCGTTCCGCGTTTTTAGGCTCTCTTGTATACCGGTAAATTACGGCGCGCCCTACCAAAGCCTCCCCGTTATTTGGTTCTACGGAAAGAACTTTGTCAAAATAATTCGCCGCCACGCGCAAGTTTTGGTTTTTAATATTGATATTCGCCAAATCATTTAACGCCCTTACATTGTTAGGTTCCGCGGCAATTACTCTGTCAAGAAAAGCCCGTCTGTCCCTTTCCTTGCCTTCAACGGCGGCGGCGTCGGCTAATATCATTAAGGCTTCCGTATTTTTACTGTCGGCGGCTATAATGGCGTTCGCTATCTGCTTCGCGTCAGCGGTTTTTCCTGCGGCATTCAAAATTGTCGCCCGCATAATGCGAATATCCGTGGCTTCCCGGCGTTCCGCAGGAAGTTTGTCAAACAATTCCAGAGCTAAAGAATATTCCCTGCGGGCAAGATGGGCGGCAACCATTGAAAGAATGGATTCTGTATCGTTTTGTTGACACCAAATAGACGGAGAAAGGCACAAAACAAGAAAAAACAGCGATAATACCCGAGGAAATGAACTGCTTCCATTGAATTCTATTTTCATGTTATTATATAGTATACAATAATTAATAAACCGGCAAGTTACATTAAATGCCGTGTTTGTTCAAGGGGTTGACATATTCCATGAGAAAGCCTTTAACATCGCGTATAATCGGTCTTGCATCCATGTATTGCGTACTATTCTGTCTGTTGGTAATTCTGCAATTTTCCAACATGGGAAACTTCTCTGTTTCAATCAAAGGAATGAACATAAGAGGGCGTTATCTTCAAAAACAGCAATTGCCGGAGCAGGAAGCCCGGGATATTACAGGCGGCGTAAAAATCTTCTATGGCGGGCTCGATTTCTCATTAAAAGAAGAACGCGGAAAAGGATTAATGCTGACGGACATTAACGGAACGAATATTCCGGTAAATCCGCAGAAGATATTAATTTCCGGCAACTCGGTGAATTTTAGTTTGCCGGAAGGAACAACAATTTCTTTTAATTCGATTGAATCCGCAAACGGGCAGGAACTGCATATCAACGCGGAATTTGACGCAAATATTTCAGAAGTAACAATTCCGATTATTCCGCGCCGTTCTTCGCTTGTCAGGGATTCAGGACAGCTTGGCATTATGTACGGCGGAATGCGGTATGTTTTCAGCAGTCTGGGGCAGGAACTTGAAAAAGGCTCCCTTATTCTGTCAAGAGACAGCGCGTTTATCTCATATCGGGCAAGAGGCAAACAAAGGGCGTTTGACCCCGCGGACTACATAATCGCGCAAGTCTCTGATTACGATAATATTATAAGAAGCTGGCAGAACGACAATTATTACCGCTGGAATCAAAACGCGGCGTCTTTACAGTACGAAGATGACATAATCGCATACTGCGCGCAATCATTCTTACGCGGCAATTACTATACGGCGTCGCAGTCTGTCTCCCGTGATTTTATAGGCAGTTCAAGGCAGAGCTACAGATCATCTGTATTTGTCGGGGGAACGGCAAACGCGTACAGCACATTCGTTTCTTATGAAAATGAAAAAAATAATTTGATCAGCCGTCTAATCAGAGAAGAATCGTTAAATATTTTAAAGGAAGAGCATATTCTTGATTTTCTTTTTACAAGAAATAATCTTGTCCTTGCAAATGAAGTTATCAATATAATAAACAACGCCACTCCTGATATGTTAATTTCCGATCATTGTCCGGGCTTATTGGAAGTTTATTACGACATAAGACGCTGGAGATCGGATACAATAAATCCAATTGAACATCTGACAGAGCAGATGCTTTTGCTTATTTCAGATAACTTAAACCGTGATACCGAAAAAGACGCGGTTTACGCGTCAAGTCAGGAAAGCAACAATTCAGAATACAGCATGAGGCTTGGAAAAGCTCTTATTTACTGGGCGGACTCGACTCAAAATGCCGACTGGTCGGGAATAGGACGTTCATTAATTTTATCGGCTATTGCAAACGGGAATGCCGGAAGGCTTCATAATATCTTGAATCCCGCAGATTTTTACCCAAAATCTTTATGGCTTTCAAATGAAGGGCATTGGGCATGGACTGCTTCTCAGTCGGCAAGAACGTCATACATAGACGGCAATCTTAACATTTCTGTTTCTTTTCCGGTAAACATGACGCATTTTATGATAATCCGCGGAGTGCGCCCGTTTATCAGGATTCTGATTCACGGCATAGATTGGAGGACGGACAGCCAGTTAGAACGTTACGATTCATCAGGCTGGTTATATTTTCCTGAAGAACAAATTCTTATACTTAAGCTTAGACATCGCGTAAATACGGAAAATATCAGAGTAATTTACAGAGTAGCGGCCGCGCCGGTTGCCGAAGAAGGTTCTGAAACGGGAGCGGTTATTGAGTAGACAGGGGATTATCCTTTTAATTGCAGTTATTTCAGCAGTAATATTAATAACGGTATTATGCGGTATTCTTTTTACCTGCAAAAAAGAGGAAGTTGCTCAAGTTGAACAGATTGAAGAGCCGGAAATTACCGTTGAAGCAGAAGAAGAAGAACCTCCTTTAGAAGAACCGGAAATTATTTCACAGCCTCGCGTATCGCATCAGGTTTCCCGTCCGTCTTCGTTATCCGGTTTAAACAGGCTTCGCGGCATGGGCGTGCTTGTTTCAGAAATCGATCCTGTCAATTTTGAAAACCCCGACCTTGACGTTTTAAAACAGATGGGGGCTGACCCGTATTTAATTTCTTATTTCGCCGGAGAAAAATTTTACCGTAACTCCGATTATGACAGGGCAATTTTAGAATATACGGCGTCATTAAACCGTTACAGTGAATTTCCGCAAGGCTATATTTCGCGCGGAAACGCATGGATGAAAAAACGCGAGTTCAGCCGCGCTGTTGACGATTATACTCAGGCTATAAAACTTGACGGGAAAAAAGCGGAAGTTTACAACTACCGGGGATTCGCCAGAGCGGAACTGTCCGCAAGAAATAAACTTAACGGAATGAATCTTGCAATAGAAGATTATACGCGCGCAATTTCGATAAATCAAAAATATGTTGACGCTCTTATCAACCGCTCTTACGCGTATTATCAAACAGGGGATTTTACGCGGGTAATCGAAGACTGCGACAGAATTATCGCTCTTGAACCGGCAAACGCGGTAATCTGGAACAGGAGGGGCAGCGCGTGGTACGCAAAGGAAGACGACGACAAAGCCATAGCGGATTTTTCGCAGGCGATAAAATTAAAAAGCGATTACGCCACCGCATGGCATAACCGCGCAAACGCATGGTACAACAAGCGCGAATTAGACAAAGCTCTTGCGGATTTAAACAGATGCCTTGCCATAAACCCGTCATTTGCGGACGCCTATGCAAGCAGGGGAAAAATCTTTCAGCTTATGGGAAACAATGAAAGCGCGGCGGCGGATTTTGATTCCGCGCAACGTTTGGGCGGCAAATTTTAACATATCATTTTGTAACAATTAATTTTTTACAGAAATTTTATCCAGAAGACTTCACACAAAGAACACAAAGAAGGATATGGGGAGTGGGGAATAGGAATTTTTGTCCGCTATCTTATCATGAAGTTTACGCATAGTCTTCGGACAACAACCCCTTTTCCCTCTTTCTTTGTGATCTTTTCTTACTTAGTCTTCTTTGTGAGAAATCTTATTAAATAATTTCAAAAATACTCATTTTCGGTAAAGCATCACGCATCTTCGCGCCATATATATACATCAATATTTTCAAGGAGATGTTTATGGAAACAAACATTCAAAATCCTGCCCGCTTTGAGTGGGAACGCTTTCTGTTCGGGGAAGGGGCGCAAATTCTGGACATCCGCTATGATCCCGTGTTTAAAGCCGTATTTACCAAAGACACGGAAATATCAAAAGCCGCGTTGTCGGACTTGATTTCATCGCTTATAGGACGCGCTGTAACGGTAGACACAATCACAGCCAACGAGCCACCCATTGACGATATGAGGCAGAGGCGCGTACGCTTCGACGTAGCCTGCAGAACAAAAAACGGCGAATTTATTAATGTTGAAATGTCGTTTAACCCTGATGTGGACGAACCTGTACGTCTTGAATACTATACGGGCAAATTATTTACCGGACAGGATATGTACGGAAAAGACAAGGAGTATAATGTTTTAAAGGAAACCTACCAGATCGCCATTCTAGCAAAAGGAAATTTTTTCCAAGATGAGAATCTCATACATGAGTTTCTTTACTATGATCCCAAAACCTGCGTTTCACTTGGCGGAAAGACCAAAATAATCACCGTTGAACTTGTAAAGACGAAACCCATAGTCGACAAGCCTATTGAAGACATGACAAACGCGGAACTGTGGGCTGTATTTTTTGAATATTTGACAGACAAAAGGAAAAGGGCTAAAATAATTGAGATAATCAAAAGAGAGGAGGGCATAGCGATGGCGGTAACCACATTGGGAAGTCTTACTCAAAACGAGGCAGAATTCTTTCGTAATCTGTCTTTGTTAAAAGGCGAACTAGTGTAGTGTAAAAAACAAATATCAAAATGATTTTGCCTTATTTATTTTTGCAAAAATTTCTTCTGGTGTTTTTGTCCAGGTAAATGAACGCCCTGACTTGTTCCATGTCTTGATGTAATCTTTT
>Ga0268262_10007207_pt1 | contig 10453 bp, 8 predicted proteins | sample TergutNc150P3_FD_190354 | JGI IMG/M metagenome (GOLD analysis project Ga0268262, IMG submission 190354) | Nasutitermes corniger P3 segment gut microbial community from laboratory colony in Florida, USA - Nc150 P3 (SPAdes) (version 2) | ecosystem: Host-associated > Arthropoda: Insects > Digestive...
AATAGCCGCTTCTTCGCAGGGTGTAAAAAAATTGGCGCTGATTCACTATAGCCCCAGATACACCGATTACGAATTAAAACAACTCCTTGCCGAAGCGCAAGCTGTTTTCCCCGATACAGTCCTCACCAAAGACCGATATGTTTTTCCTATTGAATTTGTTGATAACTAAAATCGAAGAATTTTTAACCACGAACTACGCGAAAGTTCGTGGTTAAGAATTTTTTCTTTTAGTTCATGGTAATAAAATTCAAAGCGGCGCGTCGCAAAAATCGGCAATCGCGTAATCCGCCGAGGCTTTTATTTGCTCCCAGTAATTTTCCGACGTTTTGTCATATACGGCGCAGACGCTGAAACCTGCGTTTTTCGCGCTTTTTACGGCTTCAAATAAATCTTCAAATACAAGACAGTCCCGCGCGGATACGCCGGTTTTTTTTGCGGCAAGCAGAAAAACGTCGGGGCGCGATTTCCCATGCCCCGCTTCATCCGTCCTGCAAATGACGTCAAAAAAATTATCAATGCCGTTATTGCGCAGTACGGGAGCGCACAGTTCAGCGGACAGGCTTGTTGCAACGGCTAACTTTGCCCCGCGTTCACGCAATTTAATAAGATACTCTTTCGCATTCGGTTTCATTTGCACCGTGTTGCCGTAGGCGTATGCCGCCATCTCGTTCCATTCCCGCGTTAAATCTTCAACGCTCTGCGGCAGAGCAAAACGATTAATCGTATAGGCGGCTGTTTCATAAAAAGTCATCGGCGCAATCGCTTCCATATAGTCGGGCGGGAGTGAAATTCCGCGCTTCGCAAGAAAATCAATGTCAATTTGCCCCCACACGCCCATTGAATCAAGCAGAGTGCCGTCAAGATCAAAAATGTACGCTTTGTACTCCCTCATTTTCTTTCCATTGTACTTTTGAATAACGCTTTTAACTCGCGCGCCGCGACGCTTGCGTCCTTTTGGGAAACAATGGCGGAAACAACGGCTATCCCGTCAATTTCCGTGTCTGCGAATAATGGTATGTTGCTTTTGTTAATGCCGCCGATTGCCACAATCGGAAGTTTAATTTTTTCGCGTATGAGCCGCAATTCGTCCATAGTCGCGCTGTCCGCGTCTTTTTTTGTGTCAGTTGCAAACATCGCGCCCACGCCGAGATAATCAACGCCCTTTTCTTCGGCGGCCGCGGCGGCTTCGGCCAAACTGCTTGCCGAAACGCCGATAATTTTATTTTTTCCCATTATGCGGCGCGCTTCTTTGTACGGCAAATCTTTCTGCCCTATATGCAAGCCGTCGGCGTTTACAGCTAACGCAATGTCGGTGCGGTCGTTTATAATTAATGGTACGCCGTATTTTTTTGTAACTTTCCGCGTCCTCATGGCGATCTCATAAAACTCGCGCGAGGACGCGGTTTTTTCCCGAATTTGAACTGCGGTAACCCCGCCTGAGACCGCCTGCTCCACGCATTCTTCAACGCTGGCGGCTAACATTAGGTCCCTGTCCGTTACCAAATACAGGCTGTAATCAATTTTACTCTTCATGGTATTTCGCCATCCTTTCAAATACAGCCGCGTCTAACCGGCTTACAGCGTCATGAAGCGCGACGCGGAAACTTCCGCTGCCGCGCTGTCCCGAATTTTCATAAGCCAATCCGCCCGCGATACCCATGCACAGCATGGCGGCGGCCGCCGCCGCAAGCGGTTCGTGCGGCGCAATTCCGCAAAAAGAGCCGATAAGAGACGAACACATACAGCCCGTGCCGGTTAATTTACCCAGCATGGGATGTCCGTTTTCCGCAAAGACTGTTTTTTTGCCGTCAGAAATTGCATCGACAGCTCCGCTTATAACCACCACACAGCCGAGTTTTTGCGCCAGCGTTTTCGCGGTAAGACCCGCGCTTTCCTCCGCGGCAATGTCGTTATCTGAAGCGTCCACTCCTTTGGTTTGCGAACTAACGCCTGAGATAAATTTAATCTCGGAAATATTTCCGCGGATTACGCTTAACTTCACTTTTTCTATCAAACTTGCCGCAGTATCATTGCGAAGTTTTGACGCGCCCGCGCCCACAGGGTCAAAAATAACGGGGACGCCCCTTGCGTTAGCCGAAATGCCGGCGGCAATCATTGACGGAATTGTACGCTCATTTAGCGTCCCCATGTTAAGAACAACCGCCTGCGCGATTGCCGCGATGTCCGCCGCTTCTCCAACAGCGTCAGCCATTACAGGCGACGCTCCGATGGCAAGCGTGATGTTGGCGCAGTCGTTCACGGTTACATAGTTTGTAATGTGATGCACCAGAGGTTTGTTTTCCCGCACTTTATTTAAAAGCGCGGCGTATGAATCAGCCATTTTTTCCTCCTTTACGCAAAAAAAAGACGCTTCCCAAAAATAGGAAAAGCGTCCGGCAATATTGCGGTACTGTCATTTGCTTCCTACGCTGGTATTAACCAACAGGTTCAAAGGGTCAGGTTTTACCTTCTCAACTTACAAACGTTTTTACAAACGCCGCAGTTCCCCTGCAAACATTAAACTGTTATTTATTTATATCATAATAAAATAAAAAAATGCAAGCGGTAATTTATATATTTTAGGACAAGAAATAATAACGATGCCGTACGGCGGAGAACCGCGTGTTTCAAAACGGGTAAATGCGCCGGCCGCCGGTAATTTTTTTGATGATCCGCGCAAGGCAAACATGATATTTTTTTGTTGACAGACTGCCGTATGTATAGTAAAATGACAAAAAGTAAATATGGCAACCCCTAAAAACTTCAATTTTAGGGGTTTTATTGCGCCGGTAAGATAAAAAGGAAAAATCAGGAGTTAACTAATGAAGATTAATACTAAACTTTCAATTGTTATGGTCTCAATCGGCTTATTTACGGCGGCTGCAATAGGCGTTACTCTGCTTCTCATAGCCAGAGACAGCATAATCGAAATTTCTAATAATTTTGTTGACGCCGTAATTCATGACTCCGCAAACGATGTCGGCGAATATATTACTTCTTATTTGTATAAGGCTGAAACAGTAGCCCACGTATTAGAGCACTATCAGAGCATAGTAACGAGCAACCGCCGGAATATATTCAATATTGTTATGGAAAGTTTGGCGCAGGCAAACCCTCAAATTATAGGGACGTGGTGCGTATGGGAACCGGACGTTCTGGAAGGGTATGACCGTCAATTTATTGGATCGGACGGATATGTAACGGTAAAAGGTACCAGTTTCTCCGGGCGTTTTACCCCTTATTATTACTGGAATGACGGAAGGCTCGAATTAACAGCCCTTGAAGATTTTGACCATGCCGATTATTACCTTTTGGCGAGAAATTCCGGAATTCCTCAAGTTCTAGACCCTTTTGAATATATGGTGGGTGGAAAAACTATAATAATGACGTCGGTAGCCGTTCCGATAATCACAAACGGCAATGTTGTCGGAGTTGTGGGTTTTGATCTTCCCCTTACGAATATTCAGAAAACTTCACAGGAACAAAAGCCTTTTGACGACGCCCTGCCAATGGTATTCAGCAACAACGCTACTGTTGTAGGCAGTTATATACCTACCCTTGTCGGAAAATCCATTCGAGAAACGGAAATGGTCAACGCCGGCCCTCCTTATTTTGATAATGTGGTAAACGCCATAAAAAATGGGGAAAATTATTTCTTTTCCCAATATGTCCCGCAATTTAAATCGACGCTGGAAGTGCATATTGTTCCTATTGAAATCGGAGAAACAAAAACCCCATGGAGCTATACGGTAGCCGTAAGGAAGGAAACGGTTCTGCTCCACGTTACCCAAATGATTGAATTAAGCGCGATTATAGCCGTCGTGCTTTCAATCACCATTAGTTTAGTGGCGATATTATTCTCGAGGTCTATCAGCAAACCCATAGTTAAGGTCGCGCATCTGCTTAAGGACATTTCCGAAGGGGAAGGCGATTTAACCCACGTCATTGTAATTAATTCCAATGACGAGATAGGCGACCTTGCCCACTATTTCAACAACACGTTGGAAAAAATCAAGAGGCTTGTTTTAAAAGTGAAAAAAGAAGCCAATATTCTGTCAGACATCGGCAAAGACCTCGCGAGCAACATGAACGAGACAGCTACGGCGGTACACCAAATCAACTCCAACATACAGAACATAAAGGGGCGCATCGTAAGCCAGAGCGCGAGCGTCAGCGAAACCCACGCGACTATGGAACAAATTGTCTCTAACATTCACAAACTGAATCAGAATGTCGAAGATCAGGCGACTACTATAACAAAACGTTCCGCCTACATTCAGTCGCTGGTATCCAGCGTCAATTCGGTTACGGAAACCTTGTTTAAAAACGCCGAAAACGTAAAAACATTGAGCGAAGCCTCGGAAATAGGCAGAAGCGGCTTGCAGGAAGTCGCGGCTGACATTCAGGAAATAGCCCGCGAATCCGAAGGGCTTATGGAAATCAACGCCGTAATGGAAAACATCGCAAGCCAGACCAACCTGCTTTCGATGAACGCCGCGATTGAAGCCGCGCACGCCGGAGAGGCAGGCAAAGGTTTCGCCGTCGTCGCCGATGAAATCCGCAAATTGGCGGAAAGTTCCAGCGAGCAGTCAAAGACAATCGGCAACGTTTTAAAGAAGATAAAAGAATCAATTGACAAGATAACCCACTCCACGGAAAACGTTCTTAACAGGTTTGAAGCGATTGACTCCGCCGTTAAGACTGTAGCCCTGCAGGAAGAGCATATCCGCAACGCGATGGAAGAACAAGGCGAAGGAAGCAAACAGCTTGTTCAGGGAACCAGCAATTTAACGGAGATTACCCAGCGCGTGCGCAACGGTTCCGCGGAAATGCTTGAAGGCAGTAAGGAAGTAATAGAAGAGAGCAACTCCCTTGAACAGGCGACTCAGGAAATAAAAGTCGGCATGAACGAGATGGCGACCGGCGCGGACGAAATAAACACGGCGATACACCATGTCAACGAAATAAGCAATAAAAACCGCGAAAGCATAGACACTCTAATCCGTGAAGTTTCGCGGTTTAAAGTGGAGTTGTAAAAGAGTATCCAACGCTTTGCGAAAAATTTACCGCGAACCCGCTAAACAAGAAAGATGCGCGTAAAATACTTAGATTTGCGTAAGGCGAGGGTAAGGTGTTAAAGATTTTTTGCTTTCAGGGATAATCCTCCTTCTTTATACTCCCTTACCTTCGATATAAACGCGCTGTACTGCGCTAAGATTTGGCATTTCTTCACTATTTCCTTATTCTTCCCTTTGTTTATGTTTATTACCCTCACTTCCAGTTCTAACGCCGGAAGCTCTTTTATAGATTTTTCCCGAACCTTCATAAAGAAGGTTCAGCTATATATGGGTTGAAAGCGGCGTTTTGCTTGACTAAAAATTGATTTTTTACGCGTTGGCAAAAGCATGGTATTTCAGGGATAAAACAATCGGCATAAAATGGCAAAAATTTAAATAAATTTTTTAGAATTTCTTGAAATCCGCATTTCAATTCCTTAAACTTAAATTAATGGACATAAAAAGATGAATAAAAAGCTGTTTTTTACATTTTTTCTTATTTTTACCCTGTTTTTGCCCCTTTCGGCTCAGGTAAGAATGGGGAATTTTACCCAGCAGGGGCAAGCTACTCAGGAAATGAAGGATGAGGGCTTTGTCGCCGCACATCCGTCTCTGCCGCTTAAAACAAGTATAAAACTAAAAAATACTGCAAATAACAAAGAAGTAGACGCGACAATTACCAATAGGATAGGCGTGTCATCAACACGTGTTATCGACCTTTCTGCGGCGGCATATAAAGCTCTGGACCTAAAAAAAGGGGATATTGTTTCTATCTCTGTAAATCCGTCTCCGGCGGCAAGCGCGCCGGCTCCAAAAGTAGCCGCCGCTGAACCGCCTCCGCCGGTTATCTCCGCGCCTGTAACTGCTCCGCCGCCTGCGGCCGCCGCCGTTGAGCCTGCCCCAGCGCCGGTACAAACAGCCGCCGCACAGCCAAATGCTGTCGTAAGTTCGGGACAGTTGCCGGGGATAAATGTTGTAGTTACAAATTCCACACCCATATATTCAGGTCAGGGGAGAGACTCTTCTCAAAGTGGCGGCGACAAAATTATCGTAATTAATCCTGCCCCATCTGCTCCAGCTTATATTCCTATGCCGTCAGCGCCGACTCAGCAGGTGGTTATGCCAGCGCCTGCGCCAACGTCTGCGCCGCCGCCAAATCCTTATCCTCCTATTCCCAGTCCTGCCCCACAGGTTTCTTCATCAAGAAATAACAGCGGATATTTGGCGTGGATGATGGCAATGACCATGGAAGCGCGTGAAGCGAGAAACTCGAGGGAAGAACGCGAGATTCGTGAAGCCCGAGAAGCGCGTGAGGCAAGAGAGGCGCGAATCGCCCGAGAGGAGCGTGAAGACAGGGAATACCGAGAAGCGCGTGAGGCAAGAGAAGCGCGGATGTCCCGTGAGGAGCGGGAAGACAGAGAATACCGCGAAGCGAGAGACGCAAGAGAAGAGCGGCTGTCCCGTGAAGAACGTGAGGACAGGGAATACCGTGAAGCGAGAGAAGCGCGAATCGCCCGTGAAGAGCGGGAAGACAGAGAAGCGCGTGAGGCGAAAGCTTTGCAGATTGCCCGTGAAGAAAGAGAGTACCGTGAAGCCCGCGAGGCAAGAGATTACGACGATGAAGCGGGAGATGTATGGTAATTGCTTATATGACTAATAAATTTTTTATGTTTTCTTGCAAAAGAAGACAATTTTCTTTAAAATATAATAAAGTTGTTTGGAAATTTCAGTTTCTGAACAAGTCTAATATGGGAGCAATAAGAGGAGAGTAATCACAATGAAACGGCTTTTATTTGCTTTTTTATGCGCGTCAATAATATCCGCCCTTTACGCTCAAGCAAGGCTAGGGGATTATTCTGTGCGCGGAACGGCCAGCCAGCAGATGACTCATCAGGGGCTTGTCGGCGCTCACGCGAGTCTTCCTCTAAATTCAAGAGTAAAAATTACAAATCCGCGGAACGGCAGAGAAGCGGAAATAACAATAATCGAACGTATCGATCCTTCTTTGAACAGAATGATTGACCTCTCGGCGGCGGTATTAAACGTTTTGCAGTTAAACGCCGGCGAAGACGTAGTTATGACGGTGAGCGCGCCGGCGCGCCCTATTACACAGTCGCCGCGCCAACAGGAGCCTATAATTGATTTATTAGAGCCTGTTTTAGTCTCACCGCCGCCCGTGGTAAGCGAGCCTTCGATGAGCGAAATAAATCAGGATAGAATATTAACCGGACAGGAACCTGTTGTAAAAGAACCGCCGGTTTTTGAACAGGCTCGCAGTTCAAATGCTGAAGAGGCAAACGGAAATGAAATTGCAAGCGAAAATGGAAAAGACGCTGTAACCGTAACCGGAATTGTAGAAAAAGAAGCAGTAAAAGCGAAAGAACCTGAAGCTGTAAAAGAGGCTGTAAACGGACAAGTTACGGTAAACGGACAAGTTCAAGTAAAGATTCCGCCTTCGCCGCCGCCCATGCCTCCGCCTGTGTCTGCGCCTGCGCCTTCATCTAATTTATCCGTTTTGCCTACTCCTCCGTCAAATGCAAAATCCGATGAAGCTTACTTCCCTGATTTTACATTATCTGATCCGGCTATGAAAGAATCTTTTATGTCCGGCGGCGCAAACAGCAATGATCCTGAATTTCTTGCGTGGCTTATGGTTATGACCATGGAAGCAAGAGACGCGCGGGATGCGAGAGAGGCGAGAGAAGCGCGTGAGGCAAGAGAATTAAGAGAAACAAGAGAAGCCCGTGAAGCCAGAGAATCAAGAGCGGCAAGAGACGCCAGAGACACAAGAGAGACAAGGGAAATAAGAGATACTAAAGAAACAAGAGAAGCCAGAGAAGCTAGGGAAGCGCGTGAGGCAAGAGAGGCCAGAGAAGCAAGGGAAGCCAGAGTTGCCAGAGAGGCGAGGGAAGCGCGTGAGGCAAAAGAAGCGAAGGAAGCAAAAGAAGCAAGGGAAGCGCGTGAGGCTAAGGAAGCCAGAGAGGCTAGAGAAGCGAGGGAGGCAAGGGAAGCGAGAGAAAGGGCGGCTAGAATAGCGGCGGCAAACGCGCAACAGCCTGCCGTTGCTCCGGCGAAACCGGCAACACCGGCCGCACAAGCTGTTCCGGCTCCGGCTCCGATTCAGCCAAACCCGGTTCCAATTAATAACCAACTTCAAACAAACAGGCCCATAATAAACCTGCCTCCTACTGAAAAGCAAAGAGCTGATAATGACAGGTTTTTAAATTTAAATGAGCTTGAACCTGTTTCCGCAGTTCCGCAAAGAAATGATTCATCGGATTTAAGGTTGTCGGCAAACCAGTCGCAGGCTATTCAAAACCAGTCGCAGCCTCAAACAAGGCTTGAACCAGTAAAACCGGAAGCCCTGCAAATAACCCCCGGACTGCCGGATCGCCATTCAGGCAAGATTTATAAACTGCAAATTGGCGCGTTTTCGTCTTTGGATACCGCAAATAGGACGGCGGCAGTGTTAAAAAACGCCGGTTTTTATGCGGAAATTGAGCAATCAGGCGCTATTTACCGTGTTTTTGCCGCTAAAATCTCTTCTTCTGACGTGTATTCAGCGTCAGTCAGGCTGGGGGCGCTTGGTTATGGTCAAATATGGGTTAGGGAGTAAATACTACTTGATCATAAACGCAATTAATGATACATTAAGAAAATACGGAGGATTTTCCAAGTGGCAGCAATAAAAGCAGACGTAAATAAAACGGAATCTAAACAATTAGTAACTTTCCACCTTGGAGAGGAACTGTATGGCGTCAATATTATGGACGTCAAGGAGATTGTCCGAGTGCAGGCAATCCGCCCCATTCCCAACGCTCCTACCTATGTAGAGGGAATATTTAATTTAAGAAGCGAAATTATCCCAATTATAAGTCTTCATAAAAGATTCCATTTAAGAAAACTTGTAACGTCTGAAGAAGATGAATTGTTGTCCGGTTTTGTTATTGTCGATATTGACGGAATGAAACTTGGGATCGTCATAGACAGAATTTCACGGGTAGTAACTGTAGAAAAAGAAGATATTCAGCCGCCGCCGCAGATGTTCTCCGGCATTGGAGCTGAGTATATTCAAGGGGTTGTTCATCAGGAAGAAGGATATTTGATTATCCTCAACATCAGAGACCTCTTTAATCCAAAAGAACTCCAAAAAATACTCGAACTTAGAAGATAGGCTTAAAGCCGGATTTGATTTCAGGTAACGCATGAAAATAGATGTTTATTCTCCCACGATAAGGCGAAAAGAAATGGACTCTGTTTTAACCGCTATGGTGGAAGAAAAAATAGGTCCGGGGGAACGCGGCCGCCTGTTGATTCAAACGGCGAAAGAACAGCTTCATTTTGATTACGCCCTTGCCCTGCGAAGCCCAGCCGTCGCCCTGCATACCGCGCTTAAAGCCTTAAGCCCTAAAGACTCAGCTTCGGACAATTCAGGCGAAGTAAGGGCGGAAGTGAAAAAAGCGGCGGTAATCTCCGCGCTTTCCCCTCTGTACTATCTTCAGGTTTTACAGGATTTAAACATAACGCCCTTGTACTGCGACGTAACTTATGACTTCCCGTGCATGAGCAGGGAATTAATCGAAAATACAATCGCTAAAAAACCGCAAGGGCTTGAGGTTTGCGCCATTGTCATTCATCACACGCTGGGCTTTGTGCCGAATACCGCTTCCATCGCCGAATTGGGAATTCCCGTTATCGAAGATATTTCGCAAAGTTACGGAAGCTGGCTAAAGCCTGATAAAAATAATGAACAGGAAAAAGAAGAACAGCCGGCGCAAAATGGGAAGCCTGAAAAAGAAGAGCCTGCGGTAAAATTTGACGGCGTGTTCTGCATTATCGGGCTTGAAGAAAGGGATATGCTCACCTCAGGCGGGGGCGCGTTGCTATTTGCGATGAACAGGAAAGAAGGAATGTTGCTCCGCAATTTTGCCGGATTAGCTGACGAATATTGCCTGCCCGACATTAATTCCGCGCTCGCCATTGTTCAATTTAAAGAATTCAACAGGAATATCGCAAGACGCCGCGAGATTGCGCAAATTTATACTCAGGCGAGTTTAAGGACAAGGCATAAACGTTTTATTCCGATTAATGAAAATGAATATTGTAATTACTCGTTTTCGCTTGTCTTGGAAACAGGGTTTAAAGACGTAGCCGCTTACGCGAAGAAAAAAGACATAGAAATTGAAAACGCATTTGGGCGCACAATAGCCGGCGGCTCTCTTTGCGATGACTGTCCTGTCAGCAGTTCGCTTGTAATGCGGACTGTTATTTTTCCGATGTATCCGAGGCTGCGTTCTCAGGATGTGGAACAAGTGTCGCGGCTTATAATGACTCTCCCGTAGGGGTTTTTATGAGTAAGAAAGTTGTTATGATTGTTAATATTCACAAAAAAAACG
>Ga0268262_10007208_pt1 | contig 10452 bp, 7 predicted proteins | sample TergutNc150P3_FD_190354 | JGI IMG/M metagenome (GOLD analysis project Ga0268262, IMG submission 190354) | Nasutitermes corniger P3 segment gut microbial community from laboratory colony in Florida, USA - Nc150 P3 (SPAdes) (version 2) | ecosystem: Host-associated > Arthropoda: Insects > Digestive...
TTGGAGGGGACACAAAGGTAAAAAAAGTATAGGGGCATGGTTGTACAGGTGGGTTATTATGAATACCTTTGGAAAGGATCGAATAATACTGCGAGAGTTGGCGTAAAGGGTTGCAGAAATCGTCTCAATGTAATCGTTTGCATTTTTTTGTTGACAAATCCGGAAAACGGGTTGATAGTTAAGAGTCATTTGAGGAGGCAGTATGTTAATCGGTATTGATCCTGTTATCAGCCCCGAGTTGCTGGATGCCCTGTTCCGTATGGGCCATGGGGATGAGTTGGTTCTGGCGGACGCTTTTTTCCCTGGTAATACCTGTAATTCACGGGTAATCAGGGCGGACGGTATTCGGGTTCCAGCCCTTTTGGAAGGGATTTTGTCACTTATCAACCTCGATTCCTATGTTCCCAACCCGGTAATAATGATGGCTCCGGCTTCCGGAGACACCCTGGACCCGGAAACGGAAAAATCCTTCCGCGCAGTGATAGACAGGCACTGGCCCGAAACTCTTCCAATAGAACGGATAGAACGGTTTGCCTTTTATGAACGGTGCAAAAACGCTTATGCGGTGGTAATGACCGGGGAAACAGTCAAATACGGCAATATTATATTGAAGAAAGGAGTTATTCCGTTGGGAAAGACACTGTAAACGTTTACATTGTTTCGGGTTAATGGTATGGGTTTAACGATTAAAGATGTAGCATCGGAAGCGGGCGTTTCAACCGCCACTGTCTCCAGGGTATTGTCGTCTTCCGGCCACCCAAGCGCTGAATTTGTTCGTCCGGTAGCGGAAAAAACCCGGCTTCGGGTTATGGCCGCCGTAAAGCAGTTGGATTACCGCATCAACTATGCCGCGCGGGGGCTCAAAACCCAGTCCACCATGACGGTAGCGGTATTGTTTCCCGAATTGGCTAACGACTTTTTTATGGATGTGGCCGAGGGGATTGAACAAGAATTGAATATCCGGGGGTACACGATGTTGATGGCATCGTCCCTTAATTCGATTGAGGAGGAAAAGAAAAGGATTGCCATGCTGGCGGATCGGATGGTAGACGGCATGATTGTAACCCCGGCAAGTACACGGGGCGACCACCTTCAGACCTTGGCGGATCAGGGACTTCCCATGGTGATGGTAGACCGTATAGTGGAAGGAACCAGTCTGGACGCGGTAACTTCCGACAACGAAGGGGGTACCTTTCAGCTTACCAGGGCACTGTTGGCAGACGGTTTTAAACGCATAGCCTTTGTGGGAGGGGAGATTACCTATTCCACCGCCAGGGAACGGCTTTCCGGGTTTGGAAGGGCCATGGCGGAAGCGGGAATTAATCCCGATCCTTCCCTTATCTGTCTGGGAGGCATGGAAGTACAGGACGGTTATGAACGGATGAAAAGCCTTTTACAGTATCCCGATCCGCCGGAAGCAATGGTAGCGGTAAATCTGCTGGTCCACCTGGGGATGGCCCGTTGTCTCTTGGAATTGAAGGGAAAGGAACCGGTAATTGCCGGTTTTGACGAGGCCCGGTTTACCCCCTTTTTGCCGGCCTGCCGTTATATTGCGGCCCAGGACGCTGTCGGTATGGGCCGGAGGGCGGGCCAGAGGATCATAGAAAAGATTCTGGAAAAGAGAACAGGAAACGGCAAGACATCCGAAAAAAATGACAAAAGGATTATCCGGCTTCCGGTAAAGGTAAGCCGTTTGGATAAACGATAACGATATTTGGAGGAAGCATATGGCAGTAAACCGGTATAAGGGCGCGTATCCCAAAATCGGGATCCGGCCCACCATAGACGGCCGCCGGGGTCCCCTCAGAGTCAGAGAATCTGTGGAAGACCAAACCATGAACATGGCCAAGGCGGCCAAGGCGCTTTTTGAAAAGAACCTGCGGTATTGCAACGGCGAACCGGTACAGGTTGTAATTGCCGATACTACTATAGGCCGGGTGGGAGAAGCGGCGGCTTGCGCCGATAAATTCCGCCGGGAAGGGGTAGACATCACCCTTACCGTAACCCCCTGCTGGTGCTACGGTTCGGAAACCATGGACATGGATCCTTCCACAATAAAAGGAGTCTGGGGTTTTAACGGTACCGAACGGCCCGGTGCGGTGTACCTGGCGTCTGTACTGGCCTCCCATGCCCAGAAAGGGCTCCCCGCTTTCGGTATCTACGGTCATGATGTACAAGACAAAGATGATACCGCAATTCCCGATGATGTACAGGAAAAGCTTCTCCGTTTTGGAAGGGCAGCGGTGGCCGCCGCCACTATGAGGGGTAAAAGTTACCTCCAGATCGGTTCAATCTGCATGGGTATTGCCGGTTCGATCATTAACTGTGATTTCTTTGAAGAATACCTGGGAATGAGAGTAGAAAGCGTGGATGAAGTTGAAATCATCCGCCGCATGGAAAACGGGATCTACGACGAAAAAGAATATCAAAAGGCTCTTGCCTGGACCAAACAACATTGTATAGAAGGGTTCGACAAGAACCCCAAGGAACTCCAAAGGTCCAGGGCGGAACAGGACAAGGCCTGGGAATTTGTTGTCAAAATGATGTGTATCATTAAGGATCTCTATAACGGCAATCCTAATCTGTCCAAGGGTTTTGAGGAAGAAATGGTAGGCCATAACGCCATCGCCGGAGGGTTCCAGGGGCAGCGGCAGTGGACGGATTTTTACCCCAACTGCGATTTTCCCGAATCCATGCTCAACAGTTCCTTCGATTGGGAGGGAGCAAGGGAACCGTATATTCTGGCCACGGAAAACGACACGTTGAACGGCGCGGGGATGCTCTTCGGAAAACTTCTCACCGGTACGGCCCAGATATTTGCCGATGTCAGAACCTACTGGAGCGGCGATGCGGTAAAACGGGTTACCTCTTACGACATCACGGGAAAAGCCAAAGAAGCGGGGGGATTCCTCCATCTGATCAATTCCGGCGCCGCCTGTGTCGACGCGTGCGGAGAAATGAAGGATTCAGGCGGCAAAGGCATTATGAAACCTTTCTGGGAAGTAACCGAAGCGGACGAAAAGGCGTGTCTTACGGCTACCACCTGGAATGCGGCGGATTTCGGCTTTTTCCGGGGCGGCGGTTTTTCTTCCCGGTTCCTTACACGGGCGGAAATGCCGGTAACAATGAGCAGGCTCAACCTTGTAAAGGGCCTTGGGCCGGTACTCCAGATTGCGGAAGGCTGGACGGTGAACCTGCCGGACAATGTTTCGGACATCCTATGGAAAAGGACCGATTATACATGGCCTTGTACATGGTTTGCCCCCAGAATAACCGGCAAGGGAGCGTTTACATCCGCTTATGACGTGATGAATAACTGGGGAGCCAACCACGGATCCATCTCATACGGCCATATTGGGGCGGATTTGATTTCCCTTTGCTCAATACTGAGAATCCCCGTATGTATGCACAACGTTCCGGAAGAACAGATCTTCCGGCCCAACTTCTGGAACGCCTTTGGCATGGACAGGGAAGGGGCGGATTACCGGGCCTGCTCGGTATTGGGCCCCATGTACAAATAGCCCAGGAAGGAAAGCGTCATGGAATATGCCATTGCGGTAGTTGATATAGGGATGACCAATAAAAAGACAGCCGTTTACGACGACTCGCTTCGTCAACTGGATGCGAAATATCAAAACTTTGCGCCAAAAATCGTAGACGGCCTGGAAACCCACGACCTGGAAGCCATGGAAACATGGTTTACCGGTTGTCTTAAGGATTTTGCCGCCCGGTATCCGATCAAAGCGCTGGCAATTACCACCCATGGCGCAACCTTTGTCTGTACAGGGAAGGACGGAAAGCCCGCCCTTCCCTGCGTATTCTATACCCATGAGCCGGGAGATGATTTTCACCGCCGCTTTTACGAACAGTTCGGCAATCCCAAAGAACTGCAGCAACGAACCGGAACTCCGGAGTTCAAGGCGATGATCAACGCCGCCAAGGGGCTTTTCTTCGCTAAAGAACAGTTTCCGGAGTTGTTCAAAAACACCGTCTTTGTCCTCCCTTACCCCCAATACTGGGGGCTGCGTTTTACCGGAAAGGCGGGAACGGAAAGCACTTATATGGGGAATCATACATACCTGTGGGACATGAAAGAAAACACACTTTCCTCGGTGGCACAGGGCTTGGGGCTTGTATCTTTTATTCCCGGTAAATTGTTTAATTCATGGGACATCTTGGGAACCCTCAGTGATGATTTTGCGGAAAAAACAGGACTCCCCAAAGAAACAATTGTTACCATGGGGATACATGATTCCAATTCGGCCCTGCTGCCCCACTTTGCGAAAAAAGGGGAACGGGGATTCATCCTTAATTCCACCGGTACATGGTGCGTGATCATGAATCCGGTGGAACAATACGGCTTTGCCCCGGACGAACTGGGCAAGGTGGTATTGTTTAATATTTCCGCTTTTGGGAAACCGGTAAAAACGGCGATCTTTTTGGGGGGGATGGAATTCGAAACATGGTCCCGCCTTATTATGAAACGCCACAACAGAACAGACTTTCCGGATTGGAACGACTCGCTGTACCGTTCGATCCTGAAAGAAAAGCGTATTTTCCTGCTGCCGGAAATAACTCCGGGTTCGGGGCAGTTCCCGTCTTCCAGGGCGCGGGTTGTGGAAGACGGAAAGGAATACCGTTTCGACGCCATGACGGAAACATTTCCGCCCTGCTTTGAAAACTATGAAACAAGCTTTGCGGCGCTTAAAATTTCTTTGGTCATGCAGGCGCAAACGGCGCTGGAACGGACCGGCTTACAGAAAGGCAATGAAATCTACACAGAAGGAGGCTTCCGGAAAGATCAATCGTATAACCGGCTTTTGTCCGGCGCTTTTCCGTCAAACAGGGTTTTCCTCACCGGCATTGCCGAAGCGACCGCCTTTGGCGCGGCAATGACCGCCAAAATGGCCTTGACGGGAAAAAGCCTTGCTTCCCTGGCGGAAGACTTTGAGATCGATTATAAGGAAGTGGAAAAACAGGATTTTCCGGAATTGCAGACATACCGTGACGCATGGTTGAAATTGACGGAAAAATCATGATACTTTCAGCTAGAAGCTGATTCATGACTGTGGAATTCGCCGGTTTGTTAAACCGGATAAAATTCTTACTTTTAGAGGAGAGAAGCAATGAAAAAAATTGCGTTGATTATGGTGATACTGCTTGTCGTATCATCATTCGCTTTTGCGCAGGCAAACGTGCGGATTGCCCTTTTAATGAGGAACATGGACGAACAGTTCCTTAAGGACTATTCGGACAATGTCAGGAAACTGGCGGCTGAGAAGAACGTTACCCTTAATGTTCAGGATGCCCGCAGTGACGGTGCCACCCAGCTTACCCAGTTACAGACCCTTCTTAACCAGGGGTTCCGGCATTTTGTGATTATACCCTGCGTTTCCGAGCTTTCGGAACAGATGAACAGGCTTATCCAGGCCAGGGGCGGGGCGGCGGCTTATTCCAACATCCAGCCTACAGTCGCGGCTCTGAAAATCGGACCGAACTTCTTCTACGCGTCTTCGCCGGAATTTGTAGGAGGACGTTACCAGGGGCAGCTTATCGCGAATTATTTTGACCAGAACCCTGCTAAGGCGCCGAAAAAAACCCTGAACATGCTTTTGATCAACGGGCAAATGGGACACCCCGCCCAGGTCAACAGGCGGGCAGGACTCCTTGCCGAACTCAGGACCCGTGGTTATACGGTAAACATCGTTGCCGAAGACACAGCCGACTGGGCGCCGGATAAAGCCAACGAGAAAATGACCGCGTGGATTCTCAGATTCAACAAAAAATTCAACGTAGTAGCGGCCCAGAATGACGGCATGGCCCTTGGCGCGGTACAGGCTATGATTGCAAGAGGAATGGTAAAGAAGGACACCAAAGACGGCACAAGGCTTCAAGTCCCCGTTTTCGGAATTGACGCTACCCAGCAGGCTATTGAGTCAATGCAGAAGAACGAACTGTTCGCCACCGTACTGCAGGACGCTGTCGGCCAAAGCGCGGCGGCCTTTGACGTGATCTACCAGGTTGCCTCCGGCACCTTCAAGCCCGGCAATCCCGCAGGCGGAACCCCCGCGGCAACTACCCCCATTTCCGAAGCTCCGGCCAATGATGCGGCCATCATTCAACAGTGCTATCTGGTACCCTTTGTCCCGGTAGACAAGAATTCGGCCTATTTTAGATCTAGAGCTCGCTAAAGGGAGTATCCTTTAAACCGCAAAGGCGAAAAAGGCATTATGCGCCTTTTTGCCTTTGCGGGTACCATATTTTTTCCATGTTTTTTTGGGGTTCCTTATGGAAAATACTATTCTGGAAATGCAGGGTGTTACCAAACAGTTTCCCGGTGTGCTTGCCCTCGATCATGTAGATTTCACGGTAAAACCCGGAACCGTTCATGCCCTGATGGGGGAAAACGGCGCGGGCAAATCAACCTTAATGAAATGCCTCTTTGGCATCTATGTGATGGATTCAGGCAAGATCATCCTCAAAGGGGAGGAACGGCATTTTAACAGCACCGCCGCCGCCATGCACGCCGGAGTGTCGATGATCCACCAGGAGCTTTCCAATGTACCCGAGCGTTCGGTTGCCCAGAATATCTGGCTGGGCAGGGAACCGCTGAATAAATTCCGGCTTATTGAACACCGTAAAATGATTGACGATACCAGATCGCTCCTTTCCGGACTCAATTTTGACTTTGATCCTGCCGCCCGGATGTCGAGCCTTTCCATCAGCCATCAGCAGGGCTGTGAAATTGCCAAAGCTGTTTCCTATAACGCGTCCATTGTTGTAATGGACGAACCGACCAGTTCCTTAACAGAAAACGAAGTAGCCCATCTCTTTGCCATTATCAGGGATCTCCGGGCAAAGGGAGTGGCGATTATTTATATTTCCCACAAAATGGAAGAAATATTCCAGATTGCCGATGATGTGTCAGTCATGAGAGACGGAAAAATGATAGGCACATACCCGGCCAAGGATCTCAGCAGGGACAAGCTTATTTCCCTGATGGTGAACCGGGACATTACCCACCGCTTTCCCCCGGTTGAATCGGTTATCGGCGATGTCTGCCTTGATGTACGGAACCTCTCCGCCGCCAATCCCCGTTCCTTCAAAAACATAAACTTCCAGCTCCGAAAAGGGGAGATTCTTGGAATCGGAGGCCTTGTAGGCGCCCAGCGGACAGAGTTGGTAGAGGCGATTTTCGGAGTCCGCCGGGTAGAGTCCGGTGAAATCCTGATAGACGGCAAGCCCATAAAAAAGCTCCGGCCCCAGGATGCTATTAAAGCGGGTATCGGTTTTGTTACAGAAGACCGGCGCAGTTCCGGAATCTTTCCCCTCCTCAACATTACGACTAATACCGGCATTGCGTCCATGGATAACTATAAAACCAAAATCGGCTTGCTGGATCACAGAAAATTGACCGCCGCGGCGGCCAAACAAAATGAACAGTTAAAAACCAAAACTCCATCCATGAATACCCTGATACAAAACCTTTCCGGAGGAAACCAGCAGAAGGTAATTTTAAGCCGCTGGCTTATGACCTTGCCGGAGATACTTATCATGGACGAACCTACCCGGGGTATTGATGTGGGGGCAAAATACGAAATTTACATGATCATGGCCGAGCTTGCCAAGCAGGGCAAGGCGATTATCATGGTTTCCAGCGAAATGCCGGAGTTGATCGGCATGAGCCACCGGGTACTGGTCCTCTGCGCGGGCCAGCTGACAGGAACCCTGGAAAAGAATGATCTTAACCAGGAAACGATCATGCACTATGCCACTCAGTTTTCGTAAGGAGAAGATATGAAGCACGTCAAAGTCCGCGATTTCATGAACAAAAACACCACTCTGGTTACTTTTGTGGTGTTGGTTTTCTTATTGACGATTTTAACCCGGGGCGAAGCCCTTACCTGGGATTCGTTTACAACCCTGATTATCGCCGAAGCCGTCCGGGCCTTTGCCGCCCTTGGGGTTGGGATGATCATCATTACCAAGGGTATAGATCTTTCCATTGGGTACGTGGTCTGCCTTACAGCCTCCGTGGCCGCTTCTTTTGCCCAGGTGCCGGAATATGAGGCCGGCATTTACTACGGCCATTCATTTCCGCTTATTATGCCGATTATTGCGGGAATCGTAGTCGGAGGGATTTTCGGCCTTTTTAACGGCTTCCTGGTGGCATACGGCAAACTGCCTCCCTTTATCGCCACATTGGGCACCATGTCTATAGCGCGGGCTGTCCAGCTTCTCTATACCAAGGCGGCTATCGTCAGTTCGCTTACGCAGGAATATCAATCCATAGCCCAGACCCTGTTTTGGATTGGGGACTTTCAGATACCTATCCTGGGAATCTATGTAGTCATCATTACCACTATTATCTGGGTGCTTTTAAAACATACGAAACAGGGAACGAATTTCTACGCAATCGGCGGCAACGCCCAGGCCGCCCGTGTATCGGGAATCAACGTGGAGTGGAATTTGCTTTGCGTATACCTCTACGCGGGGCTGCTCTACGGTTCCGCGGGGGTTCTTCTTTCCAGCCGCCTGGCCCTGGCCAACGCCCTGACAGCCAACGGTATGGAACTGGACGCCATCGCGGCGGTTACCGTCGGCGGCGTTTCCCAGAACGGCGGCGTCGGCACGGTCTTCGGCATGATTATCGGGATATTTACCATGGGGCTCATCAACTACGGAATGAGCTTTATGGCCATTGATTCGTACTACCAATATCTGGTAAAAGGCGCGATTATCATCATAGCCGTTTTCTTTGACATGAAAAAATACGCCAGACGGGCATAACAGGGATGATAGACAGGACGGACAGGGCAAAATTTAGCCGGTCCGTCCACCGTCCAGACTAAAAGTTTAGTGGAGCTTAGACTAAACTTTTAGTGGAGTCTGGACTAAAAGTTTAGTGAAGCCTGGACTAAAAGTTTAGTGGAGCTTGGACTAAAAAAAGTTTACAGGAATATCTTCCCGGGGTTCATGATATTGTTGGGGTCCCATGCCTGTTTGATGGCCTTCATCAGGCTTAGTTCCCCCGGATCGATCAGGTCCTTTAAATATTCCCGGCGCTTTATGCCGATGCCGTGTTCGCCGCTGATCTTGCCCCCGAAATCCCGGGTTATCCGGTAGATTTCCGCAAGGCATGCGGCTTCGTTCTTCTGCCAGTCTTCCATGGGCATGGCCGGATCCTTTACCAGCGTAGCATGGAGGTTGCCGTCCCCGGCGTGGCCGTAACAGGGAATCGCCATGTTGTATTTTTTTCCCAGCTTTTCCAGTTCGGGGATTACCGCCGGAATACGCGAGATGGGAACCACAATGTCTTCCAGGCTCTGAACAGGGCTGTACACTTTAAAGGCTTCGGCAATGTTGCGCCGGACGTTCCATATCCGTTCCACATTGTTTTGATCTTCCGCCACATAAACTTCCAGGGCTCCCCGGCTTTCACAGAGTTTTCCCGTCTCTATCAATTCCGCTTCCACCTGTCCGGCGTTCCCCCCGTCCAATTCAATTAAAAGCATGGCGCCGGCATCCTCGTAGGGCAGGGTTTCGTTGAGGTAACGGCAGCTTGTAAGGATCGAAAGCCGATCCATGAATTCGATACTCGTGGGGGTGATCCCCATGGCAAGCAGCACCGGAACCAGATTGATCGCTTCCTCGGGAGTTTTAAAGAGTACCAGCAGATCCGACTTTGCCGCGGGGTAACCGATTAGGCGGATAGTCGCCCTGGTTACGATCCCCAATGTGCCCTCTGAACCGATTACCAAAGATTTAAGATCGTAGCCTGTTACATCCTTGGCAAGTTTTCCTCCCAGTTCCACGATTTCCCCCTGGGGGGTTACCAGGGTCAAGCCCAGGACATACCGGCCGGTAACTCCGTATTTAACAGCCTTGCCGCCGCCGGCGTTTTCCGCGATATTTCCCCCGATCATGCAGGTTTGAAGGCTCATAGGATAGCCGGCATAAAAAAAACCCCGTTCCTGGACGGCCTGGGCAAAATCGTTGGTAACGATACCCGCTTCAACCACCGCGACCAGGTTTTCCTCGTCCAGTTCAAGAAGCCGGTTCATCCGCTCCAAAGAAACCACGAGCCCCCCGTATTCGGGAATGGCCCCCCCGGAAAGGCCGGAGCCGGCGCCGCGGGGGGTCAGGGGAATACGTTCCCGGTTGGCAAGCCTTACAATCTCCGCGACTTCTTCGGTGTTCCTGGGCAGGACCGCCGCCTCCGGGTAATGGCCATACACATGGGCATCGGTTTCGTCATGGGAATAGGCATCCAGTTTTTCCTCTCCGGTAAGAACATTTCCCCGTCCCACGATCTCACGCAGGGCTTGCAAAACTTTCTCCGTTACCGGCCTGTACTGCGTTTGTTCAGTCATGATTGTTTCCCCCTTCCGGCTGATTACCATGCCGGTTCGCCCCGGATGCCCGGACATCAATGCGTTTCTGCAGTTCGGG
>Ga0268262_10007209_pt1 | contig 10450 bp, 5 predicted proteins | sample TergutNc150P3_FD_190354 | JGI IMG/M metagenome (GOLD analysis project Ga0268262, IMG submission 190354) | Nasutitermes corniger P3 segment gut microbial community from laboratory colony in Florida, USA - Nc150 P3 (SPAdes) (version 2) | ecosystem: Host-associated > Arthropoda: Insects > Digestive...
ACGGTGTCGGACATTTCAGTCGTGAGTGGGCCTACGAAAACAATTTACACGCAAGGCGAGAATCTTGAGTTGGCTGGACTGCAAGTAAAACTCGAATACAGCAATGGCTCAGATGAAACTTTGACATACGGCACCACCGATTTTACGAATAAGATAAGCGCGAATCCTGACAATGGCGACCAGTTGAACACTGTGGGTACGAGCATCCCCATCGAGGTGGCATCCAAGGCCGTGACTACCGTGAAGACAACATTCAATGTGACGGTGAACGCACCTATTCCGGTCACGGTGTCGGACATTTCAGTCGTGAGTGGGCCTACGAAAACAATTTACACGCAAGGCGAGAATCTTGAGTTGGCTGGACTGCAAGTAAAACTCGAATACAGCAATGGCTCAGATGAAACTTTGACATACGGCACCACCGATTTTACGAATAAGATAAGCGCGAATCCTGACAATGGCGACCAGCTGAACACTGTGGGTACGAGCATCTCCATTGAGGTGGCATCCAAGGTCGTGACTACCGTGAAGACAACATTCAATGTGACGGTGAACGCACCTGCTGCAACCGATGTATCGGGCATTGAAATCACAGGGCAGCCAGATAATATGAATTATATCCACGGCAGCCCCCTCAATTTGTCCGGTCTTAAGGTGAGGCTCACATACAGTGGTGGTAAAGCTCCTGATGAGAATATAGAGCCTAGTGCTTTTTCGGGATTAGGTATAGCTATAAATTATGCTAATGGAATAACATTGAGATACGATACGCATAATGGCGAGAAAATTAAAGTGTCATGTAACGGATATGAGGATGAAACCACAGCTTCTCTAGCAGTAGCCAAAAAACAAATCACAAGTGTGGCGGTTACGGGTGTTGTTGCTCCCGTAACTGGTGCTACACCTAGCAGTGCTGGAACTACTGCATCAACGGAGTTTAGTGTAACTTCCGTTTCGTGGGACCCGCCAGATGCTCCTTTCTTAGGTGGTCAAGTATATTCAGCTATAGTCACGCTTACTGCCGATGGCAACTACACATTTACTGGCGGCTTTACATTAGGAGCGTCAGTACCAAACGCAGTCAATGGAACAATCGAAGCTACAGTTGAAGAAAACACCGGTTCAACGCTAAAGCTCAAAGCTCCATTCTCCGCAACATCCTCGGCTTCGCCGTCTTCATCTTCTGTAGTGTCTTCGTCTTCCGGCGCAGGTTCTTCATCTTCAGGCGTGTCCTCTTCCTCTGGCGGCTCTTCGTCTTCCGTAGGCTCTTCGTCCTCTGGAACATCCTCGTCTTCCGAGGATTCCTCTTCATCTTCTGATGATTCCTCGTCTTCCGGTAGCTCGTCCTCTATAAATTCCACAGTATCTATAATCTCCATAAAGACAGAGCCTATAAAATTGGATTACATCAACGGTGAGAAGTTAGATTTATCCGGCACTGAAGTGACGCTTACATACAAAGATGGCACAACCAGGGATGTTAGGTTTGTGAATTTTGCCCAAGAGAGAATTACCACAAATCCCGTCAACGGCGCAATTTTGAGCAACTCGGTGCACAACAATAAACGTGTTGAAGTGACATACACATACAACAACAATCCCATACGAACATACACGGCTAATCTAATCGTTCAAAAGAAGATAGTCCCCCTCATAGAAATTGGCGGGAAAATAGTTGATATTGATGTGCCGGATGGCAAAAAGTTTACTTATGTATCTGAATGCGGAAAAGAAGACATAGATATAGACATAACTCGGCAAAATGCGGACATATTCGTGGATGGGCAGCCAGTGCAAGGTGCATTTTACCAGCCATTGTCTTATGGCGATAACTCGCTTGAGATTATGGTTGATGTATATTCACCGCTAAACCCCAGCAACGTCTTGGTTCACGAAGATTATACGCTAACCATAAAAAGGCCATTCCCCTCAGAGCAACTGATAAAGGTGCGCTGGGACAACACGCTCGCGGTTATAAACAATTCAAGAACCCCTTATGAATTTACCAAATACAAATGGTATCGCAATGATAGGGAAGTGGGTTCAGGGTGGTATTGGTCGGCGGGTACAAATGGCGAAAAATTGAACCCCAAAGATAAGTATTTTGTTGAAGCTACAACCGAAGATGGAAAATCCATACGCAGCTGCGAAATTGTGCTTCCAAACGTGGCGTTGCAAGGATATGGAATTTCGTTGAAAAACAATTCAGCGTATTCAAATATCGGTTTTGAAATTTTTGCACCCGAAGCTGTATCGGAAATGGAAGTTTTTGTTCATGATGTAGCCGGGAAACAAGTATTTAAACAAAAAGGGAGCCGCGCTTTTAATTGGAACTTAACCGATGATAAGCATAGAATGGTTTCCAATGGGTTGTATATTGTGACTGCCAAGGCAAAAGGGGAGAGCGGCAAGATTTACCGCTATTCTACAAAACTTGTGGTGAAAAGATAAAATATGAAAAAAATATTCATCTTAAGTTTAATGCTGTTTTGTACAACTTACGCACAGGACTTACATGAATTTTCCCTGCATATAGGGGGTGGCCTGTCCACCTTGAGATATCAGCCTACGATTGGCGAGCAGAGCAATAATTTTGACAAGCAATTTGGTGTTGGCTATGCTTTTTTTGTTTCGCCTAGGTTTGGTTTTGCAACCGGATTGGAGCTTGCTTTTTACAGCGCGGATTTTGAACTGAAAAGCCTTGTGATTTCAAATCCAAAGGCTAGAGACTTATATTATAAAGATAGCCCGGAGGATTTTGAATTTCGCAGCAATTTAAGCTCTTATACGGAAGAGCAAACCGCTGTTATGCTGCAACTCCCGCTTATGCTGCAAATCCAAACGGAAATGGGGTTCTATGCTATGGCCGGCGTAAAATTTGCCATTCCTCTTTCAGGTAGTTCCAGCGGCAAAGGCGACTTCATAAATTCTGGGCATTACGAGGCACATCAAGGTGAATTCACAGACATAAATTTTAGAGGATTTGGTACATATAAAAATAGAAAGGCCGAAAACCATGAAAATTTTGAAACCGCCATGTTTGCTTCTATGGAAATGGGTGTTAAATGGAGATTTGAAGATGGGTTATCGCTTTACACAGGTGTTTACTTCGATTACGGGCTGAACAGTGTTCTCAAAAAAAAGAGATTGGATGAATTATCGCGAATGGTTGAATACAATAGCGTATCTCCGCAGAACTTTGATGTGAACAGCATATTCGATTCGTATTGGGAACAGAGCCAAGCACCGCAAGCATTTGTAACCAAAGTAATGCCTATGGCAATAGGCGTTGTGGTAAAATTATCGCTCAGTCAGGGCATAGACTACTTTGCAAATAAAGAGAAGGAAAAACTCGGTGCTGCCACTGAATTAAGGCGTGTTGAAACTGAGAAGCAGTTATTGGAATTGAATTTGGCACGTTCCCAAGCTGCTGAAAAAGCGTTGATAGAACGCGAAACCGAACGCTTGGCAGCCGCTGAAAAATTGCTGCAAGATGCACGTCTCGCTTATGAAACGGCACTGAACGAGCGGCTTGATGCAGCGCGAAACGAAGACGTGGCGCGCCTCATTGCCGAAAAGGCGCAGATAGAACAGGAAGTGGCACGCCTTTCTTCTTCCCAGCCACAGCCGGACTTTGAATTTGAACCTTTTGAACCTTACGAACCAACACAGACCCAAGAACATGAAGATACAACAACAACAGCAGCAACACCGCGTAAAAGCGGGGAGTGGGTTGTTCAAGTGGCAGTTGTGTTGCAAAAGTCGAGGGCTGGCGCAATGGTCAATTCGCTTAAACGAAAGGGCTTTGATGCTTATTCCGTTCAGGTCACCAACCCGGGCAAACTAAAAGGCACCTATTACCGCGTGCGCGTGGGCTTTTTTGGCAAAATGCGAGATGCCTCCGATTTTGCCAAAGCAAATCTAAGCACATACAAAGACTGGTGGCTAGATAAAACCGATAACGACACTAAGTAATGTTTGCGATTTCCTTCATCGCTGCTTCTATCTCTTCGTAGGTTGAATTTTCGCCAATGCCTTGAAGCAAAAATTTATCTATGGCGGTATGCCTTTTAATGGCTAAGTCCACTTCCGGGTCTGAGCCTTTGGCGTAAGCACCTATGTTTATCATGTCTTCGTTTTTGCGGTAAACCGCGAGGCTTCGCAAAAGCGTTGCGGATAGCTCTTTTAATTGCGGATTCGCTATGTCTGTGCGGCAACGGCTTATGCTTGCCATAACATCTATGGCAGGGTAGTGGTTCTTGTTGGCAAGTGCGCGAGAAAGCACAATGTGCCCGTCTAAAATGGAACGCACGGCATCTGCTATAGGGTCGTCTAAATCATCTCCGTCAACCAAAACGGTGTATAGCCCCGTTATGCTCCCTTTGTTGCTGTTGCCCGCCCGTTCAAAGAGTTTTGGCAAAAACGCAAAAACAGATGGGGTGTAGCCTTTTGTAGCGGGCGGCTCGCCAACCGCCAAGCCAATCTCGCGCTGCGCCATTGCAAGGCGGGTAACCGAGTCCATCAAAAAGAACACATCCTCGCCGGAGTCCCTGAAATACTCCGCTATGCTCATAGCTAAAAAGCTCGCTTTTAAACGGATAAGAGCGGGCTGGTCGCTTGTTGCAACTATAACCACGGAGCGTTTTATCCCCTCCGGTCCTAAATCCTTTTCTATAAATTCCCTAACCTCTCTGCCGCGCTCGCCTATCAGGGCTATAACATTTACCTTTGCCAGGCAGTTCCTGGCTATCATGCCCATCGTCACGCTTTTGCCCACGCCAGAGCCAGCGAATATGCCCATCCTTTGCCCGCGCCCAATGGTTAAAAATCCGTCTATGGCTCTAAGCCCCGTGAACATGGGGTCTTTTATGCGAGTCCTCTGCATGGCAGAAGGCGGCTCTGCGTAAATGGAGCGGCGTGCCTCGTATTTAATGTCGCCGAGTTCGTCCATGGGGTTTCCCATGCCGTCCAAAACCCTTCCGAGCAGTTGAAAGCCAACTGGAGCGGTTAAGGTTTCGCCTTTTGCCACAACGGACATGCCGGGTTTAATGCCCTCCAACGCGCCCAAGGGCATCACAAGGGTTCTGGTGTCTCTAAAGCCAACAACCTCGGCGTAGCAAATTATTTTGCCGCCGTGCTCAATGGCGCAAAACTCGCCAATGCCGGCATTTGGCCCTTCGCATTCAACAACCAAGCCTATTATCTTTACCACACGTCCGCGCACGTCTGCAAGGCGAATGTTGGAAATTTCCTCTAATTTATTCATACATTTCGTTTATTTCTTTGGCAAACACTTTTTCAATAGTTTTGCGGCGAAGTTTTAAGGTCGGGGTTAAAAGGCCATTTTCTGTGGAGAGCACGGCAAAAATCGCTTTCCATTTTTTAATTTTCTCCCATTCGTTCAAATGCTCGTTCACGGAATCTATATGTTTTTGCAAGGCTGTGTTCAATCTATCGGATTTCAGGGCTTTTTCGGCATTGAATTCATGCTCGCTTTTTTTAAGCCTGCTCCTAATCACATCTTGGTTCAAAAACAGAAGGGCGGAGGTGAATTTTCTGCCCTCTGCAAAAATCTGCGCGGCTTCTATAGAGGCTCGCTGGCAGAGCGCTTGCTCTATTGGGATTGGGCTAACATATTTGCCAGTGCTGGTTTTGAACATCTCCTTTAAACGCCCTGTTATCCAAATATAGCCGTCTTTGTCTATGCGTCCCTTATCTCCGGTGTGAAAAAAGCCGTCATCGGTAAAAATATCTTTGTTTAAATCCGGCCTGTTGAAATACCCTTTGAATACGCTGGGGCCTTTAACCTGAATTTCCTCTTCTGGGGAAATTCTCACTTCTAAGTTAAACAGCGGTTTGCCAACAGAGCCTACTTTTGTGTGCGTAGGGCATTCCGCAGAGATAACGGGCGAACATTCCGTAAGCCCATAGCCTTCGTATAACGGCAGCCCTATGTTTCTCAAAAATTTATTCACCGGAAGGCTCAGAGCAGAAGCCCCGGAAACTATCAGATAGAAGTTGCCGCCAAGCGCCTCGCGCATTTTTGAATAAACCAATTTGTCCCATAAAGTTCCCCGCAAATTCACTTTGCTGGGGTCTGAGGTTTTGGCTTTGTTTATGGCATATTTCATAAGCCATTTAACAGGGCCTTGTTTTTGATTCGAAGCATCTATCAATTTTTGGTATAGCTTTTCCAAAACTCGCGGCACAACGGTTAAAATGGACGGGCGAACTTCCGGCAGGTATTTCCCAACGTTGTTGGGGGAGTCCACAAAATAAATAGAGAGGCCAAAAGAGGAAAAATAATAGATAACCATTCTCTCAAATACGTGCGCTATGGGCAAAATGCTCATGCACAAATCGCTGGGTTTAACAGGGAAAAAATCCGATATGGCTTTTAGATGGGAGACCATGTTGTTCTGCGTTAAAGGAACCCCTTTGGGAGTTCCGGTTGAGCCGCTGGTGTAAATTATGGAAAATATCTCTTCGCCATCTATGCTTTTTATGCGCTTTGCAAAGTTTTCGCGTTCAAGCTCCGAATCCAGTTTTTCCCCATTTTTTATGCAATCATTGCAAGAAAACATATTCTTGTGCTTTGCTCCGTTTGGCAACAGAGAAAAATGAATTAGAAAATCTATCAATTTTACAAGCGGTTGATTTTGCGGAGAGAGATTTTCCCAAGAGTCTATAGCCAAAACTTTTACCTTGGCATCTTTTACCTGAAATTCAAAATGCTCGGAAGATATATTTGAAAATAGGGGAACGGTGTAACCGCCGCAAATCTGCGTTGCAAGGTCTAGCATAACCCACTGAGGCGAACTCGCCGCAATTATCCCAACCCCAACTCCCTTGCCCACGCCCAGCTCTCGCAAAGCTAGGCTTAAAAAATAAATGCTCGCTTTTAAATTATTCGAATCATAACAGATCCATTCCTCGCCAACTCGGTGAAAAAATCCTTGAAACTCCGGATTCGCATAAGCATTCAGCGAAAGCGCAGGCAAGGATTTATTTTCATCAAATATGCTCATGGCACTCCTTAACTGCGAATTTCGTCCATGGAGTATTTCTTTGCGGTTTCCACCAGTGTTTTAAGCCCAAAAGCAGTTGCGCCATATTCTGTATATTTGTAGCTCTTTGATACAAAATCAACGCCCGCTATATCCAAATGCGCCCATTGCAAATCTTTTTTAACAAATTCCTTTAAAAACAAAGCGGCAACTATAGCTCCCGGCCCATCATCAGCGATGTTGCGAATATCAGCAACTTTATCTTTTATGCTGTCTGAGTATTCTTCGTCCATCGGCATTCTCCACCACTTTTCTCCGTTCTCCGCGCCGGATTCAATCAGGGTTTCAGTTAACCCCTCGCTATTGCTGAAAAGCCCGCCTATGGAGGTTCCCAGCGCGCGCCGTATGGCTCCGGTTAAGGTTGCTATGTCTATTACATGGGTTGCGCCAAGCTCCGCCGCTTCCGCAAGCCCGTCTATAAGCACAAGCCTGCCTTCTGCATCGGTATTTTCCACCACAACTGTCTTTCCGTTTTTGGCTTTGAAAATATCTCCGGGCAGCATCGCGTTTTCCCCTGGGCGGTTTTCTGCCAAGCACAGAATGGCATCTACCTCTATGGGGAATTTGAGTTCCGCTATAACTTTGATGGCAGCCAGCACAATTGCCGCGCCAGCCATATCGCATTTCATCTCAGACATTTTGTCTTGGGGTTTTAAGCATATACCGCCTGTGTCAAAAGTTATGCCTTTGCCCACAAATGCCAAGTGATATACGTTTTTTTGTTTGGGTCTGTAGCTAAGTGTAACCATTGCCGGTTCGTTTTTGCTGCCGCGCCCAACGGCTAAAATCCCGCTGTAGCCATCTTTTTCCAATTCTTTGGTTCTGCGGATTTTTATGGCTAACCCATGTTTGTGAGCTACGCTCTGGGCTATGTTTGCCATGATTGCGGGTGTTAGCGCATTGCCCGGTTCATTTATCAAATCCTTTGCAAAGTCTATCCCGGAAAACAGGGTTTGGAGCGAAACTCCGTCTATTTCCATGTTGTCTGCAAAAAGATATTCCACATCCGTCCTTTTGTGCTTTTTGCTTTTGTATTTGTCAAAGGCGTAGCTTGCATGGCAAAGTCCATGCAAAATTGCATATCTCTTTGCCAAAGAATCCTCTTTGAGCGGCGGAATCATCAAGGTTTTAATCGCATTGTTCTCCGCCCACTTCGCAAGGCGGTAACCCGCCATACGCAGGTGGTCTAGCTGGTCTAAGCCTGTTTCTTTGCCTGTGTCAACAAAGAGAACGGGATGCGAATATTCGTTATCAATTCTTATAACGCGCAAGGCTTCTGACTCATGCAACGAATGCTCAGATTCTTTTATGAATTGCAGAATTTCCTCAGCTACTCCGTTTGTGATAGCTTCTTTTTTACGCTTATCGTATAAGAACACAAAAACAGGGCCTTCGCCCCACCAGCCATTTGCTTGCCTTTTGTTCGGGCTTTGGCTCTCTTTAGCAGAATCACCTTTTGGGTTAGACTTCTTTTTCATAAAGATAATTTAGTAAAAATTGTTGATAATCTTCTCCGCCTCAGCTGCGGTTTGCTCGTCTTCTATAAGCTCTGCCGAATGGTGCGGTTTTTTGCGGGCGTCTATTATCAGCTGGGCACCGTTGAAGGAAATATCGCTCGCGGGGTTTGAGCGCGTGAATGCAACCCACAGGAGGTTTTCCAAATTTTTTGCGGTGAAGTTTGCATCATCGCACAGCACGGCTATGGGGAATTGCCCAGCGTTTTCTTGGGTTTCCGGCTTGTTCCCCTGAACAACCAAAATCCCCTTTATTGGGGATGCCTCGCCCAACTCCCTGCAAGGTTCGCCGGCTGCCGCAAACACCGCCTTTGAGCCTCTGTTCAGGCCGGTGCCGGAGTAGTCTAGCGTGTCTATGCTCGTGCTGTTTTGAATGTGAACATCTCGCTCCAAATTAAGCCTACACAATATATGCTCAAAAAAAGCGGGTATATCGCGCACGGAGAGATTTTGATTGTCCTCTTTTGCGGCGATGAATAGATATTTAGCTAGAGAGAGCTGCCCAAAACCCAAAATGGCGTTGCTCTGCACAAGCAGTTCAAGCGGTTCTCTTTTTTTGTATGGCAAATAGCGTTCGCTCCCCAAAGCGAGCAACAAGGGGTGAACTCCAGCGGCATCAACCGCATTTACCTCATGCACTCCGGGGAGCACCCTCGGGATAAAAGGGGCGGTTATTCTGTGAATGATATTCCCGAAAATCGTGTCTTCTTGCGGTGGGCGCCCAACAACGGTAAACGGAAAAACGGCATCTTTGCGGGCAAAAACTTTGTGCACTTTTAGGTAGGGAAAAGGGTGCATTTCGGAGTAATAGCCCAAGTGGTCGCCAAAAGGCCCTTCCGGTTTTAACCCGTCTTGCACTTCGCCCAAAATGCAAAAATCAGCATCGGTGGAAATAAACCAGCCCTCGCGCCACGCATAGCGAAACGCCCTTTTGGAAAACATCCCTGCAAACGCTAACTCTGGCACTCCGTTTGGGAGCGGCATAATTGCGGCAAGCGCGTTCCCAGGCGGGCCGCCTATAAAAATGCTCACTTTCAATTTGCAACCTTTTTCCAAAGCCTGTTGGTGGTGAACGCCTATGCCTCTCTGAATTTGGTAATGCAGCCCGCATTCCTCGTTTTGAACATAATCGTTGCCGCTGATTTGCACCCTGTACATCCCCAAATTGGAATGTCGCCAGGATTTTTTACCAGGCTCTATGGTTAAAACCTGTGGCAAGGTCAAAAAAGCCCCACCGTCTCTTGGCCAGCATTTTATCTGCGGCAAATCTTCTAATTTAATTTCCCTCTGCATAACAGGTTTGCTAAAACTTTTAAGAGGCAAAGCGTGAAAAGCCCTCGAAAAAAAATTCAGCTCACCGCCTAAGAGCAGTTTTGCTCTTTTTTCGCTGCCAAACAAATTGCAAACAGCGGGGAACGAGCTGCCTATAACGTTTTCAAAAAAGATGGCTGGCATTCCCTTTGCAAAAGCTCTGCGGGCAATGGCGGGCATAAGCAAACCGGGCTGAACCGGCTCTTTTATGCGAATAAGTTCGCCATGCTTTTCAAGCATCTCGCAAGCCTTTCGCGTAAAGGATTTCATAAAGAAGAATCTAGCATTTTATAAATTTCTTTCCAATCTTGCTTATAAATCCCTGTGCCTTTATCCGCTATATCTCTGAAAATTTTAGAGGAGTAAAATAAGTCAGAAGCTAAATTTACATCCATCTTCTTATCCTTAACAAGGGCATTTAATACATTTTTGCTTATCAGTTCTATATATTTGGTCAAATCTCTATCTACATATTTTAAGGTTTGCAAAGAAGCCAAAGTGCAAAAACAAATTTGATGGGTTTCCTCGTGGTATGTTAAATCCTCTAAAAAATCTTTC
>Ga0268262_10007210_pt1 | contig 10449 bp, 10 predicted proteins | sample TergutNc150P3_FD_190354 | JGI IMG/M metagenome (GOLD analysis project Ga0268262, IMG submission 190354) | Nasutitermes corniger P3 segment gut microbial community from laboratory colony in Florida, USA - Nc150 P3 (SPAdes) (version 2) | ecosystem: Host-associated > Arthropoda: Insects >...
GAGACCGCATAATTTATTACACGAGCGGCATGGTCACAAAGCCCATAAACGCGGAGGAGGGCAAGGTGTATGGAATTGAGGCGGAGCTTGGGAGCGAACTTTTCAGTTGGCTGAAAGTGAGCGCAAACGCAACTTTCCAAAAACCGGAAAATTTGCCAAACGAACCGGAGCAGCAATATTACAACTCCATGCTCTTTATACTTCCATTTTCCTTTGAATTAACGCTGGACGGCGAAGCCCACAGCGTGATTTACCGCGACAAGGCACAGAGAAAAGTTATTCCGGCAAACTCATTTTACCACGTGGGGCTTGGCTACAAGCCAACCCCAAAAATAAAACTCTTCTTTTACGCAAGGAACTTGAACGGCGGCGAATACCAAAACATTTACGATGCTTACCCCACGCCGGGAAGGGTGTTCAGTTTGAGTTATTCGCATAGCTTTTAGTATTTTTTTATCTGAACCAGACGCCCACGCTGGGGCGGTGGGCGGTTGAAGCGAGGGGGAGACTTCCCCCAAATTAGGCTTTTATTGTATTGAAATCTGCTTGCTTTGGGCCTCTGGCTTGCGGCTGAGTAATAGGGTCAAAACCCCGTTTTCATTGCTCGCCTTTATGTTGGCAGAGTCCATTTCGCTGGAGATGTGGTATTCGCGTTCATATTTAATCTCCTCTTCTGCGCGCTTGCGAACAGCAGCTATTTTCAAAAGATTTGCTTCAACATTAACGCTTATATCCTCTTTTTTAACGCCCGGAAGTTCCACTTCCAAAGTGTAAATTCCATTATTCTCCGAAAGATAACTCTTTGGGGCAGCCGTCTTTGCTCTCTCATCGCTATTTGCATAGTCAATTAGAGAATCAAAAATGCGGTTCAGGTTTTGCACGGGTGAATAAGCTGTGAGTGTCATAATGAGTTCTCCTATATTTGTGGCGGTTTTTACATCGCCGGGTTCTACGCTTTAAATAATACAAACCCCGTGCCACACAAAAAAACTGTGATTTTACGCAAAAAACGGTGTTTTTTCAAAGAAAATGCCCAAAATCGTTTCAAAATGAAACTAAAAAATGAAACATTAGATATCCATTTTAAGATAGGAGATTTATTTCCCTCTCTTAGGGTTATAGTTATTGTTCAGTACCATAGCCAGCACCACGCAAAACATCACCGTTCCGCCAACCACAACCTGTTGCTTGTAATCATATTCATGTATATTGTATTGAGGAGCTTCCTCAAAACTCTGCTGGGGACTTACTTCATCTCTATTTTCTTCCGCGTTTCCCGCTTGCTGCACGGTCTCTTGCAGCATAGCTTGCGCTTCGGAAATAGGCTCATCGTTTTGAGCTATTTGCGCAAAGGCTTGCCCAGCAAATATTAAAAACGATAAAACGCAACACAACAACTTACGCATAACTTGCCACCACCGTTGTCTGTATTCCGCCCCTTGAATTGAAAATGCCTGTGACTTTCATATATTTGGGTTTAACAGCCTTAACGCAATCCTTTAAAACCTTGTTCGCAACGTGCTCGTGGAAAATGCCGAGATTGCGGTAAAAAAGCAAATACTCTTTGAAACTTTTCAATTCTATGCAATATTTTGTAGGACGGTATTCTATGACAAGGGTCGCAAAGTCCGGCAAGCCCGTTTTTGGACAGACGCAAGTGAATTCAGGAACCTCTATCCGCAAATCCGTTGAGGAATTTGGGTACATAAATTCCCAGCTTTCAATTTCTGGAGTTTTTAAAGGCGGAATGTGGTTTTGCCTGCCTTCGTAAGAACTCACAGTTTTTCCTTTATCTTTTCCCAATTTAGACATCCTTGTTCTCCTGTCGAAAGAATTTTGTACTCAAAAAAATCATCCTTTGTTTTTTCGCCATCCGCAAAGATAACGCACTTTGCGCCGGCGGCATCTGCCATTTCCAATTGCTTGCCAAACTTAACCGCATTCAATGAATGGGAACACGAAATTCCTTTTTTGCGGAACTCGGCGGCAGTTTTGAATAAAACTTTCATATCCCCGCTAAAAGAAGCTATGAACACGGGCAAGTCCGAGCGACTCTGCGGCAGCAGTTTTTTTTCTGCGAGTAAATCTGCAAGCACAACATCGCCCATACCAAAACCCACGCCGGATGCTTTTTGCCCACCTAAAGTTTCCGTCAAGTTATCATAGCGGCCCCCGCCAGCTATTGCCCTCATATTTTTGGCTTTGTCAAAAACCTCAAATACAACGCCTGTATAATAGGCAAGCCCGCGCACAACGGATAAATCCAGCTTTATGCAGTTTTCAAAGCCAGCCGCTTTGAGAAGCTCAAATAATTCTTCTAATTCCGCAATCGCATTTCCATTGTGGAATTTTTTTAAACCCTCTATGTTTTCGCAAGCCATAAACTCGTCTATTTTTTTTGCGCTCTCTTCGCTCAGTCCGGTGTTCAATAATTCTTTGCGAAAATCCTCAGCGGGCATTTTCAAGCGTTTGTCCAAAAGCGGGTAAATCAAATTTGGGTCTGCAACTTTTAACTCTTCCAAAAATGCGGCAAGCAAGCGGCGGCTGGAAATGCCTATATAAAAATCGTTTTCGTTTAAGCCAAAATCAAAGAGCATACTAGCTATCGCGGAAATTAAATCCGCCTCTGCGCTTATGCTCTCCGTGCCTATTATATCCAAGTTCAGCTGAAAAAATTCCCTGAGCCGCCCTTTTTGAGAGCGCTCATAGCGGAACAAACGGGGGATTGAAAACCATTTGAAAGGTTTTTTAAGTTCGTTGCCTTTTTTTATTACCATTCTTGCGAGCGTGGGAGTGAGTTCGGGGCGAAGCGCCAATGCCCTGCCGCCCTTGTCTGTGAAGTTGTATAGCTGCGAAACAATTTCTTCGCCGCTTTTCCCTGTGTAAAGCTCCAAGTGCTCAAAGGTTGGCCCTTCGTATTCCTCATAGCCGAATTTCAAAGCTGCGCTGCGCCAAACTGAGAATATATGATTTTGCACCCTCATATCAACAGGGTAAAAATCTCTGGTTCCCTTAGGAAGCTGAGGCACTTGAACTTTCATTGGGTAGAATTTAGAAATTTCTATCTTCTTCTGGTGCTTCATACTCTTATTCTTGCGGCTGGGCTGGGAACAAGACTTCGCCCACTTACCGAGCGAATAGCCAAGCCTTTAATTCCAATAGTGAGCAGTTCTTCCCTAGCGAGGCAAGCAGCCATCGCAAAAAAACTCAGCTCTCAAAAAATTCACGCAAATGCACACCACTTGGCAGAGCAAGTGCAAAAAGCAGCCACGGAACTCGGTATAGACAAGGTTTGGGTGGAAAAGGAACTCTTGGGCACTGGCGGCCCTATTTGCAGAATGTGGAAGGAAGGCGAGAGAGGCGAGCTGTTGGTTTTAAACGGAGATTGCGAGCATGGTTTGGATGTTGAACTTTTTTTGGAAAAAGCCAGAAACTCAGGCGCAACTTGTGCGCTTCTCGCAATTGACAACCCTAAAATAAACACCCTTTGCTTAAATGAGAAAAATCTCTTATGCGGCATAAAAAATAAATTCGGGGAATTAACTTCAAGCAATGCTACATTCACAGGCATATCCTGGTATTCAGAAAAGGCATGGGAAAAAATTGAGGATAGCGAGCGAGATGTCAGGGATTTTTGGGAGCGGCTTTGCAAAGCGGGTGAAGCACCAGCGGTTTTTGTGACTAAAGGAAATTGGATAGATATAGGCAACCCGGAAGGGTTGATGGAAGCGGTGAGCGAGAGATTAAAAGAGCCTAATGACCTTGCCATTGCAGGCACAGCAGGTTCCGGGAGAAAATATTACAGGATGCAAGCCAATGGCCATTCCCTGATTTTGCAGCAATCACATTCAGAGGATGCAGATTTTGAACGCTTTGTTCGCTACGGGAAATTGTTCAGCAGTTCGGGGCTTCCAACGCCGGAGATTTACGCAGTGGACGAAAAGGAAAAACGGGTTGTTATGCAGGACTTGGGTTCTGTTCGCCTTTGCGATGCGGAGCAGCCGCTTTTGTATTACCCGCTTGTGTTAGAAAAATTAATCTCTTGGCAAGAGGCGAGCCAAAAAGTATTTGAGCAGGACAGCGAGCTTGCGAACAGAATTTTTGGGGAAAGCGATTATGTTTGGGAAATTTCCTATTTTATGGAAAATTATTTGCAGGGATATTTGCAAGTCACGCAGGTCTCCACGGAATTAATAGAATCTTTTAAAATTTTGGCAAAAAATGCAACCGCGCAGCAAAGGGTTTTGATGCACAGGGATTTTCAATCGCAAAATATTATGATAAATAACGGAAACATAGCTTTCATAGATTTTCAAGGCGCGAGAAATGGTTCCATTTATTACGACGTGGCTTCCCTTCTTTGGGACCCTTATATGATGCTCCCCGTTGAAACCGTCAAGCAATTGTTCACGCTTTGGCACAGCGCAAATCCGCTTTTAAAAAACACCCCTTTTGAAGCAGCTTGGGAAAATTTTTTGATGGCAAGTATGCAAAGGATTATGCAGGCTCTTGGCGCGTATTGCTTTTTGAGCAAAAAGAAAGGGATACTGTCTTTTACCCAATACATTGAACCAGGGGCAAAAAGGCTTGAGGAAATTACCAACTTAGCAAGCCTTGGATAAGGCAATAATTAAAAAACGGCAGAGTTGAAAACTCTGCCGCTTAAAATAGTTAAAAGAAATTATTTTTTCTTTTTCTTTGTCGCACTGGCTTTAAGAGCAGCACCAACTTTGAACGCAACTGTTCTAGAGGCTTTGATTCTGATTTTCTCACCAGTCTTTACATTACGACCATCACGAGCCGGGCGGTCTTTGACTCTGAATGTGCCAAAGCCTATCAACTGGACTTCGCCGTCTTTTTGCAAACCGGCTTCAATACCCCCTAAAACTGCATTAAGAGCACGCTCTGCGGCTGCTTTGCTTTCTAGGTCTGCTAACTCTTTAACCTTCTCAACAAGGTCCGTTTTTTTCATAGATTTCTCCTTTGTTTGGAATTCCTAAACAAATTTAATTTATTTTTGGGAAAAAAGCAAGGGTTAAAGAGAAAATAATTAAAAAAAAATTTCACAACGGAAACGCGTATAGAAGTTTTTCCGGCGTTGCACAATAAAGCGTGTTGCCTTGAATGCTGATAGACGCTCCCTTGCCGAAAATAGAGTGTTTTTTGACTATTTTGCCAGAACTCATTTCTATAGCCGCAACGGAACCGTCCTGGTCCAGCCAGATATGCGAGCCGTGCAGGGCAAACTGCATAAGCCCTGAACCCTCGCTCTCAAAAGTCCAAACGTGCCTGCCGCTTGGGACTTCGTAAAGCGAAAGAGTTTGGTCTGATTTGCCTATAAGCGCATAAATTTTACCACCCATTTCAGGTAATTCAATGGAAATAACCTGAGAATGGACGGAAAAAGAGCCGAGTTGCTTAAAATCCTGCTCAGAGAAAATTTGAAAATCCCCTTCTTTAGAAGCTACCACAAATAGGTCATTTTTTGACTTAAAATAATCCGCTTCGATTAAATTCAGGCTAAATTCCCGAATTGCCAGCGATTTAGGGGAAAGCTGGGCTATTTTTCCTTGGGAAAATGAATAAACCCCCATTTTGCCTTTGGATAAAAGCACCGGCGCAGAGCTAACCTTCACAGACCTCTCAAGGCGCATATTCGGCGTAGAGTATTTCAACACAAAACCATTCCAAAGCCCTACATAAACCGAATCTCTGCTCCGCAAAAAAGAAAAGGGCTTCCCCGGCATCTCAAGCGAAACGCTCTTCTGTTCCCTGAGTGAAAATTGCGATAGCCAAAAGCCTGAGTTTAAAATAAGCCAAGGCGGTTCATTGTCCACAACAACATATTTTTTATCCCTAGGAAGCGATATTTCACCACTTGAGCTTCCAGCCTCCAGAGAAAATTTCAATAGGCTTTGAGCTTCCGCATCATAAACAAAGAGCCAATTTGCATCGCTAAACATATTTGGGTAAAGCATATTAGGGGAAATGGGCATGTGCCTAACCCATTTTGCGCCTATCTTTTCCGCATATTTTGCAAAAACAAGCAAAGATAACTCTGGGTTTCGCGCCCCATAAATAACGGCACGCCGCCACGCGCTATCGCTGTTCTCCCGCTCCGCAATGCGATGCCAAGCAAACGCATTTCCGCTTTCAAAAGCGAGCAGAAGCTCTATGTCGCCGCTATCTGGAGTTATCAACTTTTGGTAATGCCTTGTGTATAGTATCTCGGAATTTCCATTTTGCAAATTGAAAATAACCGAATCTGATTTAATAACTGGCTCTCCTGCAATTTCGCCATTTATCTGGTAATCCCATAACTTTACTAAAAGCGTATCGAATACCGATACTCCGCCATTTTTTTGGTATGTGCCTATAAGCCCAACGCCAGGTTTAAAAAAATTTTCACCATCGCTTTTTGCAGCAGAAACGAGCTGCCCGGAATTTTTATTCAGCAAACTGATTTTTCCGCTTATATCCAAAACATAAATTTTTCCGTCAAAATCCTCAACACCTTGCACTTCAATGGAAGGTATTCGCCAAACCAAATCTAAACCATCCCCAAGCCTGTAAAAATAGAGCGAATTTTCGCTATAAAGAAAAAATCCATCCGAAGTCAAAAATATTTTTTCGGGTTTGCCTTCCAACGGAACTAAAATTTCAGCTCCTCTTTTTTTTGGAACCAAGTGAAGGGCATTCAAGCATTTATACATCAAGCGTTGAGCTAAATACAACTCGCCTTCCATATCGCAATCCAAAAAACGGGCTTCCTGCAAAATTGGATTGAGGCTTTCTTCCTGTGCAAAATTCTTTTTTTCGCTTGCTATTTTTATCTTTTTATTTACCGCCCACAAAGATTTCTCTTTTTCCGCAGCCATGTATGCCAGCCAAGCATTTGGCGAATTGTTTTTTAAAAAACCGTAATGCTCTGCCACTCCAAAAGCATCTCGCCTTGCTTCTGCAATTTTCGCTAGATAAAAATGAGCGTTCAATTTTTCGCCAACCGAAGCATCCGGCAACTCCAAAGCCAAACGCAACAATTTCTCTGCACTAGCAGTATCTGTCTCAATGGCTAAAATATATGCCGCCTCCTGAATTTTATCATTGGCAGGAGAAGCAAAAGCATTCCACAGCCCGCAGAGCGCGAGCCATAAAATACTCCTCGTTTTACACGTCAAGTTTATACCCCATTCCTCTTACGGATAATATTAATCTGGGCTTTTCTGGGTCTTCTTCTATTTTTTGCCGGAGCTTTACTATGTAGTTATCCAGGGTTCTTGAGTTTGCGTTTGAATCTATGTACTGGATAAGCTCTTCTCTGGGTATAACTTCGCCCCTTCGCTTGCAAAACATTTTTAAAATCTGAAATTCTCTAGGATTTAATTTCAATGAAACTCCGTCTTTTTCTGACTCATATTTTTTAAAATCCAGTTTAATGCCTTGGAATTCAACTATGTCTCCCATAAAAGTTTTTGCAGAATCATTTTGCAAATCGAGTTTTCTTATGAAGGCCTTAACTCTAGCCAGCAATTCCAACGTTGAAAATGGCTTTGTCATATAATCATCCGCGCCGCACGAAAATCCAGTGAGCATATCGTTTTCTGCATCCTTTGCGGTTAGCATTACTATAACTAGATTGGGATATTTTTTCCGCAAAATACGGCAAACCTCAAAGCCATCTTTTTTGGGCATCATCGCATCCAAAAGAACAAGGTCTGGTTTAAATTCATCGGTTTTTGACAAGGCTTCTTCGCCATCGCAGGCTATAGAAACCTCATAATCATCCATTTCAAGGTTTTCCCTTAAACCATCTCTTATAGATTCTTCGTCTTCAACAACTAAAATTTTATACCGCACTTTTATTTTTGTCCCAAGTATTTACGGCCTAAATTATTGCTAGCATCTTTGTAATCCACGTAATCCGGGATAAAGCCATTTGGATAAGAAAACGATATATTCACCAGGCACCTTAATTCGGAGAGCAGCTTGCCAACAGAGCCTTTTAGCGGCCCTTTCTTTTGACCTAAAGGGTCACTCATTTCGCAAGTGCCACCGCCAACCTTGGCAGAGACCGTTTCGCCTTTTGTTGAGACCAGTTTCAATTTGCTAAAATCAAAATCGATGTTGTTGCCCGTGGAGTTCCAAATATTAACTTGCCCTGTTATGCCTGTTGGGGTTATGTTTATAATTGGAAAAGCGATTATATAGCCGTATTTATTGACAAACCGCGAAGGCTTTTCTACCCCAACCGCTTCAAAGATAAGGAAGTCGGCACGATTTTTAAGGCGAACGCTATTTAAGGCTTTTTTCAAGTCTGCATTATCGGGAGCAAACACCTCCGCTTCCAAAAGCGTATATTCAGCGCCTACGGGATGGTCTGCGCCCTCGGCACTTTCAAGAGCACGTTTAACGACCATATTTTCCATGTCCTTGCGGGCTTTCTTGGCGTATTCAGCGTTTGTATTATTCCGCTTGGCTATGGCTATTGCGCTATCTAGGTTGCGGAACCCTTGCACGGTGTATTCATATTCATAATCGCCTTTTATTTGTGCAACACCTATATCGGTTAAAGCCACCACCACAGAGTCTATAGTAGAGGTTTTTTTAGTATTGGGCAAATTATTGTATATCTGCTCTATGCAGCCGCCTACATAGCCATCGGAGGCATTCTTTAGAGCGGTTTGCTTTGCAGAGCTGGCATAAGCGATTACGAAGCTATCGTAAAAGCCATCGGAGATTTTCCCCTTTTTCTTTGCCTCCACATAAGAATTGACTGCATTCCTAAATTTACCTTTTTTGTAATAGGAATCTCCGTCGCTTTCATTTTTACCTTTGCAGCTTATAAGCAAGGCTGCAAAAACCAAGAAAAAAATGCTTTTTTTGAGCATAAATATCCTCACAGTTGAAGTTGAAACATAATTTAATAATAAATTAGTTCTTTTTTTTGAAAAAAACATATTTTTATTACAAATGGGATAATTTTTATGAAAATCCTTGTAATTTGCTCCGAAAACTACTCTGCGGGTAATAGCCCCCTAGCTATGGCCGTAGGCGGTATAGTCTATGGATACCGGCAGCAAGGGGTGCAAGTTCTGGGATTTTCCCCATTTTATAACCAATTTACAAACGAAAAAGACTACGAGCCAAGCCCAAAATTCACCGAAAAACTGGGAAATAGGGAGTATTGCGTGTTTAAAAAACTCCCAAATGAAAATGACCTACTTGTCCGCTACGACGATTATTTTGGCAGAGCTGGCATATACAGCAACCCAAACGAAAGAGCCTATGACGATAACCACCTGCGTTTTTCCTTTTTGGCTTCTGCCGCCCTTAACTATTGCGTAGAGACCGATTTTAAACCCGATGCTATACACATCCACGACTGGAGCGGCATTGCTGGCGCACTCACAAAAACCGTATATAAGGGATATTTTGAAAATACTCCGGTACTGCTAACCATACACAGCATACGCTACGATTGCCAATTTGACCCAAGCGATATATATAAAACTGGCTTGACAGCAGAAGGCTTTAACATAGACGGCTACGAGTTTTGGGGAAAAGCTAGCATGTTAAAAGCTGCAATTCTGTATTCGGATAAAGTTGTTTTAACCTCCGCAAGTTATCTGTTTTTCTTGCTTGATGCAGATTTACCGGGTGGGATGCGAGACTTTTTGGAAAGCCATAGAAGGAAGCTCTTTAGCGTTCAAAGCGGCATCGATCGCAAAAAATGGTATGCTCACAAAGAGGAAAACTTTAAACAGCAACGGAAAGACGCTATAAGAGCCGAGCTTCACTTGGCGGCAGATTCAAGTATGCTGGTTTACTCGCAATTAGATTCATATTCCGGTAATCCTGCACAGGTTATATCAACTATTATGGCAAACCTGCTGAACATGAACCTGCAACTGGTAATAGGCATTTCAGAAAACGATGACAACTACCCTTACTTTACCACGGTGCAAGAAGAGCACAGCGATAAAATTGCGCTTATCCCATTAAATAAAAATGATGATGACTTTTATCATAGGCTTGCAGCTTCGGATGTATTCCTTTCAATAAACACAAATGAACCGTCTCTATCTCTTTTCCTAAAAGCCTCCGCTGTAGGCTCTATACCGCTTTACAACAAGCGATCACAGAAACCATTTATATATACAATTACTTTTGACCCCAGTTCGGAAGAAGTTGCTGGAAAAGCGAACGCTTTTGTCTCTGAAGATGGCTCCCCTGAATTGATTTTGGAGCAAATTCGCTATGCAGAATCCATTTTCCGCGAAAATAAGACCTTGTGGGAGAAGCTCGTCCAAAATGCACGTGCCTCAGAAGTATCGTGGGAAGATGCTGCCAAAAATTATTTACTACTTTTAAACACCCCGGGCCTATAGCTCAGTTGGTTAGAGCAGCGGACTCATAATCCGCTGGTCGTAGGTTCAAGTCCTGCTGGGC
>Ga0268262_10007211_pt1 | contig 10449 bp, 10 predicted proteins | sample TergutNc150P3_FD_190354 | JGI IMG/M metagenome (GOLD analysis project Ga0268262, IMG submission 190354) | Nasutitermes corniger P3 segment gut microbial community from laboratory colony in Florida, USA - Nc150 P3 (SPAdes) (version 2) | ecosystem: Host-associated > Arthropoda: Insects >...
TAATGTTCATTAATGTGGTCTTTCCAGAGCCGGAGGGACCGGCGACGGCGACAAACTCGCCTTCGGAAATTTCAAGGTTTATACCTTTTAAAGCTTGAACTTCAAGGTCGCCCATGGGGTAGATTTTCCAGAGGTCTTTTATGGTTACGATCATATAATTTGGAATACGGCTAAATAATCGTCATTTTTCGCTGGAATTCCCCAATGCGTCGCGGATTTTCTTCATTGCTTCTTCATTGTTTTTTAAATTACGAATAATGTTAAGTATAAAAGCAAAAACATAAGACAAGAAAAATCCCGCAAAAGCAAGTATTACACACTTCTTAATGAGTTTTTTTTGAAAAGTTGATAAAAATATTTCAGGTTTTGAAATAACAGGTTCGCCAAGCGCAGTCATAATTGTTTCTTTTCCTTCAATAAATTCCTTAATAAATGCGTAATAAAATAAATTATTTCCAATGGCATTCTCCCATGACAACCCTTTATGAGTCCCATCCATGATTTGCTCATAATTTATTACAACAGCTTCACCTAAAGACCGGATATAATCTCCGGCTATTTCATTACCATGAATAATAAGATTTTTCAAAAAAGAACGAATTAATTCGGGAGCTTTTCCTTTATAAAAGACTTCAACGGAATAATTATCACTTACAATTGTTTCTACATTCATTGTTGTTTTAGGGATCTTTGTTGTATTAGTAATAACTTGAAATTTTCTATCTTCTTCTTCATTATCTTCTCCGTTGAGATTCTTGTTCAATATTAATATTTGGTTAATTAAATACAAAGCCCTTGTTCGTTCCGATTCATCTGTTAGGGATACCGAGTTTTTTCCGTCATATTCGAATTTATCCATTCCGGCTTCACGCAATGAATCAAGAACAACGTCTGCACGGTTAATAAAATATTCCGGATTCTTTGTTACATAATTAAGCATATTTTGCTTTATTGAAATAATTATTCTTCCTTCTAGCAGAATGTCTTTTACAGCCTTATTATACTGATAAACAGGGTAAATGAAATACAAAGCAAAAGCCAGTATAATAAAAGTCAAGGTTATACCGATGATAAGTTTACGGTAACGCAGTAATACGGTAAATAAGTCCAGAATACTTATTTCTTCCTCATTTTTGATTTGTTCATTGTCATTCATTTTCTTCTCCTTGTAAATTTATTTTAAAAGATAATCTTTATATGCAAGTTCTATTCCCTCGGATAATTCAATTTTAGGAGAAAACCCTAAGTTGATTATTCGAGAAATATCCAGTAATTTCTGAGGCGTGCCATTTGGTTTTGAAGTATCCCATTCAATAAGACAAGTATGATCTGATACGCCTTTATATACTATATCGCGAATTATTTCCGCTAATGCCTTGATGGTCAAATCCTTTCCTCTGCCGATATTAACAAAATCACCCGCAGGATTCGATAAATCTTTTGCGTTATGTTTTTGCATGAGCATAACCAAAGCTTCCGCCAAGTCTTCACTGAATAAAAATTCCCGCCGAGGTGACCCGTCGCCCCATAGAATTACCCGATCTGACCCGGAAACTTTTGCCTCATGGAACTTGCGGATAAGAGCCGGTAACACATGGGAACCGGTTGTATCATAATTATCTCCCGGTCCATACAGGTTGGTAGGCATTACAGAAAGATAATTGGTTCCGTATTGTTTATTATAAAAAGTACAGAGTTTTATTACATTTATCTTGGCAATAGCATAAGCCTCGTTTGTTGGTTCCAACATATCCGACAAAAGACATTCTTCTTTCATGGGTTGAGAAGCAAATTTTGGATAAATACAGGATGAACCAAGATTTATAAGTTTATTTACATTATTTTTATAAGAAGCGTGAACTACATTGAAGCCAATCATTGTATTCTGATAAATAAAATCGGCAGGATAAGTTGAATTTGCTACGATACCGCCAACCTTTGCGGCGGCAAGAAAAACATATTCGGGTTTTTCTTTTTCAAAAAAGTTATTAACCGCCTCCTGATTAAGAAGGTCTAATTCAGTATGGGAACGTAGCAGAAAGTTAGTATACCCTTCGGTTTGTAATTTTCGCAGTATTGCTCCACCTACAAGTCCCCGGTGTCCGGCAATATATATCTTTGCGCTTTTATTCATAATAATTCTCTGTCTTGTATCCGCCTTCTTTTAAGTGGCGTTCCCGTTCGGCAAGTTCCATGTCATGCTCCATCATCATCTTAACAAGTTCAGGCAGTTTAACTTTTGGCTCCCAGCCAAGTTTTGTTTTTGCTTTAGACGGATCGCCGATAAGCAAATCAACCTCGGCAGGGCGGAAATATCTTTGATCGATTTCTACCAAAACTTTTCCATCCGCCTTATTCTTACCTTTTTCTTCTACACCTTTTCCTTCCCATTTTATTTCAATCCCCGCTTCCTTAAAAGCCATAGTAATAAAATCACGAACCGAAGTAGTAACCCCTGTCGCCATCACATAATCCTCGGGTTCATTCTGTTGAAGCATGAGCCACATAAGTTCTACATAATCTCCCGCGTAACCCCAGTCACGCTTGGCGTCAATGTTACCCATGTATAATTTATCTTGTAGGCCAAGGCTGATACGTGCGGCGGCGCGTGTAACTTTGCGGGTAACAAAAGTTTCACCTCGCAGGGGGCTTTCATGATTAAAAAGGATTCCATTGCAAGCGTACAACCCGTAACTTTCACGGTAATTAATAATAATCCAATAAGCGTACAATTTCGCCGCGGCGTAGGGACTGCGGGGATAAAAAGGAGTGGTTTCCTTCTGTGGGATTTCCTGTACCTTACCAAAAAGCTCAGAAGTTGACGCTTGATAAAAACGAATGTTTTTTTCCATACCAAGAATACGAATAGCCTCCAGAAGCCGCAGAGTTCCGATACCGTCGCTGTCCGCAGTATATTCAGGAACTTCAAAAGAAACTTGCACATGGCTCTGGGCGCCAAGGTTGTAAATTTCATCGGGCTTTACCTGCTGGATAATGCGGATAAGGTTTGAGGTATCCGTTAAATCGCCGTAGTGGAGGATAAAGCGTTTATTCTCCACATGCGGGTCTTGATATAAATGATCAATGCGTTGAGTGTTAAAGCTGGAAGAACGGCGTTTAATGCCATGGACTTCGTAGCCCTTTTTCAGGAGAAATTCCGACAGATACGCACCGTCTTGTCCTGTTATTCCGGTAATAAGAGCTTTTTTCATTTATTTTATTCCTTATTTAATATCCCATCCGTAAATTAATGCATCGCCCGGAGTAATGGTCTGACTGCTACTTTCAGATGCCGCAGGAACAATAGTACCGTCTTTTTTAACAAGCTGTAAATCAGCGTCGCCTTCAATTGTAAAAGTCACATTTTCACCGCCGTATAAATTACGGTTAATAACAACCATATAACATTTATTACCGTTTTTCAAGAAAGAAACAACAGCGTTTGTATTGTTTGGGATATCGAATTTTTTTATAATAAACGCCTCAGCCGGTTTATTGGAAAAATCGAACCGTGTGGTTCCTTTGGGAATATCTCCATTTTTGCCAGAAGAATTTATTGTTATATGCTCAACTTTGATGACATGAGCGCCAAGGAATACGTTTGATAAATTCTTTATTTCTTTATTCATTTGTTGAACTGTGTACCATGTTGTGGTTTTTTCATGCTTATTATTATCAATAGGGCCATTATTATAACCTAATTCTTCCGTTTCGAAGGGAGGCGTCCAATAAGTGAAATACTGTATCCCCTGCGCGCCATATGCAAGGTTGCTGAAAATCTGAAGTCTGAGATCGGCAAGCGTAGGTATAGGGTATGGACCGTGTGCTGTAGTAAGCGCAAACGCCCAAAAAGGTTTAACCGCTTTACGCGCTTCGTCAGAAATGATTTCAAGGTTTTCATACCATATTTTATTCAAGAAACGTTCTCCGGAATCATTAACACGAATCGGATAATAATCAAATGAAAGTATTTCCACAGGAACTTCTTTTAGAAATAATTGTACATATTCACGGTATGTCGTTGTTCCAAGTTGTTCCAAATAAGCATAATTTGGATAAAGATTAATATAACAAAAGTGCTTTTTATCTATCTCTTGTACTCTTCGAGTCAATTCAGCCAAATGTGAAAAACTATTTCTATTAGGTTCATCACCAATAAAATAACCGGCAAGCGCAGAATGGTTTTTGAACCTTTTTGCCATTTTTTCAAGTTCATTATCAAGATCATAGATATGTATTATCATTTTGATTTTTGCTCTTCTTGCCGCTCTCATTGCATTAGACAGCTCTTCAATATTTATAAAAGAAGAAAAATTGTGGTTGATACCTACTTCTTTCAATTCACGGTATCGCTCAACTGTATGTTCTTGCACACCAATCCACGCTAATATCGGCATCTCTTCTTTTTGATCAAATGTATAAATATCTTTTTTTACATCTATTTCAACAGAATCTACATTTCTATAAGCAAACGTATTGTTTGTTGTTTTACATGAAGTAAAAAAAACAAAAAAGACAAATAACAATAAATAATAGAAGTCAAAAATTATTTTTTTTATCATATTTATTCATTCCGTATAAAATACATTATCTTTTATTTTATCAATAAATTCATATTTTATAGTATTTTTTAAACCTTCATTAAGAGTTACCGGCGCTTTAAAATCTGTTTTCTTAATATTAGCCGCTTCAAACAAGGTATTTGAGCAGAATTTTTTGATTCTAATAGAACTTATTGTCAATTTTTTATGTAAAATAAACGCTAATACATCAAAACATATACCTCCAAAATATCCTAACCAATAAGGCCAATGAAAATATTTCTTTATTTTTCCTAATATTAGATTAACTTCAGTAACCAAAGTATTCATGTCAAAATCAGGTTTATCAACATAATTATACAAATGCTCACCCAATCCATTTTTTAAATTATATTCAATAAATGCTGCAACATTTTCTACATAAGCCATCGATTTAAAATTTGTCCCTTTACCGACCATAATGAATTTTCCGCTTACTATTTTTTTTAATAAATTATAAACATTTCCTCTGTTTCGCTCGCCAAAAATCACTGTCGGTCTGATAATTGTTAATGAATTTTCCTGATTAGAGACAAGCCATTTCCGGTAAATTTCTTCAGCAAGCCATTTGGTGCGACCATAATCATTAAAGAATTTTACATTGCCGGATTCATCTGTTCCGACAGGCGCAAACCCATAAATCGCTACAGAACTGGTAAAAATAATTTTTTTTATTCCCATTTTTGTGCAAATATTGCAAATATTTTCCGCACCTTTTACATTAACATCATCATACAAGGATTTTGGCATAACATCGTCCCTATGTTCAGCCGCAAGATTTATTACAATTTCTGAACCTTCAAAGATTTTTTCCAATGTCTCAGGTTCCCGAACATCAGCGAAATTATGAAGATGCGGATATTTTATGCTATCTTTTTTGTCTGCAATTTTTACATTGTACCCAGCATTAAGCAGACGTGTTGTTAATCGTGTTCCTACAAAACCGGAACCGCCAATTATTGTAACGATCATAAAAGATAACTCCTAATTATTTTATTTTTATAAAATTTTGCCATAAAGTATTGAGGTATTTTTCTTAATCTTTTAATAAAAAGTGTAACTATACTCGGTTTTACTTTATTTATTGTCCATGCGATCTTATTATCTTTAATAGCATCTATTCTTGAGTGTATATTTTTATTGCTTATTCCACCAACATTCATACAAACGATTGTATAATCCAACCATTTTGTTGAAATATTTTTTAATTCTAACAAACGAAGCATTAATTCATAATCAGCATTAACTCCACAATCAAGCCTAAATAAGCCATATTTTTCATATATAATCTTTTTAACAAAAAAAGACGGATGCGGCGGCATCCAGCCCCATTTAAAAGATTTTTTTTTACCGGCCTTCCAAAAACGATATGGTTTTTTATTTTTTAAATACAATAAATTTCCATAACAGGAATCTATATTATTCTTTGACATTTCTTCTACAACTAATGTCAAAACATTATTTGAATTATAATAGTCATCCGAATTAAGCAAGCCGACAATATCACCGTTGGCCATTTCTATACCTTTATTCATTGCATCATATATGCCATTGTCTGGCTCGCTAATCCAGCGTATTTTACCATTAAATTTTGGCTCATACTCTTTTATTATAGAAACAGTATCATCAGTTGATTTTCCATCAACTACAATATAATCAATATCGGAATATGTCTGACTTAATACAGATTCTAAAGTATTTCGAATTGTCGCATCGCTATTATAACAAACAGTAATTATGGATATTTTCATAAAGCACGGCAAATTAAGTTAATTATCAGATATAATCGATAATGAATTTTAAATAAAAGAGAAGTAGTATTTTTTATTCCTCCCGTAGACATATTGTTTGTATGACGTCTGTATAATATTAATTTATCATCAAGTATCTTGTATTTAAAAAAGCAACAACCTATTAAAAATAACCAATTATCATGCGTACAAAGAGTATTGTTACCAGGGAATGGCAATGCTTTTAAGAGTATTTCTTTCTTAAAAGCCATACAACAACCTAAATAACCAAATTTTAATATATTTCCAATTTTTGTTTTTTTGGGTTTTCTAAGCATAAAAAATGAATTATTTATTATATTTTTTTGTTCATCTATAACCATTGCATCAGATACAAGGAGATCATAAATATCAAAATAATTCAAAAAAGTTTTTACTTTATTTTGACACCAAATATCATCTTGATCTGAAAGAAAAATAATATCTCCTTTTGCAAAACCAAGAGCTTTTTCGAAATTATTAGTATATCCAATGTTTTTTTCATTTTTAAACAATTTTATACGTTTATCATTTATTGTATTAATTATTTCTACTGTTGTATCAGTCGAGCTATCGTCAGATATTATAATTTCATCTTCTTTATCTATTTGTGTTAAAATAGACTCAAGTTGTTCTTTTATAAATCTAGCTCCATTATATGTTGTTAAACAAACAGAAATCATTTATTTTAAAAGATAATTTGTTGCAAATATCCAAAAGAAAGATATTTTTTTTGTTTTTATTATTAACCCAAGTGTATGACGAAAGACAGAATAGAAATATTCCAATGATTCTATGATATTATTTCTATTACATTTCTTTGCACATTCACAGTATATTCTAAAACGTGTTTGTAATTTCTTTATATTCCTTTCATCATTAGAAAAATTTTGAATTGCAATAGTATCAATAACAAAAAAATATTTTTTTGTCCTGCGAAAACGTTCAATAAATTGATAGTCAGCAAAATCCAGTGTTATTAAAGGATTATATCCGCCAACTTTCCAAAAATATTCGGTATTAATAACAATACCGCTATTTACCGGAGAATATTTTAATAAAGAATAAATTCCGGAATTTAATTCAACACAATAACCTCTTTTATGTTTATAACGAGTTGGAGAAAAAGGTATATTATTCTTTAATTTGATTATTGGGGCAAATAATTTTATATTTGGATATAAATCAATGGACTTTTTTAACTGATAGATATAATCTTCTGAAAAAGACGTATCTTGATCCAATAATACAACCCAATCAATATTATTTTCTCTTGCGTAATCTGCCCCGCTATTATATGCAAATCCCAATCCTTTATTTTCCGGACAATGAATATATATAAATTTTTCCCAGATTGAAATATCTATATTTTTTATGCTTTGAAAATCAGGAGAATTATCAAATATAAATAAGATACCTTTTTTATTTGCATAAGCAAGTGACTTAGATATTGTCAGATAACTTACTGAATATTCAATAATACATTTATATAATACTAAAATAAAAACCATACTTACTTTATATATCTTATTATATTATTATTAGATTTTGCTTAAATATTCGTATACATATTATTAACACACAAATAAAAAATAAAATCATCCTTGCAGTTTCTTTTTCTTTAATAACTACAGGTAATAAAGGAAATAATAGTATTTCCACGCCGCTGTATAAGTCAGATATTCGTGAAGAAGCAGCAATATTTTGCGAAAATATTAATAAAGATATTATTGAAAATAATTGAATTTTTAAAAAAATATATGAATACTTATTATATTGTATTATTATTTTATGTTTCAATAATAAAATACTAAATAAAAAAATTTTCATAATAAAAAAAAGACTAAATATATTAGTTGTTATTTTATTATCAATTTGTGTTAAGTAATAATAAACTCTATTTTTTATATACGGAACAGGAATATAATATAATAATTTTAATGGATTAAATTTTATAATTGCAATTATATAGCCAAGAAATATAATAAAAAAACACAATTTTAAATTAATCTTTTTTGTATTAAAAAACCATAAAGGAACTATAATTAATGCTGAAATATGAAAAAAAATTGCAAAGATACAACACAATGCAAATTTCATTTTTTCTCTTGAATAAATATATTTAATAGATAACAGTAAAAAACTAACAGCTACAGCAACGCGAATTTGTGTAAATTCGTGAAGCAAAAGCAAATCACATACAAATACCATCAAAGATAAATACCAATATCTTGTTAATTCTTTGATTGCTATCACTTTGATTGATATTGCCAATAATGCATAAAATAACATAAGCCATTCTATTTTTAAATTAAGTATATATTTAAATATGTATCTAAAAATTAAAAAAGAAGGTTCTAAATAATTATTGCCATGTTCATATATTCCTTTATAAGTTCCATAATCACGTACAATATTTCCATCTCGAAAACCAGTAATAAATATTAAAAAAACAACTAATATTGAAAATATTATTGATCTGTATTTATATTTTTCTCCAATATCAACTAGAGCAAGAAAAGAGATACATAAAAAATAAGCTATAACTTGAATAACTAAATACATTCAGAATAATCTCTATATTTTTTTTTCATAAACATAAATTATATAATATTATAATATCTTAATATTCTACCGATAAAATGCTTAACGATTCTATATATTAAATAACTTTTAGTAAAATATCTTTTATAATATTTTTTATCTTTTTTATTTTCAATTTTTTCATAATCAGCTTTAAGAATATCATACAAATAATTATATTTTTCTTTATTTTTATTCCTCCCAATGATTAGAACATTAACTATTACTCCAAAAACAGCATCTGCAACATAATATTTTGAGTTATTCTTATTTTCTTCGCTAATATAACCCAATATTTCTTTGTCACGTACTAACACATTAACATAATCAATATCTGCATTTGAAAAAGAATTATGACTGATACTCCCTTTACGTCTATAGTAATTATACATTACTTTTCCTGTAAATATTACTCTTTCTATATATAAAAATAAATCAACAGATAAATATCTGTCTTCATAATACATTCTTTCCGGATATCGAAGATTAATAAATAATTTTTTGTTATATATTTTATTAACTGCGGAAGATATTAATTTATGATCAGTAAAATACCGATTTAATAATTCATTTCGAGATACTTCAAGATTATTGTCAAACTCAAAATATTTTTTTATTATTTTACCTTTACTATTAATTTCTCTAATTCCACACATTGCAAAATCATAATCGTTCAACTTTATAGCATTAATAAGATTTTCGCATATATCTAAATCATACCAATCATCACTATCACAAAACATGATATAATCACCTGTACAGATATCTAATCCTTTATTTCGCGCTCTTCCTAATCCCCCATTGTCAATATCAATCACAATTATTCTTGAATCTTTTGCGGCATACTCGTTAATTATCAAAAGACTATTATCAGTACTGCCATCATTTACAAGAATAATTTCTAAATTTTTATACGTTTGTCCAATAATATTATCTAAACATTTTGGTAAATATTCTTCGGTATTATAAACCGGAACTATTATTGATATTTTTGATTTATCCATATTAATACTTTTTTTAATTAAATTTTAATTAATTTTCTAATTCTCCTTAATAGTTGTGTAATTTTATGTCCAATAATATAATCTTTTGAATTTAAAAAACATTTTAATATTATTTTACTATCAAAATAATCCAGAAGCACCAAAAATAATTTTTTCTTTTCTTCATTATCTTTTTGTGAATTAATGAAATAAATCACATATGATAAATGTCTAATATATAAATATTCAATATTAATAAATAATTTATTATCTTTAATAAATTTATTAACGAGGTTGAGCACCGTGTTTAACGAAACTACATAATCAATAATTTTAGTATAATTTTTATTTGTGGTAGATATTCCTGTTCCAATTGAATAATTAATAATTATTTCTTTTATATAAAAAACTTTTTTTGTATACCATGAAATAATAATTGATTCATATGTATCTTCTATGTTATTTATATATACCCTTTCAAGAGAAGAAGAAAATACTTTTTTTATAAATTCTGCATCATATACTTTGTTCCAC
>Ga0268262_10007212_pt1 | contig 10448 bp, 11 predicted proteins | sample TergutNc150P3_FD_190354 | JGI IMG/M metagenome (GOLD analysis project Ga0268262, IMG submission 190354) | Nasutitermes corniger P3 segment gut microbial community from laboratory colony in Florida, USA - Nc150 P3 (SPAdes) (version 2) | ecosystem: Host-associated > Arthropoda: Insects >...
AAATTTTGGAGTGTGGTACAACAGATAATCCTTTCCCTCCACCTCTTTTACTGTTAGAAGCTCCTTTTTGGATTTCGCGTTTAAGGCGCAGGTGTCTATACGGGGATCCGCGTAAATTCCGACGCCGACTTCGCTGAGAATCCAGTCCTTTCCAGCGGCGGCGGCGCGTATGGAATGTGATAACAATCCCAGCGGGAGGCAATACGCCTCGATTTCGCCGGACAGCGCCATTTTCATGGCGACAGGCGAACTGCGGTAATGGCTCGCGACGATCTCGCTTACCGCCCCGGCTTTTATATAAGGGTCCGCGTAGCGGTTTTCGTCCCAACCGCCTATACTCGCAGAGCAAAACAAACGCAGGTTTTTTGGAGAGCCTGTTTCAACAAACCTTTTATATAAAGCCTCGTGGAGCTCTTCCGGGTTTGACAACGCCAAAAAGGAGTTAACGGCGATGCAATCCCCATCTTTGATAATTCCAACCGCTTCTTTCGCGGAGATGATTTTAAACATCAAATTACCCTCTTGGCTTAATTATAGCGCATTACTCGCGAATTTGGCCCGAACCGGTTATGCGATATTTGATGGTCGTCAGAGCGTCAAGGCCCATTGGGCCGCGGACATGGAATTTCTGCGTGCTGATCCCAAGTTCAGCCCCGAAACCGAATACCCAGCCATCGGTAAAGCGGGTAGAAGCGTTGGCGTAGACACAGGCAGCGTCTACCCGGCGGCAGAATTCCTCGGCGGAGTTGAGATCGTTGGTAAGTATTGCCTCGGAGTGTTTTGTACCGTAAGCGTTGATGTGGTCAATAGCCTCGTCCAAAGAGGCGACAGTTTTTACCGCCATAATATAGTCCAGAAACTCCGTAGCCCAGTCTTCGGGAACGGCGTCTTTTACAACAAGGCCGGCGGGCAGAGTGCCAATGGCCGCCAGGGAATCCCTGTCACAGCGAAGTTCCGCATTTCCGGCAAGCCGCTGTGCAACAAGGGGCAAAAGCGCCCCTGCAATGTCCCTGTGTACCAAAAGCGTTTCAACGGCGTTACAGGCCCCTGGCTTCTGGAGCTTCGCGTTTGCGATTATTTCCACCGCCCTGCCAATATCCGCCGATGGCTCAACGTAGATGTGGCAGTTGCCCTCCCCGGTTTCGATTACCGGAACTTTGGCGTTTTCCACTACCCGCCGGATAAGCTCCTTTCCTCCCCGTGGGAGAACCGCGTCGATCCAGCCTCTTGCACAGAGAATCTCATCTATCTCGTCCCTTGAACCGGAATCGGCCAATTCTACCGCTCCGGGTATGCCACCTTCCCCAAGGCCTTTTTTAATGGCTTTTACCAGCGCCCTGTTCGATTCCAGAGCGGCCGAGGAACCCCGAAGCAAAATAGCGCAGCCTGCCTTGTAAGCCAGGGAGAAGGCATCTACAGTAACATTCGGCCGTGACTCGTAGATGATCGAAACAGTCCCCAAAGGAACAGCTGTCTGTTGTATTAAAAGCCCATTAGGTGTTTTCCAGCCGCTTATGATCTTGCAGATAGGGTCGTCCAGGCGTATAACCTGATTTAGCCCCTCGATAATTTCCTGTATCCTTTCCGGATTCAACGACAGCCGGTCTACTAGGGCTTCTCTCATACCCTCCGACCTGGCTTTTTCTACGTCCACTTTATTTGCCGCAAGTATTTCCTCACTGGCAGCTTTTATGGCTCCGGTAACCTTTTCCAGGGCCAAATCCTTGGCCTTCCGATCCTGCAGAGCCAAAACGGCTTGGGCAGCTTTTAGCGACTTAAACACGTTTTCAAGGGATTTCATAATAACTCTATTTATCACAGTAACAATAATTTTTCAAGTCTCTGCGGAAGCGGCAAAAAAATTCGTACTTGTCCTTTTATATATTTCCCACATTATTATTGATGCAGCGCATGACACATTCAATGAATTTATATTCCCTTCCATTGGTATCCTAATTATTTTGTCACAGATTGCCTTTAATCCTATGCTCATACCTTTTGCTTCATTTCCTATTATCAGCATTACCGGTTTATCTATATTACAGTCTTTTATTGATACGGTTCCACTTGAATCTGTCCCTACTATTTCCATATTGTTCTTTTCTTTTTGAATTTTTATATAATCCAATAATACTTCCATTGATTTTATTGTTATAATTTTTGTAAAAAATATACTTCCCAGGCTTGACCGAATAACTTTTGATTCGTATATATCTATTCCGTGTCCTATTATTAAAATTCCATCTACGTTAAAAGCATTTGCCGAGCGAATAATTGAACCTAAATTTCCATAATCGCTTGGTCTGTCAAATACTAATATAAACGGATTTTTAGAATTAACATCACTAATATCATTTTGTTCTACCCTCGCGGTTATTAACATTTCTGAAGGGTTCATTTTATCTGTTAATTCATTATACAATATATCTGACATTTCGATAATTTTTGCGTTATTATTTTGCCTAATCACATCCCTTCCCCACTCAGACAAACTGTTAATATTATTAGTAATTATTCGAGTAATGACAATATTTGCATTTATTGCCTGTTTAATACATTCTATACCCTCAATAAATATTTCATGCGATTTATTACGCTTCACACGGTTTGATTTTATGGATTTAATAATTTGATATTCCGCGTTTTCTACACTTATCAATAACCTATTCATTATTTGCTTCTGGCTGTTTTCAGGAGTCTTATTGTCTTTCTGTTACAAGATCAGACAAAGTAACATCACCATGTATCGTTACCCAGTCAGAATGAAAACCTTCCACTGCCTTCTGAAATATCGAAAGACTGAAAGCATCGTCAATCACTTGGGGTACTGCGGTTATGCTGTGAGCCCCCGCAATCAGGGCATCTGCAGTTTGGCGAATATTCCGAAAACTGGCAGCAAGGATTTTTGAAGAAAGCTTGTCCCTGTCAATCACGTGACGTAAAAATTTGATGGTATGCTCCGCGTCAATATCCATATTTTCCATGCGATTGTAGTAAAGCGCCAGATAGTCTGCCCCTCGCGCAACAGCCATAAGTCCCTGAAACTGGGTATAGATTGAAGTGGCAGTAATGTGAACACCACGGGATTTAAGATGCCCCATTGCTTTGAGGCCCTCGGATGTGGAGGGTATTTTTATGTATACATGGTCATCAATCTCACGCAAAATGGTTTCCGCGTCTTTAACAATGCCTTCAAAATTTGATGCAATAACCTGTATATGCAAGGATCGCTCAACGCCGATAATTTTCCGTATTTTCTTCATGTGGGGGAAAAAATCTATCTTCCCTTCAGTCTTTAGAATGCTGGGGTTACTGGTTATTCCGGCGATAGGGTATGTATCAATTAAGCGGCTGATGTCGTCGATATTTGCCGTATCAATCATGAATTCTATCATAAACAATCTCCTATTAGAAAACTCCGCCATTTTCCATAATTGTCTTATTCACAAAATCCATGTGGTATAATTTTTCCCAATGGTTTATGTTTAATGTCCCTTTTTTAAGATGAATTGCCAAAATACAGCAATTCTCGTCATTTTCATTGTTTGCCATGTCGTACCAATCTGCAAAAACTTTACGGAGTTTAGTCCTTAATTCGGCATTTTTTGGGTCCAATACCCACCCTAGATTTTCTCCAATTCCAATTGCGGTAAACATCTCAGGGCTTGTCGCAATTGAAACTTCCGCGTTTTGGGCGATTTGCTGCATTTTGTTTGATTTCCCATAAGTCGTAACGTAGAATACACCGTCTTCATAGTAGGCATCCACAGTACGGACAATCGGTCGGGGCTTTCCGTCACCGTTTGCTTCACGCGCAATGGTCGCAAGAGCGATAGCGTTGTCTTTGCCATTGCCAAACTTTTCTTCAAGTAATTTTAGCCCTTCTTCATATTCACTCATTTGCAAATTCCTCCAAAATGTTAAAAACAGTATATGCCCATACAGAGGCATATACTATTATATACTATAATCCAAAAACAATAAACTAACAGTATAAAATTTTATCGTTTCACTCCTAATATTCAATTCGTTTTATTATTTATTATTTATAGAAATAAAATGACAGAATTTATTGCACGCACCATTTTTCTTAAATCGTCGAAATCCGATGGCAACATCTTAAAATGTATTCTGCCACCGCAGGATAATTTTGTTTTTCCGTCATATTTATATAATTTTGTGTGTATACAGCTGCCATGCCCACTACAATTAACACATTCTTTCATACGAAAAAATATTTCATTAGAAAATTCCAATGATGCTTCAGCGAGTTTATTTAATGTTTCAATTGTGTAGTCAGCTTTTTTTGTACCGCCATATTTTTCCTGTTCACGCTTGGTATTATAGTCCACCCATCCTATATCATGAGATAAAAGAAAATCAGTTATATTTATTTTGTATGAGATCCCCAAAGGTGATACGTATGTTATTCTGCTGTTAGGATACCCGCCTTCTATCTTACGTTTGAATTTCAGGCTTTTTTTCATGTCATTAAGCAGATATTCATCAGTACACAAAATTTCCTTTTGTAAATCAGAAGCCAGTCCGTGTATACATTCTTCAACCGTGGATTTTTCCGACGCGGTTAAACAAGGCTGCGGCGTTTTTATCGTAATATTCCCTGTGGGAGCAACAGGCTCTTCATTCCCGTATTCAATTATACTAATTGATTTTATTGTCAACTGAGTGCGTTTATCGCAGGCAATGCCAAATTCAAATCCATCTTTCCATTCATCCGCCAAACTGTTAGTTTTTAGTGCTTTGATATAAGGATCATTTTTTGAAAAACAACGACATTCATTGTTGACAATTATCCACATGGCTTTACAGCCATAGGTAACTGATATATCAACGTATTTGTTAATAGGAATGAAATTATTAAACTCGTGAGTATTTGGCTTATAATCATTGCCTAAAATATCAGTTACACTGCGATTATCCATACCCTTGTTAAAGCTTATATGACCCTTCCCGATTATCAAGTAAAGAGACGGCGAATCAATTTTAATTGTCATGTCAATACGGAATGGGAGCTTAAATTTACCAGGAATACAGGCAAAAGACCTTATAGGAGCATCATGATATACATATTCTGTATTAATTGCCGTTATGGCAGTCATACAAAACTCGTCGTTGCTTGCATCAATTGTTACTTTACCTTTTGGTAAAATTGATTCAAGAAGTATGTGATGTTTAGTCATACTTAAAAACCTACAATTAAAAACCTACATAAGATGATATTAGCGTTTTATTATTATGTCAATTTATGTTTTACTTTTTATATCCTCAGTTATTTTATCAAGTACCATTCAGCCTGGCTATTGTACATATTTCGGTAAAGTTCGCTGTCTGTTTCGGCGTTGGGGTATCTGAAACTTGCGCCTTTAACAATGATTCCGGTTTTCGTTCGCGGGCGCGTCCGCCGCGTTCAGGCAGTTCCATAAAACGGATAAAGTTATGCGCCTTACCAAACGATGACGACCTAAAAGCCCGTTCCCTCCTGTATGCAAGCCGCCTGCTTGAAAGCCAATTGGGGAGGGGAGAACGCTTCGGGGAGGCAAAACGGGTATATGTCATCTTTTTCCTGGACTTTGTCCTGTTTCCCCAGAGTGCCAAGGTTCCCCGCCGCTATGTTTTTATGGAGGAAACGGAACATGACCGGCTGAATGAACTCATAGAAGTCATTTACTACGAAATGCCCAAGACTGCGGATGCGGTAAGGGAATACTTTGAGGGGAAGGAAACGCTGAAAACCTTGCCAACCGAACAGAAATGGTGTATATACTTCAAATACCGTGTGGAAGAGGGGATGGAGCCCCTCATAGACGAATTGCGCCGTGAAGAGGAAGGGATCATGAGGGCAGACAGGGCTTTAAGAAAGATAGAGCGGGATCGGGAGAAGCGGGCGCGAGCGATATTTTGGGACAATCAAAGGCTTGTTTATAACTCCGATATGTATGCTGCTAAAGAAAAGGGCCTTATAGAAGGCAGACTGGAAGGTAGCATGGCCAAACAGGAAGAGATAGCGCGAAACGCCTTGGCGGAAGGCGCTTCCATTGGATTTGTGCAAAAAATTACCGGTCTTGATATAGATACAATTAAAAGCTTTGATGAGCCATAACTGCCGTGGATTGATCACTGCGACATATTTCGCAATAATGCACTTAGATGAAAGTAATTTTAGCCGGTTACGGAAAAATGGGACGCTTACTTGAAACCAGGCTCCAAGAAAGAGGGCATAATGTCCTGGCGGCGGTTGATCCCTTGCTTGTGGGAAGCGGCGCCAATGCCTCTTCCACCGCGTTTTACCCTTCACTCAAAGATGCCTTAAACGGTAAGACGGGAAAAAGCCTGAAAGACGCCGATGTGGTTATAGAATTTACCTTACCGGCTATCGCGCCGGTTAATCTCCTTTTCCTTATTAATGAAAAAATCCCGGTAGTAACAGGCACCACAGGCTGGTACAGCAAGCTGCCGGAAATCAGCAAGGCGGTAGATTCTACCGGCTCTTCTTTGCTTTGGTCATCCAATTTTTCCCTCGGGGTCAATCTTTTTTACCGTATAGCCTGCTACGCGGCGCGCCTGGCGGACCCCTTTAAGGAGTATGATGTGGCGGGTTTTGAAACCCACCACAACAACAAAGCGGACAGCCCTTCAGGTACGGCGAAGACCCTGGTAGATTTGGTGCTTGGCCAGATGACCAGAAAAAAGAGAGCAGTGTACCAGACGCTGGAAAGAAAACCGGAAGAAGATGAGCTTCACTTTGCCAGCCTCCGCGTCGGTTCAGTGCCAGGAACACACAGCCTTGTCTTTGATTCAAACGCGGATACCATCCAGATAACACACACAGCCCGCAACCGCGAAGGCTTTGCGGCGGGCGCGGTTTTGGCGGCGGAATGGCTTACCGCCGAAAAACGTACAGGAATTTTTACAATGGACGATGTTTTAAACAACGTCTAAAAGACAAAGTCTAAAAGACAAGGTCTTAAGGAACTATTGAAATGAAAGATTTATCCGGCGCATATACCGCCCTTGTTACTCCCATGAAAGAAAACGGAGACGTGGACTACGACGGCTTCAGGAGGCTGATTAATTTCCAGCTTGAGCAGGGAATAGACGGCCTTGTCCCGCTCGGCACCACCGGGGAAACCCCCACGCTTGATGAGGATGAAGAAGAAAAGCTCATCCGCATCGCTGTAGACGAGGTTAAGGGCGCAGTTCCGCTAATTATCGGATCGGGATCAAACGATACAAGGCATATGGTAATGTATACCAAAAGGGCAAAAGACCTGGGGGCCGACGCCGCCCTTGTGGTAACGCCTTACTATAACAAGCCCAACGACGACGGCCTTTACAGGCATTTTGAAGCGGCTGCCGCTATTGGCATCCCTATTGTGGTTTACAACATCGCCTCGCGGACAGGGCGGAACATCCCCACCCCCCTGATGGAGAAAATTGCATCAATAAAAAGCACTTGTGGAAAAGGCATTTGCGGCGTTAAGGAAGCGTCAGGCGACTTGAGCCAGATGGGGGATGTTCTGCAAAACATCGCCCTACCGCGCAAAGGCGGGGCAAACCCCTTCTACGTCCTTTCAGGGGACGATGGCTTTACTTTGCCCCTCATTTCCCTGGGCGGTAACGGCATCATCTCGGTTATTTCAAACCTCGTGCCGGCCAGGGTAAAGGCCCTGACAAAAGCCTGCCTTTCCGGGGATTTTGAGGAAGGGCGAAGAATTCACTTCGAGCTTCTCCCGCTGGTAAAAGCGGCTTTTATCGAAACCAACCCGATTCCCATAAAAGCGGCTATGTCCTGGGCGGGGCATCCTGTAGGGCCGACAAGGCTTCCACTGGGAAAACTTGACAGCAAAAGCGAAGCCCCCCTGAAAGCGGCAATGCAAAAGCTGGGAATAAAAACCGCCTGATAACCAAACGCTTCATTCTCTCAGAATTCTCTCTATTCGCTTTATAAGGTCATCTAATTTATAGGGTGTCATTATATAATCAGTCCAACCCATTTTTTTCGCATTTCTCACTTCGGCTAATTCGGTTTTAGGGATTAACAATACTACAGGGACATCCTGTAGAGAACTTATTGTTCTTAGTCTGTGAAACGTTTCCCAACCATCCAGGTCCGGCAATAATATATCAAGTAAAATTAAATCAGGAACAACCCCTTTATGCAAATACTCCATTGCATCTTTCCCGGATTTAGCGGTAATAACTTCATATTTATTTTTTAGTATATTTTCGACTTTTGAAAGATAAAATTCGTCATCATCCACAACGAAGACTATTTTTTTGCCCATCTCTTTTCTTGCCTACTCTTATTGTTTCGATTGGATTGCCGCTATTTTACAATTTTAGTAACTATCTATTAAGTAGCATAATAAAGTATAAATACTAAGTTGGTCAATATCCCTCCAGTCAATACAGTTCAGGAAGGACAGTAAGCAGGGAATGACAAATATAAGGGATATATTGGCAAAAAATATGAAAGCGTACCGTAGCGCTTTGGGGTTGTCGCAGTCCAAATTAGCCGAGAAGGTGGACACCAGTACCCATTATATTGGCATGATCGAAACCAAGAATAATTTTCCTTCGCCGGAAATGCTTGAACGTATAGCTTCCGCGCTTGGAATTGACACTGTTGACCTTTTTTCTACGAATAAAAACCTGCCGGAAACCATGAAAGCCTATCGTAAAGCGGCCTTGAAGGACATTAGAGGGCTTATGGGGCGTTTTATTGACGAAAAACTGAAAGAAGTAGAGAAAAATTATAAAGAATAACAGAATTATATAATTGCAAAACTCCGATTAAATTACATATAATAAGATAACAATTCTGATTTATGGAGAAGGCATAAGGAGTACACATGTCCAGGATTCCCGTCGGAGTATTGGGCGCTACCGGTATGGTAGGCCAACAGTATATCACCCTTTTAAAAGATCATCCCTGGTTCCAGGTACGCTTTGTGGCAGCCTCTCCCAGAAGCGCGGGGAAAAAGTACAAGGACGCCGCGTCCGGCCGCATTCATTTCCCGGGCGTTGCCGAAACAGTGGGCGAGATGCTTGTTGCCGACGCCAACGATGTTTCAAAGGCTGCCGACGCGGCAAAAGCCGGCGATTGCGCCTTTGTGTTTTCCGCCCTTGAAATGGGCAAAGATGAAATCCGCGCCCTGGAAGATTCCTACGCCGCGGCTGGCCTGCCGGTAATTTCCAATGCGTCGGCACATCGCTGGACTGACGACGTGCCGGTGCTTGTCGCTGAAGTGAACCACCAGCACACAGAAATAATTCCAGCCCAGCGGAAAAAGCGCGGCTGGGACAAGGGCTTTATCGCTGTTAAACCCAACTGCTCCATTCAGAGCTATACCACGGCGCTTTACGCGCTTATAAAGGCTGGTTACGAAATCAGGCGGCTGGTCGTCTCTACCCTTCAGGCTGTTTCAGGGGCGGGCTATCCCGGCGTCGCCAGCCTTGACATGATCGACAACATCGTCCCTTACATCGGCGGGGAAGAAGAAAAGTCAGAGCTTGAACCGCTAAAAATTCTTGGCACAATCGAAGGGGACGTTTTTAAAAACGCCGAATTTCCGAAAATCTCCGCCCACTGCAACCGTGTCCCCGTAACCGACGGGCACACAGCCTGCGTCAGCCTGGAGTTCGGTGAAAAGAAACCATCCATAGAAGAAGTGAAAAAAATCTGGGCCAATTTTACAAGCCTTCCGCAAGAACTGAACTTCCCGATGGCCCCCCAGCGGCCTATCATTGTTCGGGAAGAAAACGACCGCCCCCAGCCGCGTAAGGACAGGGATGCGGACAAGGCCATGGCGGTTACAATCGGGCGTGTCAGGCCCTGCAATGTCTTCGACCTCCGCTTCGTGGGCCTGTCCCACAACACCGTGCGCGGCGCTGCGGGCGGCGGCATACTTAACGCTGAGCTTTTAAAACGCAAGGGGTACTTGGACTGATGAACGGGCTGCTGCTTTTGGCCATTTCCGTTGTGGTACTTGGCCTGGCTTATCTGCTATACGGCCGTTTCCTTGCGCGGCGCTGGGGGATTGATCCGGCAATAAAGACTCCGGCGCACGAGCTTGAAGACGGCAAGGAGTACGTTCCTACTTCTCCGGCTGTGGTCTTTGGATACGAATTTTCTTCAATTGCCGGAGCAGGGCCTATTAACGGGCCGATTATAGCGGCCATGTTTGGCTGGCTGCCGGCTTTGCTGTGGCTGCTCCTCGGGTCAGCGTTTTTTGGCGCCGTGCATGATTTTGCGGCGCTGTACACATCGGTAAAAAACAAAGGGAAATCCATCGGCCATGTAATTGAAATTTACGTGGGAAAAACGGGTAAACGCCTGTTTCTGATTTTTGTCTGGCTTTTTTCCATCCTGATTGCCGGGGCCTTTGCCGACATTGTGGCCGGTACCTTTGCCGGATTTGATAACG
>Ga0268262_10007213_pt1 | contig 10448 bp, 7 predicted proteins | sample TergutNc150P3_FD_190354 | JGI IMG/M metagenome (GOLD analysis project Ga0268262, IMG submission 190354) | Nasutitermes corniger P3 segment gut microbial community from laboratory colony in Florida, USA - Nc150 P3 (SPAdes) (version 2) | ecosystem: Host-associated > Arthropoda: Insects > Digestive...
GAGTAAATTCACTATTATCAGCTAGTTACGGACAATATCTAACGACAGTATTCAACGCGCTAGGGTTGTCTCCAGCGCGTTTTTTTGTCGCAACATCTATCCACTGCGCGGCACCTGAGTTTTATCCTGCGCCCCCCTTTTTTCATTAGGAGCACACTATGAAAAACTTTTCCCTTATGCTCGCGGCGGTCGCCGCGCTCGCGCTGACGTTCGCTTGCAGCGGCGGCAAGTCGCCCGCCCCGCCCGCCCCGCCCCCGCAGGTCGTCTCGGTCGCCGTCTCGCCAAAGACGGTCAACCTGACCGTCGGTGATACCCAGGTCTTTACTGCGGCAGTCTCTGGCACGGCCAACGCGGGTGTCACATGGTCTGTCAACACTGGCGGCGGCACGATAAGCAGTGCTGGAGTTTACACAGCGCCGGAAACGGCTGGCACGTACACGGTCACGGTCACCAGCGTCGCCGATACAACCAAGTCCGACACGGCTACCGTCACAGTGGTGGCTGGTGTGGCGGTCAACGTCTCGCCTAAGACGGTCACTCTTGTCGTTGGCGGGACAGAGACGTTCACTGCGACCGTCACAGGCGGCACGACTGGCAACACGGCGGTGACATGGTCCATCGGCACTGGCGGCGGCGCGATAACCACCGCTGGAGTTTACACAGCGCCAGAAACGGTTGGCACGTACACAGTCACGGCCACCAGCGTCGCGGACACAACCAAGTCCGACACGGCGACTGTAACGGTCGTGCCGAAACCCGTGACGTTCTCCGCCGGCGGATTCTATTCGCTGGCCATCAAAGGGGACGGCAGCCTCTGGGCGTGGGGAGAAAACTACTACGGTCAGTTGGGTCTCGGCGATGAGGCAGACGTGATGGTCTATGCCCCCGCCCGCGTGGGCGCGACAAACGACTGGGCGGCAGTGGCGGCTGGCTACGAACATTCGCTGGCCATCAAGGCGGACGGCAGCCTCTGGGCGTGGGGGGAGAACTATTACGCTCAGTTGGGTCTTGGCGATGACGCAGACGTGATGGTCTATGCCCCTGCCCGCGTGGGCGCAACAAACGACTGGACGGCGGTGTCGGCAGGCTACTACCACACGTTGGCCATCAAGGCGGACGGCAGCCTCTGGGCGTGGGGGGGGAACAGCTGCGGTCAGCTGGGTCTCGGCGACGACGTGGACAGGAACGCCCCCGCCCGCGTGGGCGTGGCAAACGACTGGGCGGCAGTGGCGGCTGGCTACGATCATTCGCTGGCCATCAAGGGGGACGGCAGCATCTGGGCGTGGGGAGAAAACTACTACGGTCAGCTGGGTCTCGGCGATGAGGCAGACGTAATGGTCTATGCCCCTGCCCGCGTGGGCGTGGCAAACGACTGGACGACTGTGGCGGCGGGCTACTTCCATTCGCTGGCCATCAAGTCGGACGGCAGCCTCTGGGCGTGGGGAAGTAACGGCAGTTTACAACTGGGCATCGATGACTACGTGGACAGGAGCTACCCGGCCCGTGTGGGCGCGGCAAACGACTGGGCGACCGTGTCGCCTGGTGATGAACACACGCTGGCCATCAAGACTAACGGCGACCTCTGGGCGTGGGGGCATAACGGCTTTGGTCGGCTGGGTCTCGGCGATGACGCAGACGGGCTGACCTATGACCCCACCCGCGTGGGCGCGACCAGCGACTGGGCGATCGTGTCGGCTGGAGGCACTCACACGTTGGTCATCAAGAGCGACGGCAGCCTCTGGGCGTGCGGAAACAACGGCAGTGGACAACTGGGCCTCGACGAATACCAAGACTACTTTAACGTCCTTACCTTGGTCGGCAATGGCTGGCGGCTCCGCTAAACTGACCACGCACGGGCGACAACAACAAGCTACACGCCACTTCCTCGCCGCTAGTGCAGGGAAGTGGCTTTAATTTACCGTGACTTTCCCTGCATGTCGAAGTCGGCGTCACATCACCCTCAGCCACACGCCCTTCATGTAGAAGCCTTCGGGGTGCGTGATGGCGTAGGGGTGGTCGGGAGGCTGACCGAGATGGGCCAGCACCTGCGCGTCGCGGTCGGCCTCTAGGCAGGCGGTCCAGACGGCTTCTTGGAATCGCGTCCTGTCCAAGTGCTGGCTGCACGAGAAGCAGAACAGCATACCGCCAGGCGCGGTGGCGCGGGCGCCAAGGCGAAACACGTCCTTGTAGGCCTTGAATGCGTTTGGCACGTCCTTGCGCTGCTTGGCAAAGGCCGGGGGGTCAACTACAACGCAGTCGTAATACTTGGGCGTCAGTTGGCGCATGAGGTCAAATGCGTCGCCCTGTAGGCGTACGTGCCGCGCAGGGTCTAGGCCGTTGGCGGCCCAGTCGTTTTCGCACACGTCCAGCGCGGCCGCGGAAATGTCCAGTGTCGTCACTTCCAACGCGCCGCCAAGGCCGGCGTGTATTGACGCGCTGCCCGTGTAGCCAAAGGCGTTCAACACGCGCTTGCCGTTTGACATGCGGCCCAATGCCAGCCTATGCTCCCGCTGGTCCAAAAAGAAGCCGGTCTTTTGGCCCTTCAACAGATCAACGCTCAACTTGGCCGCGCCCTCGCGGATGGTCACGGGGCCTGGCAGGCTGCCTTTCAGTATGCGGTTTTCGGGCGCCAGGCCCTCTTCTTTTCGCCCTGCTTGGCTGCGCTCGACAAAGACGTTGATTCCGTTTTGCGTCCCAAGGCTTTGCAGTATGGGGAGCCACGTTGCGCGGAGGGCTTCGAGGCCGGCGGTCCCGACCTGTACGCATAGGGCCGCGCCGAATCGGTCTATGACCAGCCCTGGTAGGCCATCCGCTTCGCCGAACACCCATCTGCACCCAAGGTCGGCACCGTCCAATCCCAGTGCGCGCCGCAGTGCGAGCGCGGATTCAAAACGCTCCCTGAAAAAATGCTCATCCAGCGGTCTGTCCTCAAACCTGAATATCCGCGCCGCCAGTGGGTTTACGTTTGAAGACGTGCCGCAGGCCATGACGTTGCCCGAATGGTCTGCTATGCGGACAAGTGGGGCAGGGGGAAGTTCTTGAAGTGCCCCCGAAAAAATCCAAGGATGGCGTTTGGACAGCAACTCCTCTTTGCCGCGCTTCAGGCGCAGCACGGGATAGGGCCAGGTTGTCTCTGACATGGGGAATTAACTGTGGCCACCCATCAGCCTGAAAATAAGGCGGCTGACGAGGAACCACAGGATGAACGACATGACCATCGCAATGGCGCCGCAGACGAGGAACAACTGCCAGAGCGGCACGGAGTCCATCATTCCTGCGGCCTTGCCGGCCAGGTACGAGCCGCAACCCGTCGCAAAAAACCAAGCGCCCATCAACTGGCTGCCTATCTGCTTCGGTGCCAGTTTTGAAACGTAGCTCATGCCAACGGGGCTAAGGCACAGTTCGCCGAGCGTGTGGATGAAATAGACGCCGACCAGCCAGTACATGCCCACTTTGGTGATTTCGCCTGGGACGGACTGCGCCTGCAGCGCGGCTGGCACCATCCAGAAGAAGCCCAGTGCGGCGAACATGATGCCAAGGGCGAACTTGACTGGACTGCTGGGCCACTTGCCCTGCCTGAGCGACCACAGCTTAACGAAGATGGGGCTAAGGGCAACGATGAAAAAGGCGTTCACCGTCTGGAACCAGGGGGCCGGAATCTCCCAGCCGAACAGTACGCGGTCTGTGTAGTCGCGGGCGAATAGGTTCAATGTACCGCCGGCCTGCTGAAACACAAACCAGAAGGTCATGCTGAAACAGAGCATCATGCCAACCACCAGCAGGCGCCTCTTGTCCTCTTTGGTGAAGTCCTGGCTTTCGGCGTTGCCGGCGATGGAGGCAGTGGAGCGCGTGGGGACTAGCCCCTTGTTGACAAGAAACTGTACGGCGAACATGGCGCCGAAGGACGCCACAGCGCCGGCCAGCAGTTGGACGTACCACTGGTGGGACGCAATGACCATCCAGCACATGGCCAGCAGCACTGGTATCAGCAGGGCCACAAACCAATATCCACGCGGCTTTGGCTCTGCCTCGCCCTCCAGTGTCACGTCAACTATCAGTCTGCGGCGCAGCAGAAAATTGACCAACGACATCAACATGCCCACGCCGGAGACGCCGAATGCCAAGGACCAGCCCGCGCCGGCGCTGTAGCCGTGGGACGCGAGCCAGGTCTGGAAACTGGCCTGCGTGGCCAAATAGCCGCAGATGAATGGCGCTATGGTGGCGCCGATGTTGATGCCCATGTACTCCAACGTGAACGCACCGTCCCTGCGCTTGTCGTCCTTGGCGTAGAGCTTGCCGACGGAGGCGGAGATGTTCGGCTTGAGCAAGCAGGTTCCAATGCTTATCAGCACCAGGCTTAGGTACAGCCAGTTCATCGCCTTTATCTGTAGCATGATCTGGCCGATGGCGATGAAGGTGCCGCCCAGAAAAATCGTGCGCTTGGGCCCGAGAAACTTGTCGGCAATCTGTCCGCCCGAAAGCCCAAAGAGGTAAATGGACAGCAGGTAGCCGCCGAATATGGCCCCTGCCTCCGCGACGGTAAGTCCCATGCCACCATATTCTGTTTTCGCTGTCAGGTAGAGGATCAGGAGACCGCGCATCCCGTAGTGGCTGAAGCGCTCGAATGTCTCCGTGAAAATCAGCACCCACAGCCCCTTGGGCTGTCCAGAGGGCACAGATTGGTTTGCGGTCATTTCAGCGGACATCTAAGACTCCGGAAGGAAATACAATATTCGCCTAGTTTCAATGCTTCTTCAATGCAAAATAGAGTTTGGGAGTGTTGCATGGCCCTTGGCATGTACAGACTGGTCAGACCGTTTCTCTTTGCCTTTCATCCTGAAACGGCGCACAACTTGGCGATAGCCACTGGGCGCGTTGCCCAGGGTGTGCCCGGCGTCGGTGGTCTGATGCGGCTCTTTGCTGGCAGTCTATACCCGTTGCCACAAACACTAGCGCGGAGCGTGGCGGGGGTTGATTTTCCCGCTCCCGTGGGTCTGGCCGCAGGTCTTGACAAGGGCGCCGAGTTGCTTCCCGTTTGGAAAGCCCTTGGCTTCGGCTTTGTGGAGATAGGCACCGTAACGCCAAGGCCACAGCCTGGAAACCCAAAGCCGCGCTCTTTCAGGCTCGTCGATGAAGAACTGGCACTGAACAGGATGGGCTTCAACAGCGAAGGTGCCGCCGAAGTCGCAAAGCGGCTCAGGCGCAGACCCAGCGGCCTCGTGGTGGGCGGCAACATCGGCAAAAACAAAACCACGCCGGAAGAAAACGCGCTGGACGACTATCGCGCCGCCTACAGCCTGATAGCCCCGGAGGTTGATTACGTGGCGCTGAACGTCTCCAGCCCCAACACACCTGGGCTGCGCCGCCTACAGGCGCCCGAACTGCTGGCGCCGCTGCTGGACGGGATGCTGAGGTTCCGCAAGGAAATGGGCCTAGAGGCACGGCCGATTTTCCTCAAACTCGCGCCGGACCTAGACCTTGAAGAGCTGGATTCCATTGTTGACACTGCGCTGTCCAGCGGCATTTCGGGCCTGATTGCCACCAACACCACGCTTGACCGCAGCATAATACAAAGCGAGGCCAATAGGGCAAAAGTGCAGGCGTGGGGCGACGGCGGCCTATCGGGCAGGGCACTGAAGCCAAAGGCGCAGGCGGTTCAAAGGCGGATACTGCAAAGGCTGAACGGCAGGCTGCCCCTTATTGCCTGCGGCGGCATTTCCACGCCCTCGGACGCGCAGGAATCCATGGCAATGGGCGCCAGCCTTGTGCAGATATACACCGCGCTGATTTTTCAGGGACCTGGGTTGGTTGGGCGAATACACATGGAGATAGCTAACTCCATCGAAATAGATGGGAAACTCTGTTTGTAGTGCTGGTCTGCTCGCCCGTCATTGGCACTTTTGCCTTGGAACTTGCACATAATGGTGTTTGACCTCTTTTTGCGGGGGGGAGTGGTGTTGGCTGTGCGTTCATTGGGTCTTTGTCTGTTTCTTGCGGTCGTGTCTGCGGCTGCGTCCGTTGGTGACGCCCCCGTAATCCAGAGCGCGTCAATAAGGGCGGCGGTGCTGGCGCGGTTTGTGTCACAGCGCGAGCTGGCAGGAAACCGCGATGCGGCGCTGTTCGGTGTGTTGGACGGCAGACTTTCGCCGGCCGAAAGGGACGCGCTGACCTTTCTCTATGCCTACATGCCGCTTCAAGACATGGCGGACTACAATGGCGACTTCTTTTTGAGGGCCGTCAGGGCCACGCTTTTGGCGAGAAACGAAATGCCGTGGGGGGAAAAGGTGCCGGAGGCCGCGTTTCTGTCCTTTGTGCTGCCCCTGCGCGTGAACAACGAGAACTTGGACGAGGCCAGGCCAGAGCTGTACCGCGCACTCAAAGACCGCGTCAAGGGGCTAGAAATGGACGAGGCCGTGTTGGAGGTGAACCACTGGTGCTACGAAAGGGTGTTGTACCGAAGCACAGACGGACGCACGTCGGGTCCGCTGTCGACGATACGCACCAGTTGGGGCAGGTGCGGCGAGGAAAGTGTTCTGGTGGTTGCGGCGCTACGGGCCATCGGCATCCCCGCTAGGCAGGTCTATACGCCTCGGTGGGCGCACACCGACGACAACCACGCTTGGGTGGAGGCTTGGGTGGACGGCAAGTGGCATTACATGGGGGCCTGCGAGCCAGAACCCATGCTGGACATGGCCTGGTTCCGCGAGCCAGCCAGACGGGCGATGATGGTGCATACAAAGGTCTATGGTGGCTCTAGGACGGGCGACTTCAAAGTGCGCGGCAACGCCTATTTTGACGAATTGCAGCTTCTTTCCACATACGCGCCGGTCGAAGAGCGCCGTGTGCGCGTCGTTGATTCGGCAAAGAAGCCGGTGCAGGGCGCGGTGGTTGACTTTGGTCTTTACAACTACGCCGAGTTTTACCCATTGGCCTCGCTTCACACGGATGCCTCGGGGCGCGCGATGCTGCCCACTGGCAAGGGTGATTTGAGGATTTGGGCCAGCAAGGGCGACAAAGTTGGCTCAGGCTTGTTGAAGGTAGGCGCGGAGGAACTGGTGTTGGAGATGGCGCCGTTCAAGGGCGGCGACAGGACAGAGTTTGTGGACATCCGCCCGCCCGTGGAACCATTGCCAGACCCTCCCGATGTCCCGCGTGAGGCGGTGGAGGCAAACCGCCAGCGCCTGCAAGACGAAGACCGAATCCGCGAGGCGTACATGGCCACCTTTGCCACGGAGGCGGAGTGCAGGGCACTGGCCGAAAAGCTGGAACTGGACTACGACCGGCTTTGGTCGCTGCTGAAAAACAGCGCGGGCAACCACAGGGAGATAGCGACCTTTTTGGCGGCGGCGCCGCCCGAAGCCCTTTTTTGGGCCATCGCGCTATTGGAGGCGGTATCAGAAAAAGACCTGCGGGACACCCCCGCAGCGGTGTTTGCTGACCATCTGGCCGGCATTGGCCAGACCTCCAGTGATCTTCCGCCCGATGAGATAAGCCGCTTTGTCTCATGCGTGTTGTCCCCCCGGATACACCTAGAGCTATTGAGCCCCTGGCGATCCAAGCTGAAGAACCTGTTTGGCGAAAGCGGTCTTGGCTCTTTCAGGCGTGACCCTTCCAAGGCAGTGGACTGGGTCAGGGCGCACATCAAGATAGACGCGGCCGCCAACTGGTGCAACGTGCCCATGCGCCCATACGGCGTGGCAGAGCTAAAAGTGGCGGACGCGCTTGGCAGGGACATCCTGTTTGTCGCCATTTGCAGGACGGCAGGGGTGCCCGCCAGGCTGGAGCCCGGCACTTTCGCGCCGCAGTTTTTTCAGGGACTTTGGAAAAACGTGAATTGGGACGGCGCCGCCGCAGTGTCGAAGACCGGCACAGTGACGGTGACGGGGACGGGCCCCTTGGACACGGAGCCAAAGTATTTGTCACACTTCGCGCTGGCGCGTTTCAAGGACGGCCGCTACCAGACGCTGGACTATGAGGACAAGCCCTGGGACTTTTTCCAGGAGGGCATCGCGCTGGATGTAGGCTCGTACTGCCTGACCACGGGGAACAGGCAGAGCGATGGCAGTGTCTTGGTCCGGCAGTCGTACTTTGACCTGAAGGAGGGCGAAAGCCGCGTGGCGCCTCTGGTCATGCGTTCATCCAGACCACCGGTGCCATACGGAAAAATAGACCTAGACGTGGCCCTGCCTTCCATTCCCCTGCCGGAGCCAGACTCTGCTTGGGAGGAGGGCAGGCATTACACCCTAAGCGGTCTTTCCAATGACGTCGGCCTGATACTAGTCTGGCTTGGGAATGGCGATGAGCCGACGCGCCACGTCATCTCTGACCTGGAGCGGCTGCGCGGCGCCATAGAAAAATGGGGCGGCGGCCTCGCCCTGTTCGTCCAGGAACTGCCTGAAGGCGAGCCAGGGCACTTGGCAAAGATTGGCGACATGGCCGAGCAGACCCGCCTGCTGCTGGACGGCGGCGGCCTGCTGCTTGCCGAGACCCTGGAAGCCATCAAACGCCAGCCCACCGGCAACCTCCCGGTGGTCATGGGTGTCTCAAACGACGGCAACGTGATCTTCTACAGGGACGGCTACGGCATTGGCACTGGCGAGCAAGTGCTGAGGGCGATCAGGAGGATGGGTAAATAACCGAGGGCATTCTTATTTCTTCCCATTCGCGCTCGTCGGCGTTTGCAAGGGCTTCGAGGTCGTTTGGTCCTGCGTTTGGGTCGTCGACCCAGGTCCTTAGGCGGGGGCCGCCGTTGATCAGGTCTATGGCCAGTCGGTTGTTTTCGTATTCGTAGGGGAAGTCGCGCCACAGTTCGTAGTCGGGGTAGAGTTTGCGGATGACTTTGAATACCAGCGCCTGTAGGCGCCAGGGTCTGAACGTGGCCGGGTCGTAGTGCGGGCTTTCTGTGTGTATCTGTATGCCTTCGCACAGTCTGCCGGCGTGCTTGTGGAAAGTCGGCTCAAACCAGCAGGGTCGCAGTTTGCAGCCGGCCAGCCACGATGGTGCCATTTCTTCTAGGCACTTCAGTATTTTTCTGGCGTCTATGTCAGGGGCGCCGAACACCTCCAGCGGCCGCGTGGTGCCCCTGCCTTCGCTCAGTGTGGTGCCCTCCAGCATCACGGTCCCAGGGTAGGTCCGCGCCATGAAGACGTTTGGGGCGTTGGGGCTTGGGTTTATCCAAACACGGTCTGACATTGGCCAGCCAAAGCCAGGCGCGGAATTGGGCTGCCAGCCCTCCATTTCTATTACACTCAGTTCAAGGTCCAGCTTCAGCGTTTTGGCGAACCACCTTGCCATTTCACCCATGGTCAGGCCGTGGCGCATGGGCAGCCTGCCGGCCCCGACGAAGCTCTCCCATCCTGGCTCCAGCAAGAGGCCTTCTGTATGCCGCCCAATGGGGTTGGGCCTGTCCAGAACCCAGACTTCTTTTTTGTGGTGTGCTGCTGCCTCCAGGACGTAGCGCAGTGTTGTGATGAAGGTGTAAATCCGGCAGCCAAGGTCCTGGAGGTCAACCAGCATGACGTCGAAGGCGCCCATCATGTCGGGCGTGGGTCTGCGGACTTGCCCGTAGAGGCTAAAGACTGGGATTCCGTGGACGGGGTCCAAAAAATCCTGCGACTCCACCATGTTGTCCTGCTTGTCGCCCCTCAGCCCGTGCTGGGGGCCAAAGGCGGCGGCAAGCGTGATTTCGGGCAGTAGGGCCAGTGCGTCAAGTGTGTGGGTCAGGTTCGCCGTCACGGAGGCTGGGTGCCCAAGCAGGGCGACGCGCCTGCCCGCTAGGGGGCCGCGAATGGACGGCGTGGAAATCAGGCGGTCAATGCCAAGCTGTATCAAGCGCCACCCTTCTACTCTCGGTCACCCTTGCGGATGCGGTCCATTTCCCTCTTGGCCTCCCTCTCCTTTAGGGCTTCGCGTTTGTCCCCTTTGGATTTGCCTTCGGCCAGCGCGATTTTGACTTTGATTTTGCCCCTCTGGTTCAGGTAAATGGTCAGGGGGATGATTGTCAGCCCCTTGCGCTCGGACCTGCCGGCTATGCGCTTGATTTCTGTGCCGTGAAGCAAGAGTTTGCGCGGCCTCAGCGGCTCGTGGTTGGCGTAGGTGCCAAACTCGTATGCGGAGATGTTGGCCTGCTTCAGCCACAGCTCGCCCGACACCGCTACAATGTAAGCGTCCTGTAGGTTCCCCCTGCCGCCCCTCAGGCTCTTGACCTCGGTTCCCAGCAGGGCAATGCCCGCCTCCCATGTCTCCAGGACATGGTAGTCGTGAAACGCCCTGCGGTTGCTGACCAAGTCTTCTCCCATGGAAACAGTTTAGGGCAGTTTGTTGTGTATTTTGAAATCTGGATTCGCCAAAGGAGCCTTCCTTTGGTATCCTTATTGGTTCGGGGTCGGCGCCGCGCCGGACGTATTGGAGTAGCCATGCTTCGTGATTTCAGAAAAGTGTTCAAGGAC
>Ga0268262_10007214_pt1 | contig 10447 bp, 12 predicted proteins | sample TergutNc150P3_FD_190354 | JGI IMG/M metagenome (GOLD analysis project Ga0268262, IMG submission 190354) | Nasutitermes corniger P3 segment gut microbial community from laboratory colony in Florida, USA - Nc150 P3 (SPAdes) (version 2) | ecosystem: Host-associated > Arthropoda: Insects >...
GGAAATAAAAAAGCGGCAGGAACCGATGCGGAAGACGCGCTGCGCCGTTACAACAACATATTGGCAAACGGCTGGAAGTCTAACGCCGGTGAAAAACGCTCCGCCGCTTCTGTGGAAAGAGAACGGGCTTTAAAGGAAAAAGCCAATATTGCTTCCCGTGATTTATTCCGTGAAGCTGACGGTATTTTTAACAGAGCCGAGAAAAGTTTCGCATCACGGAATTATCAGGATGCTGTCGTTTCATATACGGATTCTGACGCATTGTTCTTACAGTCAAGACTTGATACCGAAGAAAAACGCAGAAGAGCGTCGGATATAATTAAACTGGCTGAAGAAAAAATTGAAGAAAGCGGTGAAACAGCCATTGATGCGGAAAGAATTATTGAAGGAGGAACAAAATGAGCCGTAAAACATGTTTTTTACCGGTAATCTTATTGTTTTTTACACTTCAGGTATTTGCTCAGTATGAACCGGAAATAATAATGCCTGAATATGATTTAATCCCGTATTTTGCGGCAACAGTTCCCGGCGAAGAAGAAGCGTCAATACCCAAAAATATCCTTAACAACAAATATTATCTTGAAAGCCTGCGTTTAAGCAAATTGGCTCAGGAAGCTTATGAATACGGCGATTATGACGCATCAGCAAAATATGCCGAAGAGGCAATACGTTACGCGCGTCTTTCGGATGAATATGTCTATGTCAGGCTGATTGACGAAGCAAAGCGGCTTTTACATTGGGCGGACAATAACAATGTTGTTAAACGTTATCCTGATAAATACAATGACGGTAAAAAATATTACGAGAAAGCGATTGCGGCGTATTCATATGATGAATTGGAAAATGCAATTTTCGCTGCTGCCAAGTCCGTAGAAATTTTATCATTATTGGAAGCCGAATATGACAAAATTGCAGTACTGCCGAAACAGTATAAGGTCAGAACATGGGCTTCGGAAAAAGACTGTTTATGGAATATTGCGGGATACCCGTGGGTTTACGGAGATTCAAGTAAATGGCCGGAACTTTATAAAGCAAATAAATCCAAATTTACCGATCCGAATAATCCCAATTTGATTGAACCAGGAATGGTACTGGATATTCCCAGCATAAAGGGAGAAATCAGGCAAGGTATGTGGGATTCAAGCCTGATCTATCAAAAACCGTAAGTAAATATACAGGCTCTGTAAGATAACCTGTATAAACTTACAGCTTAAAAACAACTAACCTGTACTAAACCTGTACAAAAACAAGTCATTTGTACAGGTTATTTTTTATGCAATCCCTGAACAACTCTAATCTAAAAAAGAAGCTTTGGTTCTCTTAACTTTTTTTCAAGAAACCAATATACTGAATTTCTGAAAATTCATATTATTTTCGCAAGACTATTGTTTATATTTTATGGAGAGATTAATGAAAAAAAGTGAATATAACTTTGATAATCCTGCAAGCCATGCAAAACAACCGACTATGTTGTTTCACAAACGCTTTTTTTTATTTCTTTTAATAATTAATTGTTTTATGCCGGTCTACGCTTTAGATGAAAATGAAAACAATACGGAAAATCGTATAGATCCGGTGTCTGCGATAAAGCTTGAAGCCTCCATAAGCAAGGCGGATGCCGCAAGGAAACGAGCGGTTGATTTTGAAAGCCCGGATTATTTTCCAAGCGAGTGGGATGCCGCAGATTCCATTTACACTGCCGCTGTTAATATACCTAAAACAACCGGTAACATGCAACAGCTGGCTGTAATGTTTGATGATGCCGCGGATTCTTATGATGAAATTTTCAGGAAAACAATACCGCTTTATACTCAAGCAAGAGAAGATGAGATAATGACCGCAAGAGAAAAATTAATTAGTACCGGATTTAAAAAATACTTTCCCGAATATTTAAAGACTGTGGATAATAAAGCTCTCCTTGCACTAAGTCGGTTTGAAACCGGAGATTATTATGATGCCAGAAATACTGCCGCTGACGCTTTAAACGAATATGAAACCTTGTATACAGGCGCAAGAATTTTACTTGTTAGGCGGGAAATTATCGAACGTGATTTTGTGAAGTATGATACAGGCAATTTTGAAAAAGCGGATAATGCGGCTCAAACATCCAATGACGAGTTTAAAGCCGGAAATAAAAAAGCAGCCCTAACCAATGCTGAAGATGCGCTGCGCCTTTACGATAGCGTGTTGTCAAACGGTTTGAGAGCCACCGGAGAAACACGTAACTGACAAATCATACGGGGTTTTAGCGGAACCTGTTAAGAGCTTCATTTTTGCTGATTGTACAATGACAGAGCAGTTCCCATGAGCGCATGAATATATGGTTTTTTCCCCATGTTTTGTATAACTTCATCAGCATTGATCAAGGTTACCTCAACAAATTCATCTTCATCAAGGTTTTGCTTTCCGCAGTTTTCCAGTTCCTGAGCGAGAAAAAAATGAACCTTGTTTGACATTATTGCCGGATTGGGGCTAAACTCCCCTATTTTTTCAATCTTTCCCGGAATATACCCTGTCTCCTCACGCAGTTCCCTCAGCGCCGCTTCCTTCGGGTCTTCTCCTTGCTCAAACACGCCGCCGGGAAATTCAAGGCTTAATTCCTGAGCGCCGTGCCGCCACTGCCACACCATAACAAATTGTTTTCCATTTGCGCTTTCAACAATAGGTATAACAATAGCCCAGTCTTTCGCTTCAATAACTGTAAAAGTCTGCATCTTATTTTGATTAACCTTGGCTTCCGGTGATTTACAGTATGATTCCCATACTTTGAATACTTTGCAATCTAGTATTTGTTTCCGGTCTTCTTCGTTCCAGATAAGTTTTTTTTCATCCATAATTTAAAATAACGGCTTATTTGCTTTTAGTACAGACACCGGTGTTATATCAAGGCTTGTTTGTTTCTGACCTCATGTATAAAATGAAGCAAAATTGAATGAAAGCGTATCTTGATATCGTAAAAAAAATACTTACTCACGGTTTTAAAAAAAACAACCGTACCGGAACAGACGCTCTTACCATTGCCGGGGCAATGTTTGAACATGATATGACGGAAGGATTTCCTCTGTTAACTACCAAGAAAGTTCCCTTCCGGCTGGTAGCTTCTGAACTTGAATTTTTTATTCGCGGAATTACAGACAAAGAATGGCTGAGGGAACAGGACAACCATATCTGGGACGAATGGTGCAGTCCTGATATTGTTCCTTATGCTAATGACGAGCAGACAAGAGTCAAGATGATGAAAGAGAGCGAACTTGGTCCCATTTACGGCTGGCAATGGCGTAATTTCGGAGCGAAGTATATTGCGGTTAACAAACCTTCTGAAGATCAAGGCTGTGATCAACTGCGTCAGGTTGTAAATACCTTAAAGATCGATCCTGACAGCCGCCGTATGATTGTCAGCGCATGGAATCCCCTCGACATTCCACGAATGGCGCTGCCGCCATGTCACTATGCGTTTCAGGTAACGGTAATTGACGGCAAATTGAACCTGCTCTGGAACCAGCGTTCTGTTGATGTTGCGCTTGGCTTACCGTTTAACATAGCAAGTTACGGCTGTCTGTTACATCTGCTGGCTAAGGAAAGCGGCTTAGATGAAGGCAGGCTGATTGGTTTTTTGGGAGATGTCCATATCTATGTGAATCATGTTGACGCTATTCAACAGCAATGCGATCGTTCTCCAAAAACACTGCCACAAATAAAAACGCTAAACTTCACTTCAATTTTTGACTGGCATTATGGCGATACCGTTATTAAAAACTACAACCCACACCCTGCGATCAAATTTGAAATTGCGGTGTAATTATGCGAGAAATAATCATTATTGCGGCAATGGCAGAAAATCGTGTTATCGGTAAAAACAATGTCATTCCCTGGGCGCTCAAGGAAGATATGACGCATTTCCGTAAGCTGACAAACGGCTGGCCATGCATCATGGGCAGAAAAACATGGGAGTCTCTTCCCAAAAAGCCGCTTCTCGGTCGGTTAAATATTGTTGTTTCAAAGACAATGACAGCAGGCGGTGTTGGCAGCGAAGATGTAAAATTTTTCCCCTCACTGTCTCTCGCAGTTGAGTATTGTTCCGGTTATGAAAAAATATTTATCTGCGGCGGAGAGACAATTTATAAACAGGCGCTGGAATTTGCAGATAAAATTGAGCTTACTTTTATTCACAAGCAATATGAAGGCGATACTTTTTTTCCGGAAATTGATTCAAATATCTGGTCTGTGAACAATACTGAGGATTTTGGTACATTCTCGTTTATTTCATATGTTAAAAGATTGACTTGATCGACAATTTGTAAGTTTGAGCATATAGCGTAACCAAGTTCTCTCACAAGCTTAATCTTCCAATTCTGTTATAATAGAATAAATACTATTAAGTATCACATATGGCCTGCCATTGACATAAATTCCAGCATAAACAGGTATTAAGTCTTTCTTATTTAGCCTCCCAGTAAGCTATTTCTCCTGTACCGCACTGGAAAAATAGTGTTCTGCGTCATATAATGAATTATGAAGTCTATTACCAAAGAATTGTGGTTTAACACAAGAAAACCGCGCGAATTTATTAATATTACAGACGAAGTAGAATCTCTCCTGCAGGAATCAGGTATTCAGGAAGGGCTGTGCCTTGTAAATGCCATGCACATCACCGCCAGTGTCTTTATAAATGATGATGAGTCCGGTCTTCATCATGACTTTGACGTCTGGCTTGAAAAACTTGCGCCCCATGAGCCTGTCTCATCCTACCACCACAACACCGGCGAAATAAACGCAGACGCTCATTTAAAACGGCAAATTATGGGGCGGGAAGTAGTCGTCGCTGTTACAGGCGGCAATCTTCACCTTGGCCCCTGGGAACAGATCTTTTATGGTGAGTTTGACGGTCAGCGCAGGAAGCGGGTGTTGGTGAAGATTATTGGGGACAATTAAAGCACCTCGTCTAATGTAGAAAAAACCTGAAACCAAGCAAGCCGATTTCTTGACATCAAACTCTAAACATTTTATCATGTAATTTATGGCAGCAAATAATACTCAAGAAGACATGGATCCTGAACTTGCCGCATTGCTTGGAACAGCCGGTGACGCCAGCGGTCCGCTTCCCGATTTTAACGATCTTTTTGGAGATTCAAAAGATACCAAGGATATTAAAGAACCTTCAGCAGACAGCGTTGACCTTTCTCTCAGTGGGTTTCCTGCGGTAACCAAGCGTTTTGAGGACAAGCCGCATGATTACTTTAACGATCCAAATTATTATAAAACAGCTCTTTCCAATGAAGGAGATATAGCGCAAAGGGTGCATGGTATTCTGCAAAAGTATCTTACAGCAAAGGATCCGAAAGATCGCAGTGTTTTCCGTCAGCAATTTATCACACCGTATTGGGAATATCTGCTCGGTGTCGCAAGGAAAGCGACAGGAAAAATGCCTGCGCCCAAAAAATTCCTTCTGCGTTTCGGTATTTTACATCCTACCTTTATTAATGCAGAAACAAGGGAATATTTCGGCAAGGTTGTAGTTGAAAATACGCTGGAACAGCCTGTTTATTATCTGGATGAATGGCTTAATGCGGTAGGAACGAGCAAAATGCGTCCATCTACCACAGATGAAGTAAAGGTCAGGAACAATCCTCAGTCAAAGTATCAACAACTGCTGGAAAAAGCGAACGGTAAACTTGACGGCGCAAAATCCATCCTGAAACAGAAAGACAGGGAACGAAGCGAAATTGAAAGGATTATAAAAGACAGGCTTGCGTCTGTTTTTGAACATGGATCTATGCGTGAATTGGATGATGTCAGAGATTGTTTAAATGAAAGACAAAAAGCTTCTATTAATGAAGTTCAAACCCTTTTAAAAGATTTGTTGAGAAACGACCATGATATGCAAGTAGGCTTAAGGGACTATAACACCGCGGATGACGATGTTCATGTGTTAGCCGCCAAACTTGAAGCGGAAGGCGGCGCTGTCAACATAGATGTCGGCGCTCTTGATGCTGAATTTGATACAGTCAGGCAAATGGCAAAAATGACATGCGGACGGCAGGGAAATCACTTTCCGATTCTTACAGGTGAATATTTTCATTCAGGCCCCAATGAAGTTGGTATTCGTGAGAATGTAATCTTAATGATGGCAAAAATTGAAAGTATTGACGCAGAGGCCTTTTGCCGTATTTATAAAAACAAGTTAAATCGTATAGTGCCGTATGTTCTGTTAATACCCACTTACGGAGATCTTGGTTTTTGCTGGGAACCCTTTGACCGTTTCAACCGTGCGACCAGCCGCGGACGTATTATAATTCCAATGTATCCCAAAAATTTATATTTGGCTGTGTTAACAGCCGTTGCTGATCTTCGCTGGCAGGTAGCAAAAGAGAAAGCTTCGTTTTACTGGATGGAAGAAGGTCTTACGGGAAATTACTACCAGTGGTTCCAGGCTCTAAAATTAAAGGGTGACATTAAGGAATATTTTATTCGGGATTATATACTGTGGATGACAAAGGAAGCGGAAGGTATACAAAAACTCGAAAAAGATGTACGGGGAACCTTCTGGCGTTATATGCCGTTCACCAGAGAAGTAAAAGAAAAGCTTAAAACCCGTAATTTGGTATATCAAGAACTCTATCAGAGAGATGTAAACCGCACAATGTCTGACGGATATTAACGGTAATTGTTTATAAACTGAAGTTTCCAAAAAACTCTGTTAAAGAATTTTTCTGAAAATCTCAAAAGCGTCTTCATGTGAAACTGTCCAGGGTGAATTAGCTACAAACTCCAGGCTGCGGGCAGCTTCAACCGCCGCTGTTACGCGATCAAGCGGAATGTTGAATTCTTTTAAATCGCCCTTTATATTAAGGGTTTCCATACAATTCTGAATACCCGTTATGGCTGAATTGGCGGCTTCCGCTACAGAGCCGGTCTTTCCGGCGCTGCCGAGGAATGAAGCTACTCGCGCCATTTTTTCAGGGCGTACGCTGACAAGTTTTTCCATAATATATGGGAGCAGTACGGCGGAACAATGATGTTTTTGCACCGGGAAACGGGCGTTAATTGCATATGACAACGCAGAACCTACTCCCGGAGAACTTGCAGCATTTCCAAGCGCCGCAAGAAAACTTGCCTGCGCGTATAAATCCGCGTTTGTGCCGCTGGTTTTTAGTAATTTTGCGAAAAAATTTATTGCTCTTTCCAACAAAGCATCGGACAGAAAATTGGCTTTTACGGAACAATATGCTTCTACCGCCGCAATAAAGCCGTCAAAAAGAAACGTTACCGGGTTTGTGTCTGAAGGCAGCGCTAATAAATTACTGTCAATAATTACTGCGGCGTAAAGGCTGCCCGGCGACTGGACAGATTTAACCAAACGGTTACGCGGATCCGGCGCTACAAAGAAATTTGTTAACGAAAAAGCGTCCAGTCCTTCTGTCGGAATGGCGATAAGCGGCAGGAAGCTGTTCTCAGGTGTACGCCCTTCCAGCAGCTCAAAAGATTTGATTCCCTCAGGCATCATAATTGCTACCATACGCGAGATTAATTGTAATTTATATCCGCCGAAACCAATGATTGCATCACAATGGGCCGCATGCGTAAGCTCAACAACGTTATCTGCCATATCTACTGTGGAACTTTCTCCTATTCCGTCAAAAACAATAGCTTCAACATTTGAATCTTTAATTATTTCTTTCAGCTTATTTACGATTTTCGAGTCCACATCATGGTCTGCGGCAATCATTACGCGTTTCCCGTAACGGCTGCATATTGTTCCGGCAGTGCTGAGCGTATCCGCTCCAATAAGTATTTCAGGATCAAATTTAAACGAAATATCCATTTCTTTCCCGTTTTTCACAAAAAAAAGCCTGACCGCTTAAACCAAGTGGTCAGGCCCAAATCTCTTTTCCTAAAGTATTACGCAAACCATGCGTTCAAAATTTTTTCCGCTGTAGCGTTGATGATCTTGTCATTTAAATATGCAGGGTCATCAATTTTTTGCCTGAGTTCAGCAATCCGGGCTTCGTCCATGTCCGGGGCGGATTGAATTAATTCAATAACCTGATACTTTTCAGCCTTTTCCATCGCTTCCGCGGAAAGATTGATAGTATCAGCCTTGTCGTTCCCCCCCACCTGTTCATTCCTTCCCGGTTTCTTTCCGGGCGGAATGGGTTCTACATGACCTATCCTGTTTACTGTCATACCATTACCCTACCTATACTCCATTATCGGCAACCTTATACTATAAGTTTACCAGCTATTTTATTTTATTGCCAGATATATAGAGGGAAAATTCTCCAATTTGTTCTTTTTTTTTACCAAAAATTTCAAGAGCTTCAGCCGCAGAACCTCGAAAAAATTCCTCATGAATTTTGGTCATTTCCCTTCCAAGGCAAATATATCGTTCACTGTCAATTTCGGCAATGTCCCCCAGCAGCTTTAGAATTCTGAACGGTGATTCGTAAATGACGCAAGCCGCATCCATCGCCATTAATTCCCGTAAACGGCTCTTTCTTCTCCCCGCCTTCGGCGACAAAAATCCCTCAAAGACCACAGTTTTATCCCTTCCACCCGCAACGCTTAACAGGGCGGCAAACGCTGACGGACCTGGAATTGGAATCACATCGTGTCCTGCCTGCGCCGCCATTGCCGCAAGTACAGAGCCGGGATCGCTTAGGGCGGGAGTGCCCGCATCGCTGGCATAAGCCACTGTCTGCCCCTGATTTAGTGCGGCAATCACTTTTTCCGCCGCAAATTCTTCGTTTTGCGAACGGCAGGAGAGCATTCTTACCTGAATTCCCAGATAATTAAGGAGTTTCAAGGTACGGCGAGTATCTTCGCAGGCCACAAGATCGGCTTTTTTAAACGTTTCTGCCGCTCGAAAACTAATATCGCCTAAATTTCCGATTGGGGTGCCGATAATATAAAGAATTGCCATGTTAAAATTATAACCTGTTTGACCATTCGATGTGCAAGTGGTTTAATTTATGATAAGGAATTATGTTATGGATAAATCTTTATATATGCTGATATATATTTTCGGCGGTGTTATTTTATTTTGGTTTGGTTATTCTCTGTTTTTCGGGAAATCATCGCCTTTTTTCCCGAGGTTATTTTCTTTTAAAGAATGGAGAAGGATAAATAAAAAAATAAAAGAAAATAAAGATAATGAAGATAAGATTGAGAAAGGAATTATCGGCTCTTCACGGACATGCCCTATATGCTCATCAAAATTAGTAAAAAGCGAACAGGTTAAAACTATAGCTTTTCCTTCCGCCGCAGGCGGAAAATTCCGTACGATGCATATTCGCGGCTGTCCCATCTGCCTTAATAGTAATGCGGAAAGAAAGTGCCCAATATGTAATAAGAAAATGGAGTTAGATGACTTCCTTATTTGCCGTATGTTTGAACGTTCTTCCAGTAAAAATCATATTCATGTGTTAGGCTGCAATCATTGCAGAAAAACTTAATCAAAAGTTACAAGCGGAGAATTAGCAAAAATCAATTCGAGGATTGTTTTTCGTATTTCTGCAATACGTCCGGCTGCCAAAAACTTCCAATTTGCCTTGTTGACACGTTTTTCTCTATTTTCATATTATATATAGATATATAAGTTGAAGAATGGCAAAAATCTTACGAAAAAAAACGATGAACCCCACCGTTACCCTGATAGAAGCGGAAGCGCCGCTTATAGCGGCAAAAGCCCAGCCGGGTCAGTTTGTTATTATCATGACCGATGCAGACGGTGAGCGGATACCGCTGACCATTGCCGATTATGACAAACAAAAAGGAAGCGTTACCGTCATCGGCGCTACGACCTTCCGTTTGAATCAGCTGCAGGAGGGAGACGCGCTGCATGATATTGTCGGGCCCCTGGGAAACCCCTCGGACTGTTCGGCGAAAAAAGTAGCCATTATCGGCGGCGGCGTGGGTACGGCGATTGCGTATCCATTAGCGAAAAAGTTTTTTGCTCAGGGAACGCATGTACACGCCATTACCGGTTTCCGTACCAAAGACCTCGTAATTCTTGAGGATGAGTTTCGCTCTGCCTCGCATGAGTTTGACCTTATGACCGACGACGGAAGCTACGGCAGGAAAGGGCTTGTAACCGAAGCGCTGAAAGTGTCTCTCGACAAGGGTGAAAAATACGATGAAGTAATCGCTATCGGGCCTTTGATTATGATGAAGTTTGTTGCCGCCGCCACAAAACCTTACGGCTTAAAAACTACCGTCAGCATGAACCCCATAATGATCGACGGAACGGGAATGTGCGGCGGCTGCCGTCTGAGCGTCGGCGGTAAAATGAAGTTTGCCTGCGTTGACGGACCGGACTTTGACGGTCATGAAGTTGATTTTGACGAAGCGCTCACAAGAGGCGGTATGTACCGCCCATTTGAAGCAAAGGCCTACGAGACGGCCTGTAATCTTTTCAAGAAAGCGGCGGCGCAATGACAGCTAACATGAG
>Ga0268262_10007215_pt1 | contig 10445 bp, 9 predicted proteins | sample TergutNc150P3_FD_190354 | JGI IMG/M metagenome (GOLD analysis project Ga0268262, IMG submission 190354) | Nasutitermes corniger P3 segment gut microbial community from laboratory colony in Florida, USA - Nc150 P3 (SPAdes) (version 2) | ecosystem: Host-associated > Arthropoda: Insects > Digestive...
TTAGCAAAAAAAATAGAAGCTGGACAGAGCAAATTTTATGATATGATAGATGTGCTGAAAGGCTAATCCAAAAAATAAAAAGATTTTTCGCCTTTTTTGCTCATTCCATAAGAACGGGCAACACCTTCTATTGTCAAAGGGTCATTTATGAGTTTTATTTTTAATTCTTGTTTTTTTTCAATTTCGTTTTTCAATTCTATCAATTCGTTTTCAAGTTTTTTTATGTTTTGTTCCCTCTTTGAAATATCGTTCATTCTAGAAGCAAGCCCGTAAAAACCAAAACATATTGAAAAAGAAAAAATAACTATGCAAGTGGTATAAATAACCTTGAGCGACACGCTATGATTATACATACGGTTTGCCCTTGTGGTTATTCTTCTTGTGAATTCATGCACCACTTGTGTGCCTGTTTTCCTTCTTTTTCTTTTTCCTAGCATATAAAACTCCCCCTTAGTCTATGCCGTTTTCCACAACAAACAAATGGCAGGGTTCTTTTTCTGGATTTATTTCCACATAGTTTTTTGAACCGCTCCATAAAAAACTCTGCCCGGAGAGCAAATCCCTAATGGTGTAGCCCTGTCCCTCAGATAACCCAAGCTCTGCCATATTCAAATGCACAAAAGAGTTTTGAGTTTTTTTCACATCTAAATTTGCAATGCAAAGCACGGTGTTTCCGTTTTTCCAGTCGCGCTTGCTATAAACGATGATGTTTGAATTATCCGCAGAATGAAAGCGCAAATTATCGTATTCCATTAACGCACTCTGCTGCTTGCGAGCGAAATTCACTTTGCGCAAAAAATCTTTTATATTGATCGGGCTGCTCCAGTTATGCACCTTGTACTGATATTTTTCGCTGTTGTAAAGTTCCTCTTTTGCCGGATTTTTTTCGTTTTCGCAAAGCTCGTAGCCGTTGTACATTCCGGTTAAACTGGAAAGCGTTGCTGCCAAAAAATAGCGAAGTTTGAAAATTGCAGGTCCCTGCCCGTTAAAACATTCCAAGAAAATATCCGGGGTTGTGGGGAATAAAATTCCGCGCATATATTCGCAAACGGGCTTTGTTGTCAATTCTCTGAAATACTCCTCTAGTTCCCATTTCTGCTCGCGCCAAGCAAAATACGTGTAGCTCATTTCAAAGCCCACTTTGGCAAGGCGTTTCATTATCTTGGGGCGTGTAAAGGCTTCTGCTAAAAACACCAGCTCAGGGCGTTCTTCTTTTATTGAACCGATTAGCCATTCCCAAAACGGAAAGGGTTTTGTGTGAGGGTTGTCTATGCGAAAAATATCAAAGCCTTTGTCTGCCCAAAAGAGGATTATTTTTTTTATCTCTTTCCACAATTCTTGGTAATTTTCGTTGTAGTAGTCAAAGGGATAAATATCCTCATATTTTTTTGGCGGATTTTCTGCGAATTTAATTGAGCCATCTGCTTCGTGAAAAAACCATTCGGGGTGCTGTTTCACATAAGGGTGGTCTGGGCTGCAGTTCAGGGCTATGTCTATAGCGAGTTTTAAGCCACGTTGTTTGCAGGCAGAGACAAAATTTTCAAAATCGTCCATTGAGCCGAGTTCGGGATCAACACTAAGATGCCCGCCGCGTGAATTGCCAACGGCATAAGGGCAACCAGGTTCGCCTGGTTTTGCTTTAAGGGCATTGTTTGCGCCTTTGCGGTTTGTTTCGCCAACGGGGTGAAAGGGCACCAGATAAACGGTATCAAAACCCAAAGAGCTTATATAATCCAAACGACCTATGCAGTCTGCCCAAGAGGCAGATCTAGTTGGGCTTTTGCCCTGGCTTTTGGGCCACATTTCGTACCAAGTGCCTTGCCGTGCGCAAAGGGAATCCACCCGTGCTTCAAATACAGAGCTCTCTGTGGGAATATCTTTTGGGGAAATTGTCCAAGCTATAATTTTGTATTGGTAAAAACCCAGTTTTTGAACCTGAAAGGAGCCTTCCCACAAATCGTTCTCCAACTGCTTCATAGGAGAGCGTTCCCATTTTTTTTGCGAGGAATGTTTGTATTCTATTGCAGCATCGTATTTTTCGTGGCTGTGCCTAAAAATATCTGCCTGAACATTTACATATTCGCCCGGCACTCTATGCACAGCATATTTGCCGTGTTCAATTATAGGAGAAACAACCTCTATAACAAGGTTGTCTTTTTTTGTGGGAAAATTTACTGGCATAGGGATAAAGTAGAAAAAAAAATTTTACTATATTGGCATTATGTTCAAACTCTACATAATGCTTATAGCCTTAGCGTTGATTTCTTGCGAAAAAAAAGAGGCTAATAGCGAGAAAGCTGTTATTGAAAAAGCTGCCCATTCCTATGGAGCCTTGATAGAAAAAGCCAAAGAAACCGAAGCCGTTCTGCAAAAAAAAGCAGATTCCATTGCCAACCTCCAAGATTCGCTGGGAATTCCGCGTTAAACTATAATAGTTCCGCTGTTAGCACTGCCATCAATTTGCTTTTTGAATGCTTCCGCACTTTCCCACCCCACAATGTGAATGGATTTCAAGCCCCTTTCTATGGATTCCAAGGCACCCTGAACTTTTGGTATCATTCCACCAGATATAACTTCGCTTTTAATCAGTTCATTTGCAAGCTCTTTATTCAAATGCGGAATTATTTTTTTGTCTCCGTCTAAAACCCCGCTTATATCGCTTATTAAAATAAAGCAGTCCGCTTTTAAAGCAACCGCAATTTCAGAAGCAGCTGTATCTGCATTCACATTGTAAGAAATTCCCTCTCCATAAGACACAGGAGAAACAACGGGAGTTATGCCTGCTTCCAAAAGAACTTCTAAAATTTTTGTATTCACCCTGAAAATATCGCCAACCGCTCCCAAATCCCCTTTGCCTTCTAATTTTTTCGCTTCAAGGAGTTTTGAATCCACGCCGGAAATTCCCGCCGCATTTGCACCCTCTGCAAGCAACATTCTAACAAGTTTTTTGCCAACCTTGCCGCTTAAAGTCATCTCCACCATATCCATTATCGCTGGAGTTGTGACCCTTAGCCCGTTTAGAAATTTTGGTTCTTCGTTCAGCAAAGCGAGGTTTGCATTTATATCTTTGCCGCCACCATGAACAATAATCAATTTGCAATTTTTAGACATTTCCGCCGAGGCACAAGCAAAATCCAACAACTTGCTATCGTCTATAGCCAGCGAGCCACCTATTTTAACAACAATGGTTTTCATCTCTATCCCTCCGTCTGTGCATCTTCAAATAAACCATTTATATATTCTGCTTTGTCAAAGGGAACAAGCTGTTCAATTTTCTCTCCAACTCCAATCCAAATAATCGGGATTTTGAGTTCGCTCGCTATGGAAAGCACAGAACCGCCTTTTGCGGTGCCGTCTAATTTTGTCACTATCAAACCGGTTAGTTTAAAATTTTGGTGAAAAGTTTGAACCTGCTTAATGACATTTTGCCCAGAATTTCCGTCTATAACGAGCCAAATATCGTGCGGAAAATTTTCATTTATTTTTTTCACAACTCTTACCGTTTTGTGCAGTTCCTCCATTAAATGCTCTTTGTTGTGCAACCTTCCGGCGGTGTCTATAAACACAATATCGCTCTCCCTTGCAATGGCGGCTTTGCAGGCATCGTAGGCTACTGCGCTTGGGTCGGAGTTTTCTTGGTGGCGCACAAAGTCTGCACCGGAACGCTGTGCCCAGGTTTCCAGCTGCTCAATGGCAGCGGCTCTGAAGGTATCGCCTGCGGCGAGCAAAACGGATTTTCCCTCTTGCTTCAAGCGGTGCGCCAGTTTGCCAATGGTGGTGGTTTTGCCCGCTCCATTCACGCCTATTATCAAAACTACGTGCGGTTTTTTCCACTTGAGTTCGGGTGGGTCTATAAGCAAACGCTCCGCTTCGTTTCGCAAAATTGAATTTATCTCGTTTTGCGTTAAACTTTTTCCAAGCCCATGTTCCCTTAAAGCATCGGTCAACAAAAACGCAGCTTCCACTCCAACATCGGCTTTTATCAAATGCTCTTCCAAATGCTCAAGCATTTCGTCTGTGATTTTTCCAACTCCAGCTATGGACTTGAATTCACCTAGCAGGGTCTCGCGTGTTTTTGAGAGTCCCGCCTTTATTGCAGAAAATAATCCCATTCTGTGCTTCCGCTGATTTAATGTATGGTTTTCACTTCGTCAACAATGCCGTAATTTTTTGCCTGTTCCGCGCTCATAAAGTTATCGCGGTCGGTATCGTGTTCAAGCTCTTCTTTGGACTTGCCAGTGTGCTCGCTGAAAATTCCGTTGAGCACATCGCGAATGCGCAGCATTTCTTCTGCTTGTATTGCAAGGTCGCTCGCCGGTGCCACGACTTCTCCAGATATAAGCGGCTGGTGAATCATTATCCTAGCACTGGGCCAAGCATAGCGCCTGCCCTTTGTGCCCGCACATAAAAGCACCGCGCCAAAAGAAGCAGCCTGCCCTGCACATATAGTAACAACAGGGCTTTTTATTGCCTTGATGCAGTCGTAAACGGAAAGCCCGCTGGAAATCACGCCACCTGGGCTGTTGATAAAGAAGTAAATATCCTCGTTTGAAATGGAATCCAAATAGAGAAACTGCTTCACCAGTTTTTCCGCACTGGAATCTTCCACAGGTCCCCACAAAAACACGCGCCTGTTCTTTGCAAGCGCATATTCCGCTTCTTTGAGAAAGTCCTTCTTTTCATCTTTTTGCTCTTCACTGCAAGCCATAAATATGCCCTCTGGGTTTGGGGAGAATATAGAAATTTCCCCCCTTGAATGGAGATTTTTTTTTATATTTGAGAAAATATGATAGTAGGCATAGGCGAAATGCTGTGGGATATATTCCCAGAGCGGAAAGTACCAGGTGGCGCACCTGCCAATTTTGCCTATCACGCTTCGCAGTTCGGTTTTGAGAGTTATGTTGTAAGTGCGGTCGGAAAGGATTTGCTAGGCGAAGAGATTTTGAAAATTTTTGCAGAAAAAGAACTTAAACTTTTGGTAGAAACCGTTGATTTCCCCACCGGAACAGTTAAAGTTGAGTTAAATGACAAAGGCATTCCCAAATATGAGATATGCGAAAATGTCGCTTGGGACAATATTCCCTTCACAGAGCGAACAAAAAAAATAGCACAGAATTGCATCGCTGTTTGCTTTGGCACACTTGCGCAACGCAATGAAACCTCGCGCAAAACCATTCGCAGTTTTTTGGAACTTGTTCCCAAAAACGCGCTCAAAATTTTTGACATAAATTTAAGGCAGAATTTTTACAGCAAAAAAATAATACATGAATCTCTGCTGATTAGCAACATATTGAAAATAAATGAAGAAGAGGTTATTGAGGTAGCTCGTTTATTTGAACTTGAGAAAAAAGACGAACAGGAAATATGCTTGCATTTATTGAAAGAATATAACCTGAATATTGTTATTGAAACAAAAGGCAGCGTGGGCAGTTATGTGTTTACAAAAGATGAAACCTCGTATTTAGACACGCCAAAAGTAAATGCCATAGATACCGTTGGAGCAGGAGATTCTTTTGCCGGTGCGTTTGCAGGTGCTTTGCTTCAAGGGAAAAGTATAAAGGAAGCACATAAACTGGCAGTTGATGTTTCCTCTTATATTTGCACTAGGCGCGGCGCAATGCACAAAATAGCTACTCCACTTTAATTTTCGGCTTTGCGAGACGGAGTGCGGCTTCCCACTCTTGCCTAACGGACTCGTATTCGCTTGGGTCTGCATAGACGGCATCTGTTCGCCATTCCAGATTTAGGTTGCAGGTATTGGAAGAACATTTTTTGCCGTTGTCTAAAATTTTCATTTCCACAAATAAGTTTTTTGGTTTTTCATTTTTCGTTTCAAAAGAAAGTTTGCCTTTTTGAGAAGTTGCAGAAAGCGAATAGTGAAATTTTGTCTCGTGCGGAATTCGTATTGGGTGATAACGCTCCTTTACAGCAGGAAGGCGCATCAAAGAGCTTTCCCACAATGCGGGGTAAGGGCTGAATTGCGGAGAATTATACACAATGACGAGTTTCAGCGGTTTGGAAAAATCCTCCACATTTTGCGGCATAAAAGCTACGAGTTCCGAAGATTCCAAACTCTGCGAAATCCATTTTGAAATATAATCGCTCTGCTCTTTTTGGTCTCTTTGCAAAAGCTCGTTTCTAATTGCGCTGGCAAATTTACCCGTAAAAATAAGGCTATCTCTGAAATGCCCGATGTTCTTTTCATCTATGCGCAGGCGGTGAAACATAAATGCCTCGTGTTCCTGATTTATTTCCAAAACAGGAGTGAGCGTGGAATAGCTGGAATCACCTTTTATCACAAGTGCTACCCTGCCCTCTAAATCCAGCGGTATGGGGCGGCGGTTGCTAACTTTGTCGCTTGGGTCTATCCAAAGTTCGGGATAGTCTTTTGTCGCAGGCACATATAAAATTTCGTGGTTGAATTGCTGAATGGAAGAAAGTGCCTCGCTACCTGCTTCTTCTGAGTGTATCAAAGCCAAGTGGCTTTTAACCCCGATGGTGGCTAACATCTCTTGGAGCAGCAAACTTTGGTCTTTGCAGTCGCCCTGTTTTTCTTTAAGGGTTGAAAGAGCGGGTTTTGGAATTAGAGAATGACCGCCAAATCCTCTTTTGCTGTATTTTATATTGGTTCTAACCCAGTCGGAAATCGCGTAAATTGCGTTCAATTTGTTTTTTGTTCCGGCAACATCAAAAGCCTGTTCCCTAACCGGAACGGAATTTTTATACTGATGCTGAATTAAATTGGCATACTTCTCACCTTCATCTTTCCATAAAACCTTTGCGGCGAGCACAACACCGCTGCCAAAATCCTTATATGCAGGCATATATGGTTCCTTGTGTATAACAACGGGGTTATCCTGTTTCCACTCTATTCCGCCAGAAAATCCGGTTCTCTGAATATCGCCATATTCATCAAATAAAATTTTTGTCGTGTCTGCATAAACCTTGAAAACGCTTTTTCCAACCGGATATTCCCTGCTGAATTTATAGTGAGTATATGGAACAGAACCATCTGCCTTTATAGCTGTGCGGCTTGCCATATAATAAACAAAATCCTTTGGGGCAAGTTGCAGAGGTAAATGAGCCGTTTGTGCTTCGTTGTTGTGGGCATTTTCGGTTGAATAAGTTATATAAGCATTTTTTGGGTTCCAAGAATATTTCAATTTGAAGGTGGAATCATAAACATCAAGAGCATTCACATAAATTCTATCCACACCCGGCAAAAAATCTATTGTCAATTCGCTCAATAACTGAACACCACTTGCATTCATCACTTGCAACAACCTTTGCTCAGTGCTAACCCAAGGCTGCCCTGAGCCTGCCTTTACGCTCTCTTGCAAATAATGAGCGACAATGGGATAATTTTCCGTTATTAAAAAATCCAAAACCAATTTTTTTATGTCCGCTGGTTTTTGTCCCACAGGGTCAATGGATTTTTGAATTGCCTTTATATCTGCCTTGCCCAAAAATGCCTTTGTTGCGGAGAGATAGCTCTTTGCATCTTCGCTTTCGCTTTTTATGGCAAGTGCCTGGTTAAAAGTTTGCTCTGCTGCTTTGTAGCTTCTCAGATAAAAAAGGCTTTTCCCTTTGGCAACGAGCAAATCCGCATTTTTCTTGTCTTTTAGCAAGGCTTCTTCACTAACCGAAAGTGCCTCCTCGTAGCGATTTAAAAATAGGAGTACCTCTGTATAAACCATAGCGAGTTTTGAACTTGAACCGAACATTTTTTTCACATCCAAAAGCAAATCCGCGGCTTCGCTGTAGCGATTCAAGCCCATAAGGGTTTTTGCGACATAAATTCCAAGCCTTTCAGTTGGATACTTTTCGTAGAGAGTTTGAGCAACTTCCAAAGAATATGCCCTTTGTCCAAGCCCCCACAGAGCATCGCTCAAATTTACCGTTGCTTCTTCATCGTAGGGCATTCTTTTCAATGCAAGTTCGGAATACTCTTTTGTTTTTTTGAAATTGTAAAGAGATTTGTGCAAGGCACTTAAAATGAACAGGAGTTTTCCGCTTCTATTTACCAAATTCATCTGCGATTCAAAATGCGCAATTCCTGGACCATATAAATTCTTCAATTGATAAACAAAACCGCAATTCATCAAATATAGGGTATCACTTAAATCCATAGTATTTGCTCTTTCAAAATAACTCAGAGCCTCTATGGGTTTATCTTCTACCAAACGCAAAAGCCCAATTTGGTTCACAATCCTTGCGCTAAATCTGTTTATCTTTGTGTTCCCGTTTTTGTCAAAAGATTTTTCAAATTTAAGCCCATTCAAGGCACGTTCCATTTCACCTTTGAATTTGTTGTATAAAATTCCCTGTGTCCAAGAAATTGCCATAACCGCACGGCCTTTGCCAAAAAAGAATTTTCCTTTGTAATTGAAATCAAACTTATTTGCAACAAAAACAATATCAAAATCCCATAAAAGCTCGCCGTTATTATTGCTCTTTTTAATGTTTAAATTTTCTTTGCCGGGAACAATGCCGTGGCGCATGAGCATCGCGTTGAACACATCTTCTGCACTCAAAAAATTCATATCTATCAGTGCGCCATAAATAAAAAATCCAAGTTCTTCGGTTGCATTCACAAGCGTTAATTCTATATCTGGGTTTATTTCCCAGCTATGCCAAAGAGTGTCTTTAGTATTCCACTTTATTCCAAGCTCATTAGAAGAAAATTCTTTTACAGTCGCCTTTCCAACTTTTATCTCTGTGGTATCTGAACTTAAACCCCAAGAGGCATCTTGTTCTCGCTCTCCATCTTCGCCAGCGATTTCTTGAGGTTCAAAATGACTATCCGCTGCTTGGGTGTGCCTTTCCGAAGACGAAGTTTGCTCTTTTTTAACAGATGGATTTGAAGCGCAGGCAGATAAAGCCAGAGCAATAGCAAAAACAAATAAACGGAGCATAATTATTTTCGCTCGCTACCTTCTTTTTCCATATCACTCAACATGTCTTCTTGTGTTCTCATTAAATTTCTAAGCCTTGCAAAATAGCTAGCTCTCATTTGCTTTAAACTGTCAATTTCCCGTCGCAAATCCATCGCTTGGTTTTTTATTGTGGCAGCTTCTTGTTCTGCTTTTGATTTTGCCTCAGCAATTATCACGTCTGCTTCTTTATTCGCTCTGGTTTTCACATCGTCTAGGGCACGTGACATGAGTACCGCTGCATCGCTTAGATTTTTCTCTATTTGGCGAAACTCATCTAAATTTTTCTTATCGTTGTTTATCGTTTTTAGCAAATCTGCTCTTTCGTCTATCAAGCCTTCAAAAGCAGTTGCAACCTGATTCAAAAAGGCTTGAACCTCAGCTGGGTCAAAGCCATTTACTTTTTTGCCGAATTTTTGATTACGAATATCTAAGGGTGTTAAATCCATTGCTACCCCAATTTACTGATAAAGTACCCCGCAGCAACAGCAGTGCCTATAACACCTGCCACATTTGGTCCCATTGCGTGCATTAAAAGGAAGTTCTGAGGATCGTACTTTGCGCCAACTGTTTGGCTAACGCGAGCAGCCATTGGAACCGCGCTGACTCCAGCCGAGCCTATTAAAGGATTAACCGGATTGTTAGGAGAAAGAACATTCATAAGTTTGGCAAATAACAAGCCGCCTGCTGTGCTAACACCAAAAGCCACAACACCGAGAGCTATGATCATAATGGTTGTTGGGCGCAAGAATAAATCTGCCTGCATGGTCATACCAACAGAGGTTCCGAGGAAAATCGTGACAACGTTTATTATTTCGTTTTGCGAAGCCTTCACAAGCCTCTCCACAACACCGCACTCCCTGAGCAGGTTGCCGAGCATAAGCATAGCTATAAGAGCAGATACATCTGGAACAATAATTATGCAGGCTACCATAACAACTATGGCAAATACTATTCTCTCCAAGCGGCTGACGGAACGCAGGGATTTCATTCTTATTTTGCGCTCGTGGTCGGTGGTGAAAAGTCTCATAATGGGTGGCTGAATCAATGGAACCAAAGCCATGTAGGTATATGCTGCAACCGCAATGGGACCGAGCAAATGTTTAGCCAATTTGTTGGAGAGGAATATGGAAGTAGGACCATCTGCTCCGCCGATAATGCCAATGCTCGCTGCTTCGCCAAGGGTAAACACTCCGGTTACAACGGCAACAAAAGCTGTGAAAAGAACTCCAAGCTGTGCGGCACCGCCCAAAAGCAAAGTGCGCGGGTTGGCGATCAAGGGACCAAAATCTGTCAAAGCACCAACGCCAAGGAATATAATGGGTGGGAACAACTCAAGCTGAACACCTTGGCTGATGAAGTAGTAAAGACCTTCAACGGGAACAAACATTCCCTGAACATTCCAGCCGCCATCGTAAAAAAGACGTGTTGGCAAATTTGTTAAAAGAGAGCCAAAAGCTATTGGCACAAGCAACAAAGGCTCAAACTGCTTTTTAATGCCAAGGTACAAAA
>Ga0268262_10007216_pt1 | contig 10443 bp, 11 predicted proteins | sample TergutNc150P3_FD_190354 | JGI IMG/M metagenome (GOLD analysis project Ga0268262, IMG submission 190354) | Nasutitermes corniger P3 segment gut microbial community from laboratory colony in Florida, USA - Nc150 P3 (SPAdes) (version 2) | ecosystem: Host-associated > Arthropoda: Insects >...
ACCTGTTGATTTGATGCGTTTTATTGAAATTTTGGAAAATGAATTGGGAAAAACAGCAATTAAGGAATTCTTGCCTATGCAGGCTGGGGATGTGCCAGTTACTTGGGCAGATACTGCAGCACTAGAAAAAACCACGGGATATTGCCCTAAAATATCTTTGGAGACTGGTATTAAACAATTTGCTGAATGGTATTTGGAGTTTTATAGAAAATGTCTTTTTTAGCAAAATCAACAAATACCGCCAAATCCTTGCTGCCACTCGCTCTCGCTGTTTGGATGGTTCACGCAGTGCTTAGGGCTTTGCTATTGTTTAGGCTAAATCCTTATGGAACGCCCTTTGTGAATAAACCCGATTGGTATATTTTTCACGCAGTAACTTGGGATTATATGTGGATTGCCATCTCGCTTGCTGTTTGTTCACTTGTAATTCGCCGCTACTATAAAATTTCATTCATTGTATTCCATTCCATAGTTCTTTTGCTAACCTATCTAGACCAAGAAACCCAGCGTTTTTTGGGCTCGCACGTTTCATTCTCTCTCGTAAATGCCTACAAAGACCCTTCCAGCGTTGAAATGTTCTGGGAATATTTTGCTTATGACCAAAGTGTGCCATTCTTGCAGGTTGTGGTGCTTTTGTTTATGTTTCCGGCTTTTTATTTTTTGAATAAATTTTTCACCCGTTGCTTCAACAAAAAAACATCTTTTCGCGGTGTTTTTATAAGTGGAACCGTTTTCTTTTTGTGCTGCTGGCTATTTGTGAATGTTATATGGACAGGATATGCTCGCAGAGCAAAATTAACTCCTATTGTAAATTTGATTTATAACGAAATAACCAACCTTGCAATAAGTAAAAACGAAAATTTAAGCGATGAAGAAATTCTGGAATATCAAAATTTTTGGAAAGAAATAGACGATGGCAATTCCAACATCTCCTTCTCAAAAGAATATCCGCTATGGAAAGAATACGTATCCCCACCACCTAACCCTCAATTCTCAAATTTCATAGTGATATTCCTAGAATCCCACCGCTATGTTGATGTGAAAAAATCATCTCCGTTTTTAGATTCGCTGATGAATGTGAGCTTGAACTTTAGCCGAATGCATGTTAGTGGCTTACCCACCACTGGTGGTTTGCTCTCTACTCACACCGGAGTTCCAACCCACTCTTCATTGACACAAGTGACCAGTTTGCCTTTTATAAAAATGCCTAGTTTTGCCCATTACCTGCGCAGTGCAGGTTGGCGAACAGATTTTTTTTCAGCGGCAGATCCGGCTTGGGATAATTTGGGTGTTTGGATGGAAAAATGGTACGACAAGCAACATTACAACCGAAAATATGAAGACGATTCACTTTTTTGGGATTATGCAAGCTTCTTTGTAAAAGATTCTCTCGCGAGCGGTAGCCTGCCATTTTTGGCTACATTCATGACTAGAAGCAACCATTATCCCTTTGATTTTGCCGCAAATATGCCAAAAAGCGAAAAAGACAAATCCATACATGAGAGAATTGTTTACACAATGAACTACGCAGACAGGCAGCTCGCCCGTTTTGTGCATTCTATTCAAAACGAGCCTTGGTTTGAAAACACCTATTTAATAATTATGGCAGACCACGGATTTCCACTTGGCGAAAACGGAAATTCCACCATCAGTGGCGGTGCTTATTATTCTTCAACCCATATTCCCTTTGTTATAGCTGGCAAAAACATTCCGCAAAAAACAGATACAATTTCTGCAAGCCAAATAGACATAGCCCCAACAATCTTGGAACTTGCCGGCATAGAAGCTTCCAATCCCTTTGTGGGTCACAGCCTGCTAAAAAAGCACAAAAACTTTGCGCTCGGCACTCACTTTGGCTACAAAACCCTAAGCTATGGCAATTATCGCCTTATATACAAAGCTGGCACAGAATCTTTGCTATTTGAAAACTCCGACTCATTGCAAACAAGGGAACTTTCTAAAGAAAACAAAGAGACTGTTTTGGAGATGGAGAAGTTGGTGAATTTGCTAACTAAGGTGTGTGATTTTTCGTTGGAGAATGATATGGTTCAGCCAAAATAGCCCATTATTTTAGAGTTTTCACACAATTGACAAAGAACTTGTATAAGCATCCATCAAACATTCGTTTACATCTTTTTGCGTGAGATTCAAAGAACTTAAGGCGTCAGCTGCATTTTCCATATCGCCCTTTTCAATAATGGTAATTATACTTAGCAATAATCCCATAGTTCCTTCTCCGTCTAGCAATGCTTTTGATATTTCTGGGTCAAGTGAAATTTGTTCAAGTATGTTTTCAAAAGATGTTTCGTAAAGAGCGTCTAAATGGCTTATTAAACCCATTAAATATGCCTTTTCTGCCCTATCGGTTGACCATTTTAGTTTTTTTGCCACTCCTCCAAAGAAGCTGGCTCGCATCATTGCATTTATCAAAAGCGGAGAACGGTCAAGGCTCACTTCTTTGTTGGTGTCGTAAGCGAGAATTAAAAGCCATCGTTTTAGTTTGGAAATCCCAAGCATAGTTAGGGCGTGTTTAATGTTTTTTATTTCAGTGCGCATTCCAAAATGTGCCGAGTTCAAATATTTTAGCAAATTTACTGTTAGGTCTGGATATTTTTTGAATTCCTGTTCCAAAACGCCTAAATCTTGGTCTAAATAATTGCCCGATATACGATTGAGAACGTGCAAAGCTCCCATTGTATCTATTTTCATTTTGATGGTAGTTTTTGTTTCTGATTTTGCAAAAAAAAAGCCCTGATGAAGGTCTGAACCAACTTTATTGCTATGCTTAAAATCAGACATTGATTCTAAGCCTTCTGATATAACCTGAATTTTATATTTATGAAAAATATCTACTAACTTAGAATAAATTTCAGATTCCTTGAATTTTTGATATTCAAGCTTGCAAAAACTAAGACATGGGATAATAGGTGAAATGAGCGCAGAATTTTCTTTGTTGAGGTCAAAATCGTCTAGTGCAATTTTAAATCCATTTTCGTGCAATTGTTTAACGGCATTTACTGCTTTATTGTCAGCTAATACTGTTGGCAAAATTTCCATAACAAACATTTCTGGATTTAATTTCTCTGGAGCTTCACTAACTAAAAAATCATAATCACATTTAAAAAATGCGAATGTTTTTCCTTTCATTTTTTCTATTCCGGGACTATTCAGTACGCTGTCAACAAGGTATTTGGTGTTCATATTGTATTCAATATTGCCTTTAAATAAAAATTCGTAAGCAAATAATTCTTTCTTATTATTAATTATAGGTTGCCTTGATATACAAATGTCACTCATTGGTTTATCCTCATTTCAGTAACTAAAATATAGTAATTAATACCATCTAGCAAAGCAAGCCAAGATGCCTCAATAATATTGGTGCTAACACCTGCGGTATGCCAGCTTTCTTTGCCATCTCCAAATGTTATCCAAGCTCGCACATAAGCATCTGTTCCCACCTTGCTACCCAAAACACGCACTTTGTAATCGTCTAGCTTAACAGAGGCAATGCTAGGAAAATGCTCAATTAAAGCCTTGCGGAGTGCCATATCTAAAGCGTTTACTGGGCCATCGCCTTCACTTACTTCGTGTATTATTTTTTCACCTATTAACAACTTAATAGAAGCTTCTGAAACGTGAAGTCCGTCTTCGCCCATATCTTCTATTACACGGTAGCCAAGCGGTTTGAATTTATCTTTGAAAAGACCAAGATGACGGCGAGCCAGCATCTCAAAGCTTGCTCCGGCGGTATCAAACGCAAAACCCTGATTTTCTTTATGCTTTACAATTTCTAGTAGTTCTGCTACAACCGGTGATTTTTTATTTATATTTGGCAATATTTTAGAGAGTTTTTCTGCAATCAGTGCGCCTCCAGCTTGGTCGCTGGTTATGAATTCCCTTGTGTTTCCAACAGCTTCTGGATTAATATGCTCAAAACTATGAGCAACTTTAAGCACGCCATCTATATGTGCCCCGCCCTTGTGAGCAAAAGCTGTTTCGCCTACAAAAGGAGCACGAATATCACTTTGCGCATTTGCCACTTCGTCAACGGCAAGGCTAAAATAGCGCAGGTGCGGCAAATTATCTTTGCATTTTAACTCATAGCCCATTTTGAGGCAAAGATCGGCCGCAATGGTTATTAAATTTGCGTTTCCACAACGCTCGCCATAACCATTTACAACACCCTGAATGTGAACTGCTCCGGCAACAACCGCACTCAAGGAATTTGCAACCGCAAGACCTGTATCGTTATGGCAATGAATTCCAATTTTGCAATTCACATTTTTAAGAACATCCTTAACGATTTTTTCAATTTCCCAAGGAAGTGCACCTCCATTGGTATCGCAAAGAACTATGTATTCTGCTTTGGCTTGTTCTGCCCTTTTTATGGTTCTCAAGGCATATTCGGGGTTAGCTCTGTAGCCATCAAAAAAATGTTCAGCATCGTAAATAACCTGCTCCGAATGTGCTTTTAAAAATTCTATGGAAGAACTTATCATATCCAAATTTTCTTCTAGCTCAGTGCGAATAACTTCGCTCACATGTATATCCCAAGATTTTCCGAATATGGTTTTAACTGGGGCCTCGCTTTTAACCAAATATTGTAATATGGAATCTTGCTCGGCTTTGATTTTAGGCCTTCTTGTGCTGCCAAATGCGGTAATTTTTGAATTTGAAATATGTTCCTTGCGAATCACCTTAAAAAATTTCTCATCTGTGGGGTTGCTTTTATTTGGCCAGCCGCCTTCAATGTAATCCACGCCAAAATCGTTTAGCAAATGCGCAACTCTAATTTTATCGTTAAGTGAAAAATTTATTCCTCTGGCTTGGTTACCGTCTCGCAGGGTGGTATCGTAAAGTGATATCAAATTTTTCAATTTCTGTGGCATTAGGATTAATATAGTATTTTCTACATTAAGTGGTAATGGTCAAACTGTTACGTTATATAGACTGGTCAGAGCTTTCTGGTTTGCTCGTGGGAGCGGTACTTGCCATTGTTATATGCGTTTCAATATTTATTCTTGTGTCTAAATTGCAGCAAGATGGCGTTCTTGGGAAAAAGGAATATAATCTCTATTGCGATTTGGTTTCTGGGCAAGGGCTTCGTAAAGGCACAAATGTGCAAATAAACGGAGTTGACATAGGAAATGTTGAAGAAATTTCGCTAACCGAAAGTGGCCTTGTTAGATTAAAATTAATTCTTAACCTTAAATATAAACGCTGGATTACGAATAAATCCATTGTATATGCCACTCGCGACCAAAACATAATATCTGAACGAGTTGTAAACATTGACATTTCGCAAATTGGCAATAACGTTTTATCTGATGGAGATTATTTAATAGCAGGCACAGCGCAAGATATTGAAACAGTTTTAAAAACCGCCAATGAACTTATAGACCGCATAGGCAAGCTGGTTGTAGCGGCAGATACGCTTTTGAAAATGGCTGTGGACACAAACACCTCTGTTGGTGCATTGCTAGGTTCTCGCATTTTATATAACCAGTTGGATTATGCCTCAAGAAGATTAAATGGCTTGCTGGTAGAGGCTAACGGGGTAGTGTTTAGAATAGATGATGTAGTTAAAAACTTAAACGGAGGCATACCAAAAGCCTCGGCTTTTGCTGATACCATAACTACAAGCTTTACAGGGCTAGTGGGCAATTTAAACAACTTAACCAATAGAGCATCTATTTTAATGAATTCGCTAGATACCACATTGCACGATGTTAGCAGCATGGTTGGGAACTTGAACACCGTAATGGGAACAACCGGTAATCTAATCACAGACGGTTCGCAAACGCTTGGCAGAGCAGACGATTTTATGGGCGGGGTATCAAAATTCTGGTTCTTGCGCAGCAAAATTCCTAAAAAAGACTCCATTCCTCTACTGGAGGACACATGGTAAATTGGAAAATCCTGTTCATAGTGGCCATCGTGGTTCATACAACCTTTGCCGCCTCTGGCGATTATGCTTATCAAGCAAAAAAATATTTTTCGCAAGGGCGCTATAGTGCAGCTTATGGGCAATACGAGCTTGCACTTAAAGAAGCCAGAAAAGAAGCAGATTTGGTTGCAGAGGGTAGAATTTTAACATCTATGGCAACGCTTGCAACGCACGCAATGGAATACGAAGAAGCAAAAAAAATATTTGAAAAAGTAAGGATAAATTTCCTAGACGAAAAAAGTAAGGAAGATTTTTACAAAGCATATATGGAATTTTACAATTTGCAGGGTGAACACAGAAGTGCTTTTGAAATAGCTAACAAAAATTCTTTTAAAAAAGCTTCTGCCGTATTTTTGGGTGAAGCCGCCATAGCGGCCGCGGGGAGCAAAAGCCACAACGAAGCAGATTCTTACATAAAAAAAATAAATAAAAGTAACTCTCCTGGCCAACTTGCTTTCTACAAGGCGAGGGTAGCAGATTTAAAAGGGGAAAATTCCAGAGAACTTTACGAAAACGCCTTGAAGCTCTCCATAGAAAAAAAACAATATTTTGTGTCGGCTACAATTTTACTGCGCCTCTCAGAAATAACAGGGAATAGAGATTATGCTGCGAGAAGTGCAGCAGTTTTTAGCGAACTTGGACTTGCAAAACCTTTTCAAAAAGCAAACGAGGCATACAATGAGTTATAAAGACCTGTCACAAGTTCCAGAAAAATCGATTAAACCTCTGAGTGTAAATGAACTATTGGAAATGCACGGAACCGAACTTAAACTTTATTTAAAAAATCAATTTATAGATTCGGAAATAACAAGCGTGGATTTGCACAGGCCAGGCCTTGCGCTATCTGGATTTTTTGGCGATTATGCAAATGAGCATATACAGCTTTTAGGGCACACGGAATGGAATTATTTGGAATCTGTGGGAGAAATTAATAGAGAACTAATTTTTTTAAGACTTTCAAACTATAAATCGCCACTTTGGATTTTAACGCACGGGCTTGAACCTCACAGAGAGCTTGTAGAAATGTGCGAAAAAACAAATACCCCTCTTGTGATAACGGATTTGCCAACCATAAATTTTGCAAGACCATTGCAGAGGCATTTGGAAAATTATTTTGCACGAAAAATTTTCCTGCACGGTAGCATGATAGATATTTTTGGAGTTGGTGTATTGTTCATAGGAGATTCTGGCGTTGGAAAATCTGAATGCGTTATGGATTTGGTTGAGCGCGGGCATTGCCTTGTTGGAGACGATGCCATAGATTTAAGGCGCATAGGCAATTTTATTTTTGGAACAGGAACACAAGGCTTTAACCACTATATTGAAATTAGAGGCATTGGCATTGTGGATGTTCGCTCAATGTTTGGAGTAAAAGCAGTTAGAACAGAAAAACGCCTAGACATTATTTTAGAACTCAAAAAATGGGATGTTGCCGAGCAATATAACCGCACCGGATTAGATACAATTATGAATAAAATTTTAGGGCTAGATATTCCTCACGTTGTTATTCCAGTTTTGCCGGGCAAAAATATTGCGGTTATATCTGAAGTAGTTGCTATGGATCACCTGCTGAAAAAAGAAGGAATTAACAGCTCTAAAGACATAAACGATTTTTTGTTAGCCCAAATAAAACAAAAAACGGAGCATAAAGATGCCATCTAAAAAATCCAACAAGTACGATTACTGGTGGTATTATCCCATTGTTCGCTATAGAATTTGGGCAAAAAGACGAAGAATAGGAAAAATGTCTAAAGATGTTCCTTGGTTATATTATAGCATTGTTTTTTCTGTGGTGTTGTTACTGTTTTGTTCTTGGTTCTTTTTGCATCCCAACAGCCCTTGGCATTCTCGTAATCATTATATTGTAGCTTTTGAAGAAATTGGCAGTTTGAAAATAGGCAATAACGTAAAAGTGAATGGGCTCACAAAAGGTTATGTGGAAAAATTTGAATTGACAGATTCTTGCGTATGGACTAAAATTGCCGTGCTTTCTAAGGTAAAAATTCCAACGAATTCAGAATTTCGCTTGGTTAATGTTGGGTTAATGGGAGAAAGAGTTGTTGAAATAACGCTTGGAGATTCTAAAAAATATTACGCAAGCAACTCTCGCATTAGAGGTAATTTTGATGCGGGTAGCACAACCGTTGGAGAACTTGCCATAGATATATTAAAAGAGGCAGGCAATATTGTTAATATTGTAAATGACCTTACCGATACTTTATTTTCTGAGCAAAAAATGAAAGACTACAAAAGATTAACAGAAAAAGGAAAAAAATTAGGAAACAAAGTTTCGCACTTTGCAAATTCCTCAGAACGTTCTGCGAGAGCTTCAATAGATTCTTTGATAGAGGCAAAAGAGAAAATTTCAGAAATTCTAGATAAAATAAAGCCGCATATAAATGGAGCCATTGGAAACGCAGATTTACTTGGCGAAAATTTTGCAAATTTGGAAAAATCTTTGGAAGAGGTTAAAAACAATATTGCCTACATTGCAGAAATTTTGGAAAACGGAGAGAATACTATTTCCCTTGCTCTGGATAAAAATCAAAAAGGAGATTTGAGGCGAGAAATGCTCAAAGTTTTTAGTGATGCAGAAAGTTTAATGGAAAAAATAAACAGACGTGGTTTGGATTTAAATGTAACTATTTGGAAGTAGCAATGCAGAAAATTTTATTGATAAGTGGTATTATATGGATTCTCTTGAGTTGTACTAAAACCGAAGAGGAAGGTGTTGCTTGGGAACCTAATGAGCATCCTGTTATGCTTTTTTCTGACACTACGGTTTTAGATTTATACGAAGGAAACAGGCTTGCATGGAGAGTGAAAACAGCATATTTGGAACGCTGGGGCGGCTCGGATAGTATTTTTGTAAAACCGATTTTTGCAGATATTTACGATTCACTTGGAAACAAAGCGGCATTTTTGCGAGCAGATTCTGGGAATTTGAATATGCGCATGACTTTTGTGAGAGCTTATGGCAGGGTTTATGCGCTTTCCCCAAAAGGTGCGGCGGTTAGGGCAGATTCTCTTTTGTGGCTAAAAATAGACGATAACATTCGCACAGATGGCCCCGTACGCGTTGTTGGTGAAACTGGAGATGTTCTGCAAGGTATCGGTTTTATATCAGATTCCAAACTGGAAAACTGGAGCATTCGCTCAAAAGTAACCGGTATTTTTCAAGATGCCGCAAAAAGGATACAAGAAGAAGATAGCAAGTTGGTACCACCAGAAGAAAGCCCAAGTTCTACACCTTAGCGAGTTTTTCTTTCCTTTTTAGGAAACCAGCCTTTTTCCACCCGTTTTTTCTGATGAAAAAGTTCGCCTATAGACCAAAACGAAGAAAAGGCAAAAACTCCGCACAAAGACGAAGCTATTGTATTATGAAAAAACAAGGCGGCAATAATTCCGAGAATTCCAAGCAATAAAAACACCCACCAGCATTTCACTCCAAAATGGTATTCCCCTTTTATCACCAAAGGGTGAAAAAAACCGATTAGCAAAAATGTTGCAAACCCGATGATTATTCCTGTTAAATTATATGTTTCTATAAACTGCATTTTGTTTCCCTACGGTTAATTGTACACCCTTATCCCTTTAGATGGGCTCATAAAATAAATTTTCGCTTTGGAGACATTACGTTCTTTTTTCAATGTAAAAATAAAATCACCATAACCGATAATATCCATTCCAATTAAAATATCTGCTCCTTTGATTTCTGAAAATTCAAGCACTTGCAGATCTTTGGTAAACCCACCTGCCAATAGTAACCTTAAATAATATTCATTTACACTTTTTTCACCTGCAAAGCTACGAATACTTATCTCGCCTGTCTTTTTTAATGAAAGTGCATTTGCAACTCTTTTAGATATCATTGTGTTCGTTGCCCCAGTATCCCATAAAGCCTGGACTTTCAATTTTTTATCACTGTTCAAATTCATAACCGTTGCTGGAGTTATTATTAAACGAACAAAACCAGGAAATGTTTTAACAAAAGGTTTCAAAGCACAACCATTGGATTATAGACAACAGGTTGAAAATATTTTTTGCTGCATTCTTGAATAAGCACATCTTCTTTTGGAAAATTTTTGCAAGCTGCTTTATATGCGTCTTTTGGCGAAGCAAAGTGCCCAACCACACGTTTCCCATAAATAAGTATATACTCACCGCAATATGCTTTATTCAATCTGGAACGGTTTTTAGAATAAAATCTAATTTCTTCTTTCATCATAAAATACCTCCGATTATAAGATACAAATAATAAACGCAATAACTATGCCATAGCAAAAACTGCGAATTTGACTTGTATTTGCTGTTTTAATGTGTCCAAAAAGTGTTTAAACATTGTTTAGACGGATTTTGGACATTTGGGAATGCTTGGCAAATTTTTTTACGTGAACGATTAATCGTTCTTTTTATTTAATTTTTCTTCTAGTTCTTCTAACCGAGTTTCAAAATCGTCTAATCTTTCTATCTCATACATTATATTTTCCCTACCA
>Ga0268262_10007217_pt1 | contig 10443 bp, 9 predicted proteins | sample TergutNc150P3_FD_190354 | JGI IMG/M metagenome (GOLD analysis project Ga0268262, IMG submission 190354) | Nasutitermes corniger P3 segment gut microbial community from laboratory colony in Florida, USA - Nc150 P3 (SPAdes) (version 2) | ecosystem: Host-associated > Arthropoda: Insects > Digestive...
AGGTTCCGGGCCTATCGTTATCGGGCAGGCGGCGGAATTTGACTACGCCGGAACACAGGCTTGCCGTATGCTGCGCGAGGACGGTATCGAGATTGTCCTTGTTAACTCCAACCCCGCGACCATTATGACGGACAATAACATCGCCGACAAAATATACATTGAGCCCCTGACCCTTCCCACCGTTAAGCGCATAATCGAGAAGGAAAGGCCCGACAGCATATTGTCCGGGCTCGGCGGACAGACGGGGCTTACGCTGTGTATGCAGCTTGCCCGCGACGGCTTCCTTGACAAGATGAACGTGCGCCTGCTGGGTTCCTCGCCTGAAACCATCGACAAGGCCGAAGACCGCAAGATTTTCAAGGAAACCATGCAGAATAACGGTCAGCCTGTAATTCCTTCGGTAATAGCCAACGATGTAGAGACGGCTGTTAAATTCGCCAATGAGCTTGGTTATTCGGTGATTGTGCGCCCGGCTTTCACGCTTGGCGGAACCGGCGGCGGAATTGCCGCAAACGAAACGCAGCTTCGTGAAATTGCGTCTAACGGCCTGTCGCTCTCGCCCATACACCAGATTTTGGTTGAAAAATCCATCGCCGGCTGGAAGGAAATTGAATTTGAGGTAATGCGCGACCGGGTCGGAAACGTTATTACTGTCTGCTCAATGGAAAATTTTGATCCTGTCGGCATACACACGGGCGACAGCATCGTCATAGCTCCAGCCGTTACCCTGGCTGACAAGGAGTACCAGATGCTCCGCTCCGCCGCCTTGAACATTATTCAAGCGCTGGGCGTTGAAGGCGGCTGTAACGTCCAGTTCGCCCTGCATCCAAGCAGCTTTGAGTACGCTGTCATTGAGGTAAACCCCCGTGTCTCGCGCTCCTCGGCTCTCGCCAGCAAGGCGACCGGCTACCCCATCGCTAAAGTCGCCACAAAAATCGCCGTCGGCTATACCCTCGACGAAATCGTGAACGCCGTTACCGGCAACACCTTCGCGGCGTTTGAGCCCACGCTTGACTATGTTGCTGTGAAATTTCCAAAATGGCCCTTCGATAAATTCGTGTACGCGCAAAAGGAACTTGGCACGCAGATGAAAGCCACCGGCGAAGTCATGGCGATTGCCGACACCTTCGAGGAAGCGCTTTTAAAAGCCGTGCGCGGCGCCGAGATCGGCCTTAACAGCCTTAACCTCCCGCGCCTCGCGTCAAAATCCGACGAAGAAATCCGCGCGCTTCTGCAAACCGTAACCGACGAACGCCTGTTTGTGCTGTACGAGGCGCTCAAGCGCGGCGTCAGCGTGGACGAGCTGTACGAGACAACAAAAGTTGACCGTTGGTTTTTGCACGGCCTGGTCAATATACTGCGGAGCTGATAAAGAAGGGTAGTCTACCTGTCTTACCTAATCGCCTTTTTCAAAGCGTCTATCTTGTCGGTTTTTTCCCAGGGGAACTCGGCGCGGCCGAAGTGACCGTACGAGGCGGTCTTTTGGTAAATCGGGCGGCGCAGTTTAAAAGTTTTGATGATGCCGGCGGGCGAAAGATCAAAGACCTTCTGCACGGCGTCAGCGATGCGCTTCTCGTCAACTTTCGCGGTTCCGAATGTGTCCACCATGACAGAGACGGGGAATGGCACGCCGATGGCATAAGCCAGCTGGACTTCGCAGCGGTCGGCGAGTTTGGCGGCCACCACGTTCTTGGCGACATAACGGGCCGCGTAAGCCGCGGAGCGGTCAACCTTGGACGGATCCTTGCCGGAAAATGCGCCGCCGCCGTGACGGCCCATGCCGCCGTAGGTGTCAACGATGATCTTGCGGCCGGTCAAACCTGTGTCGCCGAAAGGCCCGCCGACAACAAAGCGGCCGGTGGGGTTGATATAGTATTGGGTTTTTTTGTCAAGAAGGCCGGTCGGTTCAAGAATCGGTTTAATGATTTCCTCAATAACCGTTTCTTCTATTTCCTTGTATGATACTTCGGGAGCGTGCTGGTGGGAGACAACAACCGCGTCAATACGGACCGGTTTGAAGCCCTCGTACTCCACCGTTACCTGGCTTTTTGAGTCAGGCCGTAGCCATTTGATTATGTGGCTTTTGCGGAGCTTCGTCGCGTGAATCAAAAGTTTGTGGGCGAGCGTTATGGGAAGGGGCATCAGTTCCTTTGTCTCGTTGCAGGCGAAACCGAACATCATGCCCTGGTCGCCGGCGCCCTGCTGGCCTTTGTATTTTTTCAGGCCCTTGCCGGAAACGCCCTGGCTTATGTCCGGCGACTGGTTGTGTATCATGCTTAAGACCGCCATTGAATTGCAGTCAAGGCCGAATGAGGGATCGGTGTAGCCGATTTCACGCGCGACTTCGCATATAATTTTATGAAAATCAATATAAGTACTGGTTGTAATTTCCCCGCCGACCAGCACCATGGAGGCGGATGAAAAAGCCTCGCAGGCAACTCTGCTTTGGGGATCGTCTTTTATGCAGGCGTCAAGAATGGCGTCCGATACCTGATCGCAGAGTTTATCAGGATGACCTTCTCCAACAGATTCAGAAGTGAAAAAATACCGGCGGGAATTCATAACAGCTCCTTGTTTTCATATTCCTGAGATTGACCCAGTATTTGATTCTTGCGTATTTACAATAAAAAAGCAACTGGTATAATTGAATAATGCTGTTAACCATCGACATAGGAACGTCAGTTTTCAAATCGGCGATCTGGGATTTTGAGGGAAACAGGAAGGCCTTCGCGTCTGTCCCGCTTTCCATCAGCCGGAACGAAGGGCAGCGCCATGAAGCGGACAGCGGGCAATGGTTGAAAGCGTTTGAGGATTGCTGCTGTGTTCTGGGCGCGCGCGCCCTTAGTGCTAACATACATCTGAATACTATCGAAGCGATAGTAATATGCGGAAACGGCCCCAGTCTCACGCCCGTGCTGGCCGCGTCTTCAACAGAATTAACTACGGCTCCCTCAAGGCTCTGGCTTGACAGGAGGGCGGCCGAGGCGGCGAAGCAGGTTTCCGCGCTTGCTGGCGGCTTTGTTGATCCAAGTTTTTTCCTTCCAAAAGCGCTTGACATCAAAATAAACGAGCCGCTGTTATACGAAAATACAAAGGTTTTTCTGGGCTGTCCTGAATTGCTCGCGTATGTTTTGACAGGCGAAGTCCGGACGGTTTTTCCAGCCGACGGGTTTGAGAGGTGGTTCTGGAATGATTCGATTCTGGAAAGCCTGGGTTTGGACAAAGAAAAATTCCCCCCCTTCATACGCCCCGGCGAAGTATTCGGGCGCTTAACCGCAAAGGCTGCCGAACGCTTTGGTTTTAAGCCCGGTATTCAGGTAATTTCAGGTGGGCCGGATTTTTTCGCGGCGATCCTCGGCTCGGGCGTGTTAAGGCCGGGCCAGGTCTGCGACCGCGCCGGAACTTCCGAGGGAATAAACGCCTGCACCAAAAATCGTATCAGCGATGAAAGGCTCATGTCGTATAGGCATCCTGTTAAAGAATTTTGGAATTTGTCGGGCATCGTTTCTACCACGGGAAAGGCCATTGAATGGGGCCGCGAGCTTCTTGGCGTTGAAAGTTACGATGAGTTTTACGCGCTCGCCAAAACTGCTCGCTCCGACACGAGGCTTGTTTTTCTGCCCTACCTCGCCGGCGAGCGCGCCCCGGTCTGGGACCCCTCGAAAAGAGGCGTACTGCGGGGACTGGGCCTGGACACGGGCCGTCCTGAATTTGCCCGCTCTGTGCTGGAAGGGATTTGTTTCGCGATCAGGGATGTTATTGGCGTTATGGAGGCTGTCGGCGTTATAATTGACGAACTGCGCGTGGCGGGCTCTCTTTCCGCCAGCGATCTGTTGAACCAAATAAAAGCGGACATCACTAAAAAACCGGTGCTTGTCCCCGTTCATAAAGAGACAGAGCTTATGGGCCTCGCCATTATCGGCTCCTGCGTGATTGGTAAATACGCCTCTTTCGCCGAAGCGGCATCGGCCCTTGTGAAAATTGATAAAGAATTTTTACCGGACGCTAAAAACGCCGCGCTTTACGATGAGCTTTTTGAGGAGTACCTGCGGCTGAGGCTGGAAATCATATAAAAAATAATTACTATTTTTTACCGGATTATACTTTGCAAAATGTAAAGATTTATGGTAATATATTAATCAGGCATGTGTTACCTGTGCATATAAAAGACGGAAAAAAGGAGTTAACAATGGATAACAAAAGATTTTGGTTAGGAATGTTGGTAATAACGCTGGTATTCGGAATGACGGTTCTTGGGTGCGACGACTCAATTAAAGACAAAATTGAAAATTCCTATAATGGAGATTGGAGCGGAACCTTTACAAAGAGTGACGGTACAGAAGTGGAAGCAACAATTGTTTTTACCGATACCACATGGACTTTAAAGGTTGGGACCGATGTCGCCATAGCTGGTACATATACAAAGACTGCCGTTAAAGCGACTTTGTCTACAGATGTCTCAGGAAGTACTTACCCTGTCGCTACCGCTTCGATTCTTTTATCAAACTTAACAGTTACCTTTAACTACGGTACTTATAACGGGAGTTCAGGAAGCTTTACGCGCGTTAAAGATGATACCCAGACTGATCCTTTCATAGGGACCTGGAACGGAACCTTATCAGCATCAGGCGAAACTGCAGGATCATCCGCAACAATTGTTTTTACCGATACCGCCTGGACTTTAACCGTTGGGTCAGACACCTCCTCTGGTACATATACAAAGTCAACTATAGGGTATACGGCGGAGTTGAAAACGGCGGACGGGCTATATCCTGTTGGTACCTGTATTGTTAATCCTGTTAAAAAAGAATTAACGGTTAACATTACCGGCGGTACGCAGCAAGGGAAATCAGGAAAGTTTACGCGCCCGTAGTAACTGGTTATAGATGGCGCCAGGCGCTGAAACAAACGCCTGGCATTTTTTTTGGATAATAAACCATGAAATCAATAACAAAAGAACTGTGGTTTAACACAAAAAAACCGCGTGAATTCATCAATATCACAAACGAGGCGGAAGCCCTGCTCGCCGAATCCGGCATACAGGAAGGGCTGTGCCTGGTAAACGCCATGCATATTACCGCGAGCGTTTTTATCAATGATGATGAATCCGGTCTGCACCATGATTTTGACGTATGGCTTGAGAAGCTCGCGCCCCATGAGCCAGTCTCGTCTTATCGGCATAACACAGGCGAGATTAACGCCGACGCGCATTTGAAAAGAACCGTAATGGGCAGGGAAGTTGTCGTTGCCGTGACCAATGGCAAACTGCACCTCGGCCCCTGGGAGCAGATCTTCTACGGGGAATTCGACGGTCAGCGCCGCAAGCGCGTGCTGATAAAAATAATAGGCGAGTAATACTTCAGTTATGAGTCAGGATAAAAAGGAATGAGGCTATGAGAAAATTTTATTTTTTACTGCTGGCGTTGCCGCTGTTGTTAGGTGTAACATCATGCGGTAAGAAAAAGGCTGCGGCTCAGGCGCAGAGTACCGAGCTTGTGGTATTTGCCGCCGCTTCCATGACGGAAACAATGGAACAGATCGCCGATCTGTACAAAAAGAAAGCGCCTAACGTCAAACTGACCTACAACTTTGATTCCTCAGGCACGCTTAAAACCCAAATTCAGGAAGGCGCTGACTGCGACCTCTTTATATCAGCGGGGCAGAGGCAGATGGATCAGCTTGACAGCGCGGCAAGCTCGTCAGTTAACACCGAAGGCCTGGATTTTGTGCTTCAGGGCACGCGGATCAATTTTCTGGAAAACAAGGTGACGCTCTGCGTGCCGAAGGGCAACCCCGCAAACATAAAAAACTTTGCCGACCTGGCGGACAAACTTGGAAATACCAAAATCCCGACTCCCGACTCCCCACTCCCGACTCCCATTCTTCTGGCTATGGGAAACAGCGACGTGCCTGTAGGACAGTATACGCAGAGAATTTTAAAATTTTTCAAACTGGATGAAAAAGCGCTGGCAAACAGCGGCAAGATCACATACGGCTCGAATGTAAAAGAAGTTACAACGCAGATTGCGGCGTCCAGCGTTAGCTGCGGAGTCGTGTACTGCACCGATGCCTTCAGCGCCAGGCTTGATATCGTTGATTACGCCACTGTCGAGATGTGCGGACAGGTTATTTACCCCGCCGCTGTTATGAAGGCGAGCAAGAATCCGGAAGCGGCGTCGGCCTTTCTGGAATACCTTAAATCAGGCGAGGCCCTGGCAGTTTTTAAAGGAGTCGGCTTCGACGCTGCCTGGAAGTAAATGATGGACTGGTATCCCCTGTGGAACTCCGTGCGCATAGCGGCAATAAGCTGTATTGTCGTTTTTTTCCTGGGCATATTGGCCGCTTACTATATAGCCAGACTGCCGCGCCTTGTCAAAGGGATTCTTGATGTAATACTGACATTGCCCCTGGTTTTGCCGCCCACGGTTATGGGGTATCTTCTTCTGCTTGTCTTCGGCGTTAAGCGTCCGTTAGGCGTTTTTCTGCTGCAATTCGGAATCAAATTCGTGATGACCTGGTACGGCGGGATATTGACCGCCGCTGTGGCCGCCTTTCCGCTCATGTACCGCACGGCGAGGGGCGCTTTTGAGGGTTTTGATGACACATTGGCCCATGCCGGTCAAACGCTGGGCCTGCCGAATTCGTATATTTTTTGGCGTATCCGCATGCCGTATTGCCGTCAGGGGATACTGGCCGGAATAGTGCTGGCATTCGCCCGCGCCATGGGCGAATACGGCGCCACAAGCATGTTAATCGGCTATACGCCCGGCAAAACAGCGACCATCTCCACTACCGTTTACCAGATGTGGCGCACCGGCAATGATCCGGGCGCTCTCAGATGGGTTCTGATCAATATCCTGATTTCCATGGCCGTACTGCTGGCTGTCAACCTGTTTGAACGAAAGAAATATAGCAAGGCGGCCCTCTGATGCTCACGGTAAATATTCAAAAAAAGCTGGGCGCGTTTAACTTGAACGTGTCGTTTAACACGGCGGAAGGCGTGACGGGGATTCTTGGCGCGTCAGGCTGCGGCAAGAGCGTGACGCTCCGCTGTATCGCCGGAATTGACAGGCCCGATCATGGGCGCATAACGCTGGACGATATGATACTGTTTGACAGCGAGAAGGGTATCAATCTGCCGCCTCAACAGCGGAAAGTGGGATATTTGTTCCAGAATTACGCGCTTTTTCCAAACATGACTGTTGAAAAAAATATACTATGCGGACTGTACCATGAGAAAGACAAGGCGAAACGCAGACAGATGTTAGACGATACTGTTGATTTGCTCAAACTGGAGGGGCTTGAAAAACACCAGCCGTCTCAGCTTTCAGGCGGCCAGCAGCAGCGTGCCGCCCTGGCGCGGATTTTGGTAAACAAGCCACGGCTTTTAATGCTTGATGAGCCTTTCGCCGCCCTGGACAGTCATTTGCGCGGCAAACTCCGCATACAGATGAAAAGGCTTCTTGAGCGTTACGGCGGCTCAACCCTTATGGTGACGCATAACCGCGATGAGGCCTACAATTTATGCGGGCGCATAGCTCTAATGGACGCCGGGTCAATTTTGGCGCTGAAATCCACAAAGGAACTGTTTAATAACCCGGAATCGGTTGTGGGGGCCATGATAACGGGCTGTAAAAACATATGCGCCGCCAAAAAAACCGGCGAACATGAGGTTGAAGTCCCCGATTGGGGCATACGTCTTGTTACGGCGCGGCCTCTGCGCGAGGGCCTTTGCGCCATTGGAATTCGCGCCCATTATTTTGATCCTGAAATAAAACAAAACCGTTTCCCGGTTCGCTTTTCCGACGAGATGGAGGAGCCTTTTGAGTTTAGCCTGCAATTCCGTTATCAAAGCCAGCCGGATAATACGCAGGATGTTTTGTGGCTGCTTCCCAAAGAAAAGAGAAGCGCGGACTTTCCGGCGATGCTGGGGGTAGCGCCTGAGAATGTGCTGCCGTTATACAATTAATTGGTGAAAATAAGGGCAATTTAAGGCATAAAAAGCGTATACAATAATCTTCTATTCTATGGTAGAATATACAATATGGCAGACAAAATTATTATGAAAAACCCCATCGCCGAGCTTGACGGCGATGAAATGACCAAGGTTTTATGGACTGTTGTCAAGGAAAAGCTGTTATATCCTTTTGTTGAACTGAATACGGAATATTTCGATTTGGGCCTGATGAGCCGCGACGAAAGTGATGACGCAATAACGGTAAAGGCGGCTGAGGCTATTATGCGGCTGAGGGTCGGCGTGAAATGCGCCACAATTACCAGTAACGCCGCGCGCAAGACCGAATACAACCTTAAAAAACTTCACCCAAGCCCCAACGCCACAATCAGGGCAATACTGGACGGTACGGTATTCCGCAAGCCGGTTTCCGTTTCCTGCATCCGGCCTACGGTTTCATGCTGGAAAAAGCCCATCGTCATAGGCAGACACGCGTACGGCGATGTTTACAAGTCGGCGGAAATGAGAATCCCCGTGGCCGGGAAAGTGGAGCTGGTGTACACGCCGAATAACGGAATGCCCCAGCAGACAGTTCTTGTAGCGGACATGCATGGATCCGGCATTGTGCAGGGCATTCATAATATGGATGACTCGATATACAGCTTCGCGCGCTCATGTTTTATCTACGCCATTGATGAAAAACTGCCGGTTTGGTTTGCCACCAAAGACACGATCTCAAAAACCTACGACGGGCATTTCAAGGAAATTTTCAACGAGGTTTACGAAAAAGAATTTAAAGATAAATGCGCCAAAGCCGGCATTGCGTACTATTACACATTGATTGACGACGCTGTAGCCCGCGCGGTTAAAAGCGAGGGCGGCTTCCTCTGGGCCTGTAAAAATTATGACGGCGATGTAATGAGCGACATGATCGCCAGCGCGACAGGCAGCCTTGCCATGATGACAAGCGTCCTTGTGTCGCCCGGCGGAGCCTTTGAATATGAGGCGGCCCACGGCACTGTGCAGCAGCATTACTACCACTGGCAAAAAGGCGAGAAAACGAGTACCAACCCGGTCGCCCTGATCTTCGCGTGGACCGGCGCGCTCTCGAAGCGGGCCGAGCTGGACGGTCAGGCGGAACTTGGGTTTTTTGCGAAAAAATTGGAGACGGCGACGCTGGCTACTGTACAGGCTGGTGAAATGACGGGCGATCTGGCGCATATTGCCAATCCCGCACCGGAGCGTGTACTTAATTCATGGGAGTTCATCGATGCGATCGCGAAGAAAATGGGGTAATGAGTTATGAAAAATGGGCAGTAAAATTCTGGCGCTTTCAGACAGCCACGGCAATACGTCTGTCCTTGCGGCTGTTTTAAAATGGGCGGCGGATGAATTAAAAGAATCTGACCTGGTCGTCTTTTTGGGCGATGGTTTGCGTGAACTGCCTATCGCGTTACAGCAATCGCCCCTTCCCTGTGAAATAAAAAAAGTCCGCGGGAACAATGACAACACGCCGGGAGAACCCGAATCCGAGACTTTTGATTTCGGCGGATATCGTTTTTATATATGCCACGGACACCGTTATGTGCTTTACAGCGGTTTTGAAAAACTTATAGCCAGCGCGCGTGACAGGGGCGCTGACGCCGTTATTTTCGGCCATATCCATGTGCCCTATCTTGAAGAGTATAACGGGGTTCTGTTTATATGCCCTGGCTGCCTCTCCAGGGCGCGCAGCAGCGCCGGGGAAACATTCGCCATTATTGACTGTACTCCGAACAGGCCGATTGCGGTGCAGTTTTGGGGAATAGACCCGGAATCATTGAATATTACGGAGTTTCTTTCTTAATCTTTTTATCATCCATTCAGGCATTGTTTTAACCAGGAAAATAAAAAATCTGTTGATAAAGCCGCCTGGAATATATTCCGCTTTGCGCTCAAACATTTTATCCAGGGCGAGGATCGCGAGGCGCTCTGTGGGCAGAATAATTCCCAGCTTAACGCCTAACGCGATATAACGCGGCGAAAGATTGTACAGCCCGGTCGCCACGGCCCCTGGGCAGATTGCGGTTATGCTTATGCCGTGTTCAATTGTCTCGCGGCGCATGGCGCGCGAGAAGCAATGCAGGAAACTTTTGGTGGAGTTGTAAAGCGTAATGCCCGGTATCATCATCCACGCGGCTATTGAAGACATGTTCAATATATAGCCGTTTATGTCTTCGCGGATCATCTGTTCCGTAAAATGCCGGCAGAGCAGGGCAGGGGTAAGAACCTGCAGGTTGATCATTGTCGCGACATTGGCGGGCGAGGTGTCAACAATATCCCTGAAAAGAAACATTCCGGCGTTGTTAATTAAAATTTCCACTTTAAAGCGGTTTTTATAACAGTAATCAAAGAGTTTTTGCGCTGAATCAGCTAACGCTAAATCCATGAAGATAGGCACGGCCCTTATTTTGTGTTCGGCCTGAATTTCCGCGGCGAGCCCGATGAGT
>Ga0268262_10007218_pt1 | contig 10440 bp, 6 predicted proteins | sample TergutNc150P3_FD_190354 | JGI IMG/M metagenome (GOLD analysis project Ga0268262, IMG submission 190354) | Nasutitermes corniger P3 segment gut microbial community from laboratory colony in Florida, USA - Nc150 P3 (SPAdes) (version 2) | ecosystem: Host-associated > Arthropoda: Insects > Digestive...
CTTGCGCCTGACAGTATTGATGAAGAGCTTGCCGGCGTTTTATTGAATAAGCGCATACGCCCTCATTTTCATTTATCGATTCAATCGTGCAGTAAAAAAATCCTTGAAAAAATGGGACGCTCCTACGACGGTAAAACCATTGAAGACGCTGTTTCTCTTTTACGCCGCGTAAAAGACGATCCGTTTCTTGCCTGCGACATTATCACAGGGTTTCCCGAAGAAACAGAAACGGAGTTTGAGGAAACATATGAATTGTGCAAAAAACTGGATTTTGCATGGATACACGTATTCCCGTATTCAAAAAGGCCTGGAACCGCCGCCTTTTCATTTTCCGGAACAATACATGAAGCCGAAGTAACAAAGCGCCTTGGACTTTTTACGGCTCTGGCGGAACAGGGCAGGGCAAGCTATACCCGCCGCTGGCTTGGCCGCGAAGTTGACGTACTGGTAGAAAAAGGCGGCGGTAAATCCTGCCGAGGAGTTTGTGAAAATTATTTAAAAACGCTTATTATTTATAAAGGAGAAAAGCCTCCGCCGCCCGGAGAAGTTTTACGATGTAAATTGCTGGAAAGACATGATACGGATAAAGCGGAGGATTATGACGCTATTGCGCAAATAATCCCTGTTTCTTGACAATGTGCCGAAAATTGGGAATAATTTGTACAGAATTGGGGATATAGCTCAGTTGGTTAGAGCGCTAGCTTTGCAAGCTAGAAGTCAGGGGTTCGAATCCCCTTATCTCCAAAAGTTTTTACAATTACCCCCTATAAATTAATATTTTGAAAAAATTTTATATTTACTGGAGTTTGTGGGGATTCGAACCCCTGAATTGGGAGGAGTCACTTTATATGTTTGGTTTTGGGTTGGTTCCCCCTTATCTCCTGCCGTTTTTGTTGCATTATTGATTGAATAATTGACAAAAACTGTAAATTTGGGGGTTTATGCTAAGGGCTAAAACATTGAAATGCCGATAATAATGTATTAAAATTAAGAAAATGCGGCAAATAACGGCGAAAATGATCTTTATTTCCTTTTTCCTCCTTTTTTCGGTAACATTTCTTTACGCTGCAAATCCTAAAAATATAACGTTGATTATCCAGGGAAGCGGATCGCCAAACTTTGTGGAAGGTTTTAAATATGCCTTAAAAATAGAAGCAAGTGCCGCAGGTTACAAGGTTACGGATAATTTAAGCGAGGCTAAATATAATATAAAATTCACGGTAGAGTACGATAGAATAGAGCAAAAATCCAAATTTGTTGTAAGCCTTGTCAAAGTTGCAGATTCATCGGTAATTGTTTCTATGGAATATTTTTTCGCCGACGAAGAAGAGATGATGCTTTACAGCCAACTGGTGTTTTTTCTGCTTATGTCCAATCTTCCGGAGGATGTAACAGTCTCGGCGGCGCCGGAAGATGACAGTTGGCGTAATAAATGGCTGTATTTTAATATGTCTTTTGATTATTCATTTATGTTTTTACTATTACAGGGAACCGGCCTGGTTGGAGGAGCCGGAATTTGGTTCGGCGAAGATGGTATAGAGAATCCTGTCATGGTTATGCCGCTTGATAATAAAATTGTTCCCATGCCGGGTGTAAAACTGGGATTAGAATTTCAATTCCTCAGTTTTATGAGTATTGAGCTTTGCGCTCAAATATCAAGAGAAATGGCGATGTCGGACCATGAAATATTTAGCGCGCTATTTTCCGTGGCGCTTAAATTCCCTTTAAAATTTTTTAAATCTACTGTCATTACACCGTATGGAATTGCCGCATATCCAATGCGTTTTATGGAAAGTGATGATAAGGAAATATTTACCGATTATCCGACATTTATTTTCGGCGGCGGAATTCAAATAGCTGCAAAGGCCGGGAAAAGCGGAGGGTTATTTTTTGACATTAGCTATTTGTATATAGGCGATATAGCCATGAAGAATCTTTATGGTCCGCTTTATCCTCACCCGGAGGAGATTCATTATGATTATTCAATTCTTGGATTTAGTATAGGTTATAAATTCGGATTTCTTAACAGGAAACATTAGCGGTTAAATAGTTATGGGTATGCATAGTAAAACCAGGTTAAGCGATAAATTTATCCGGTTTTCAATCGGAGCTAAACTTGTTACAATAATCACCATTCTTGTCCTTGTTTCCCTGGGAACTATAACATTTTTGGTTTCCTACATGGTCAGTCAGGATCTGGAAATAGCCGCAGAAGAGAATAATTTTGAGATTAACAGGCGTTCATCGGCTGAAGCGGAACATACTTTGACAACCGTGAGGTCAAACGCGCAAATTTTAATTCAAGTTATTAATTCCGCAGGAGTGAATAGCAAGCTTTCAGAGCAGGCTGAAACGTTTTTCTTTGAAGAAAATAAGCAAATAGCGGCTCTTGTTTTTCAAACGTCCGATAACAATGCCAAATTCCTAATAAATGAAAGTTTTTTTTATTTAAGAGATATTGACGCTTCGCTGGTTAATTCTTATTACGAGAAAAACAGCGATTATTATCAAAGAGCGGCATTCGGAGAATCCGCTTTTTTAAATGCGTATAGTCATTTTTCCATGCATTTGCTGGCTTTGTTTTTTCCCATGTCGAAAGGGCAAACGTCTGACGGATATGCATCCGCAGGACGCGCCGTCTTTATCCTTTTCTCTCCTGAATACCTTAATGACAACCTGAGTTCCGGTATAAATCAGTCTTACCTGATTAATAATAACGGCGATATTTTAATACACCCTGATTTTGAAATGGTCAAGACAGCCGCTAATATTTCCAGCAGGGAAGATGTCCGCATGATTCGCGAAAGCGCCATACGCAGCAGGCAGGATCTGCACGATATAAACGGAGTTAAATATTTTATCGCTTTTACCAAATTAAACATTGGCGCGTCGATTGTGATTACCAGTATTGAGTACAGAAAAATATTCGAGATGATTAACACGACTACCCGCCGTAATTTGCTCTTAACCGCCGCCGTCGTATTTTTATCAATACTTTTTATCTGGTTCTTTTCCAAAACCATTTCTTCCGCGTTAAAAATTCTTTCTAATGCCGCGCGAAAAATTGAAGGCGGCGATTTTGAACTCGACTTAAAACCGAGAAGCCGCGACGAAATAGGCTTTCTTACAACCAGCTTTCAGCGGATGAGCCAGGCGTTAAGTATTTTTGGACGGTTTACCAACCGCGAAATAGCCGTTAAGGCTATGCGCGGCGAAATAAAACCGGGAGGCTTGCCTAAGCACGCTACAATTTTTTTCTCCGACATCCGCGGCTTTACGGAAAAATCAGAAATTTTTACAAAAGAATTCGGCAAGGGCGCTTCCGATAAAATTGTCTTCTGGCTTAACGAATATTTTACGCAAATGGTCAACTGCGTGGAAAAAACAAACGGCGTTGTGGATAAATTTATAGGCGATGCGGTTATGGCGCATTGGGGTACTGCGTATTCCGCAGGAAGTCCCGCAAAGGACGCTTTTAACGGCGTTAAGGCGGCTCTTATGATGCGTAAGGCGCTTGTTATGTTGAATAAAAGACGCATACCGGATGATCCGGGAGATCCGCCGATTAAAATCGGATGCGGCATTAATTCGGGTATTGTTACCGCAGGCCAGCTTGGATCTGATCTTCGCATGGAATATACGGTAATAGGCGATCCTGTAAATCTCGCGTCCAGAATTGAAGCGTTAAATAAGCCGCTTGGAACGGACATATTAATTTCCGAGAGTACGTGGAACCTTATAAAATATTTCTTTATTACTGAAGAAATGCCGTCTGTAACCGTAAAGGGAAAGGAAAAACCTGTGCGGATATTCGCCGTTGTAAATCATGTTTCAGTTACTTCCGGCCCCAGAACATTGGCGGAAGTAAGGGAATTACTGGGCATAAAGCCTCCTGATATTTCGAAGGTTGATACTAATGCCGAAGAAAAGAAATATAAAATCGGCGCAAACGCGTAATGGGATTCTAAAATGAGCGATACGGCAGATAAAGAAAAAAGAAAAACATCAAATAGAGCTTTGGATATTTTTGTAGTTTTGTTTTGTCTTTGCGGCACAGTTGCCAGTCTGTATTATTTTTATCTGGATATATACGCTACTTTTCGTTCGTTAAACATTGTTCCCGCGGGGACTGTAATTGTAAAGTACAACACTGTTCAACGCCGACTGGCGGACAGGGCGGTTTGGGACAGGCTTTTTGAGCAGTCGGCCGTTTACTCAGGCGATTTAGTCCGTATTGCACGTCTTTCCGGCGCGACGCTGAATATTGATGAAAACAGCATTGAGTTAGGTGAGAATACGCTTATCAGGATTCAAAAAGACGAAGGCCCCTTACAAATAGAATTTTCTTACGGTAATATCAGCGTCACTTCCGGAAAAGACAAAGGGACAATTCTCTTGTCAATCGGGGATCAGATTGTGCAAGTGCTGCCGGGAGCGGAAATAAACGCCCTTTCAGGGGACAACGGTCTTGTATTGCGCGTAACGGAAGGAGCGGCGCAGGTTATTAAGGAGGGACAGATTACGGATGTGCCCGCCGGAGGAATAGTTGTCCGTGATACGGAAGGCAACGAAGTGCGCCAGCCGATGGCCGCCGTTATTCATCCCAAGCCTAATGCGGTGCTTTTAAAAACGGAAGCCGGTCCGTTAATTGTGGAGTTTAAATGGGCAAGAATTAACCTGCAGCCGAGGGAGCTTTTAAGGCTGGAAATTGCCGAAGATAAAAATTTTAAGAGAATTATACAAACAGTTGATAATCTTGACTCAAGCGCGATAGCTTCTTTAAATGTCGGTCTTTGGCACTGGCGGCTTTTACATGAAAATATCATGCTTTCTTCAGGACGTATGAATGTTGTCGAAGCGGCTGCGCCGGCTCTGCTTGCCCCAATGGCCGGCGGTTCTACGCAGGTTCCTGTAAAATTTGCAGGTCAGGAAGTCCAATTCAGATGGGCGGAAGTCCCTGATGCGGCGTATTATATGTTAAATGTTTCCAGAACGCCGGAGTTTATCTCTCCTGAAATTAGTTTGCAGGTACAGACGACGAGTTATATTAATTCTGATATAGATGTAGGAACATGGTATTGGCGCGTTCAGCCTGTTTTTTCAAGCGCTTATGAAGGCGAGGCGCGTTTTTCGCAGACCTCTTCTTTTCAGGTACAGCCCGCTTCTGTCGCATCGGCTCCCGCTCCTGCTCCGGTAATAAATGAAAATAATTCCAGCGTAAGTGCTCCAAGTGAATTTATTCAGGAACAGACGGCAATTGCCGCTGTTGTTGAAGAAGAAAAAAAACTTGAAGACGCCTTTACGGCGCTGCTTGAAGAGACAAGGCAGATTTGGCAGGAACAGCAGGTGCAGAAGGAACAACAAACGCAGAGAGAACAACAAGAACTGCGCGCGCGTCAGGAGCGTGAGCAGAGGGCGCGGCAGGAACGTGAACAGCAGGAACTGAGGGCGCAACAGGCGCAACAGGTGCAACAGGAGCAGTCACGGCAGACACCCCAAGTCTCTGCCGCTTCACAAACACGGCAGGAAAAACAGACGCCTCAGCAGCCGCTGCGCCTTAGATTGATCTCTCCTGAGAATAATGTGGTTATTGCCGGGCTTACGGCTGTTAGACAGCCTACGGTTTTTCGCTGGGCTACGGATGAAGATGTGGAGTTTTCAAGATTTGTTCTTTCACGCCGCGCCAATCCTCTTTCCGGCAGGCCCGAGATAGACATACAAAATCCTGGTCGCGCTGTTTCAGTTCCCAATCTGGCTGAAGGCGTATGGTATTGGACTGTCGAAGCCCGTTCAAAGGATGGTCACCCAATTACCGCTGTTTCTCCCCGGCAGATTCGCGTTCAGCCGATTCCGCTTCTGCCCACACCCGGAAACAGACTTCCTGAATCAGGATTTTTAATTGGTCCGGAGGAATTACGTAAAAGGGAAGGTATTGTTTTTTCGTGGACAAGAGTGGATGGAGCCAACTCCTATATTCTGTCAATTTTGAAAGACGGATTTCCAAGGAGACAACAGATTTTACAGACGGAGCCTATAAGAGAGTTAACGTTTACATTTGAAGATTATAGCGTGTTTGATGACAGCGGGACATTCTTCTGGCAGGTGGAAGCGGTTTCCTACAGAGACGGAATATTGGAACAACGCGGAACGCCGGGAGAAAATAAGTTTATGCTTGATGTTCCGCGTCCCGGGCGCGTAAAAACAAAGAAAACGGGAGTTTTGTATGGACAGTAAAAGGAATGTATTTATATTTTTGTATACGGTTGTTTTTTTATTTTCCGGCTTGTTATACGCGCAGCAATCTTCGCCTGAGTCACAGCCGGGGTATTATGTTGATACAAGCGCGGGGGAGCCGATTTTTAAACAGCGCCTTGTCTGGGATCAAGAGGAATATGTTTTATACTATGAAGTAAAAATTCAAATTTTTTCGGGGCGGTACATAGATTATCACGTTGAAAAAACCAAGAATAATTTTCTTGAAATTTCCTTGAATCCGGGAAGGTATAGGTACAGTGTAACTCCTTTTGATTTACTGGAACGCAGGTGTGAAAGTTCAGACTGGGAAGAATTTTCCATTACTACCGCTTTTCAGCCGGAAATTGTTAAAATTGTCCCTAATTCTTTTTACATGGATCAAAATAAGAACAGGGTATTGTTAATATCAGGAAATAACATTTTCGAAGATTCTGTTATTTGCCTGAGAAATGAAGAAAATGAATTATTTCCTATTGAGAAGGTTGTAACCAACAATTCAAGCGTAAAACTTACATTTAATGATGATACATTAATTCCAGGAACTTATGAGATTTATATAAAAAATCCCGGCGGATTGGACGTTGTTTTAAGCGGTTTTGTTATAGGTTATAGTAAACAGCTTGAAATCTTCTTTGAATTTGGTTTAAACCCTATAATTCCGTTAAGCGGAGAACTAGAAAAGGTATTTGGAACATATCTGTATTATCCTGGAATGACTTTTAGGCTGGATTCGCTTCCTTCACAACGCGCTTCTTTTAAGACGGGATTGGAATTTATAGTGTCATTTTATTATTTAAGTGAAGCTTATTCAATCAAACTGCCCGGTGATAGTTTTTCCCACGATATCAGTATGAGATTAATTGATTTTTGCCTTAATTTTTCGCTGCATAAGAGGTATAACCATCTGCGAAACGCCCTTAAATTATCTATTGGTTTGGGTTTCACCGTTTTTAACGGTTCCGGCTTAAGCAATGAAGATTATAATGGTAATAGCAATACTGTTAATGGGGGTTTTAAATTTGAATACACCAGAAATGAAGTGAACTTCTATACGAATCTGGGAATATCAGGTTTATTCTTTATGAAAAATAATTTTTATCTTGAAACCGGCGTGGAATTAGCCTATTATTTTAATGACAGTTCTTTTTTATTAAAGCCTAGACTTTCCATGGTAATGAAAATTTAAGAAAACAGGGGTTTTTTGTCATTCCAGGTACTTGAACAACCTGTCTTTTTTATGATAATGTAGAAAACAATACTATTTTTAAGGATGTTACCCATGAATACATTTATTCTTCATTTACTTATGGCAGTCCCGCAGGCAAGCGGCGCTGAAGGCGCGGCTCCCGGAGGGCTGATTGGCACTTTTATTCCCTTTATCGCGATAATTGTTATTGTCTATTTCCTGATGATAAGGCCGCAGAACAAGAAGCGCAAAGAGACCGAAAAAATGATTGCCGCCATTAAAAAAGGCGATAAAGTTGTCACCATTGGCGGGCTTCACGGGACGATTCAAACCGTAAAAGAATCGACTGTAATTATTAAAGTTGATGATAATGTAAAACTTGAATTCCTGAGAAGCGCTATTTCAAATGTCGTACAGCCTTCAAAAGATAAAGAAGATAAAATTGAGGAGAAAACCGAAGGACAAACATCCGAAAACGGTGAATGATTATGAATAAACGTTACAGATTTTTTATTTTATTGATTATATTGGGGGTTTGTTTTCTGTTTTTATGGCCCACAATACGCTGGTATTTTTTCATTTCCAGGGATCAACAGACTCTGGCGCTGGAATCCAGACAGCAGATAAGGACTTATTCGTCTCAAGCCGCAGGTGAAGAATTGCAGCGTCTTATTGATGCGGCGGCTTCCGATAATGTAATTCCTGGTGATCTGGAATTTATGACGGCGGTTGCGAAAAAACAGTACAAGACTCTAAAAAAGCCTGTTCCGGCGCAATGGACGGCAAGGTCGGTTCTTGAAGCGTTTTCTACAAAAAGAGAGGCGGTGGACGCAATTGAACAAAAACATGCGGATGATATTTTCGCCTTGAAGAATTTGCAGAAAAACGCCGTAAAGCTTGGACTTGATCTTTCAGGCGGCTTAAGCATTGTACTGCAGGTTGGGCGGACATTAACCGAAGATACTCCGGAAGACGCCATGAAACGCGCGCTGGAAGTTTTAAATAACCGTATCGACCAGTTCGGGCTTACGGAGCCTGTTATCCGCCGTCAGGGAACTGATCAAATATATGTTGAAATTCCCGGAACGGCCGACCCTGAAAGAATTAATGACATAATAATGGGAAAGGGAAGTCTTACCTTCCAACTGGAAGATTCCGAGGCGACGGAAGCTTTTAATAATTATTACAGAGCCAACCCGACTACAACCTTTGACGCTAACGGCAATTTGATTAACCCTTCGATTGTTCCATCCGATGTTGTTGTTCTGGGCGTTTATACCAAGGACAGATACGGACTTGACGAGCAGGTAAGGAACAATGACGGAAGCCTTCGTTATATCGCCGTAAAAAAAGAAATAGGGCTTGACGGCAATTACATTGAGGAAGCTACTGTTGACCGGAACAATATGGACGGTAAGCCGGAAGTTGTTTTTAAATTAAGCAGCGAAGGCGGAAATATTTTCTACAATCTTACATCAGCTAATGTAAATAAGAATCTTGCCATTATTTTGGATAATAAAGTTAAGTCCCACCCGAATATTTCTACCGGTATTCATGACAGAGGGACTATTACGGGGTTTGGTTCGGAAGAAGCGGAAAACCTCGCCCTTGTTTTAAGAACTGCGGCTTTCCCCGTAGAGCTTGATGTTGCCAGCCAGCAAAGCATCGGCGCTTCAATGGGAGAGGACACAATCAACCAGGGGCTTTATGCGTTATTATACGGCATTGCGGCAGTTTTATTATTCATGCTTGTTTATTACAAAAGAGCCGGTATTAACGCGATTGTCGCGCAGCTATTAAACTTCTATATAATGTTCAGCGTACTTTCCGCCCTTAATTTTACGCTTACCCTGCCGGCAATCGCCGGTTTTATATTAACAATCGGCATGGCGGTTGACGCTAACGTAATTATTTTTGAGCGCATGAAGGAAGAAATGCGTCTTGGCAAATCAAGAAAAGCGGTAATAGAAGCTGGTTTTGGAAAAGCGTTCTGGGCAATTATGGACTCCAACATAACCACATTTATAGCCGCCCTTTTCCTTTCGCAGTTAGGTTCAGGCCCAATCAGGGGGTTTGCTGTAAGCCTTTCAATCGGCGTATTCTCATCGGTATTTACCGCCCTCTTCGTGTCACGGTTGATTTTTGACTTTGAGACTGATGTTTTGCGAAGTAGGGGCTTGAGTATAAGCTGGAGAACCCATATTCAGGAAAGCGCAAAGGCGGTCAGCGTATGAAAAAGACAATTCGTTTTTCTAAATTTTTTCTCCCAGCGGCTATAATTTCGCTTATTCTTGTCGCTTTAAGCATATCGGGCTACATTATAAAAAAAGGGTTCGCCCTTGGCGTAGATTTCCAAGCCGGTCTTATCCAAGAAATAAAAATCGCGCCGACCGCGTTCAGTTTTCGCTGGAACGGCTTGTCAAACGCGGTTCTTCAGCTTGACAGAAGCGGTCTTTACATAATCGTTTCAGGCGCGGGCGTAGAATCAAAAACGCACTCATTCCCATTCAGTGAATACGCCACTATCGGTTCAATTAAACGCGCATTGGAACAGGCGCTTGAAGATATTGAAATATCAATGCCTGCGAACGAAAATGTAAACTCGCAGTGGCTATTCTTAAGTTCTCAGGGAAATCCCGTCCTGAACAAAGATACTCCGTTTGTAATTCACTATCTTGACCCGCAAAGCACTCCTGTCGATATTTCCGAAGTTAGAAATGCAATGTCTGGTTTTACCCAGGGCGTTGCCGTACAGAACCTTGGAACTCCTTCGGATCGTCATTTTATGATCCGTATTGAAGACAAAAAAGACGGGCGCGTAAGATCGGATGAAGTTATACAAAATCTTGAATCTCATTTTGGCAAAGGCGGTATCGCCGTTATGCGATCTGATTATGTCGGCTCAAGCCAGTCCCAAAAACTTATAGATCAGGTATTTTACCTGATACCTCTTACTCTGCTTTTAATTTTGGTTTACCTTATTATCCGCTTTAAGATTC
>Ga0268262_10007219_pt1 | contig 10440 bp, 8 predicted proteins | sample TergutNc150P3_FD_190354 | JGI IMG/M metagenome (GOLD analysis project Ga0268262, IMG submission 190354) | Nasutitermes corniger P3 segment gut microbial community from laboratory colony in Florida, USA - Nc150 P3 (SPAdes) (version 2) | ecosystem: Host-associated > Arthropoda: Insects > Digestive...
TCCTGCCGTAAGGACCCGCAAGAAATAACGATTAGCGTAACGGACGACGGCAACGGGATAGAACCGCAGTCTATTCCGTTTATCTTTGAGCGGTTTTATAAAGGCTCCAACGGTAATCACGGGATTGGCTTGTCAATAGTCAAGTCAATTGTTGAACAGCATAACGGCAGTATATCGGCAGAAAATAAAGAAGGCGGCGGTGCGGCCATTATTATTAAATTGCTGTTAAAATGACGGAGGATACGAAAAATGCCAGTTGAATTTCCTGAAGAAGAGTTTGCGCGGTTAAAAAAAATGTTACTTGTTTATGAATGGGGACAGCAAATTGTATTTACAAAACTTAATATTTTACAGCAGGCACTAATAAATTTCCAAAACCGCAACCCAATTGAGCACATTAAAGGAAGGATTAAATCCCCTGAAAACATAGCTCAGAAATTGTACAAATTAAATTTAGAAGTTACAGCAGATAACGCTAAAAAGCATTTAACGGACATAGCAGGTATACGCATTATTTGCCCATTTGCCAAAGACATAAATGATTTAGTCGGCATTTTAACGTCAATGCCGGATTGGAAAGTGTCCAAACAAAAGGACTATATAAATAACCCCAAGCCAAGCGGATACCGCAGCTACCACCTTATAATTGAGATACCTGTTTTTTATTCCGGTATAACTGAAGAGCTGCCGGTTGAGATTCAGATTCGCACGGCGGCAATGGATTTTTGGGCTACAATGGAGCATAAAGTCCGTTATAAATACAAAGAGTATATTCCCCAGCATTTGAGCGACGAACTTGCAATATGCGCCGATAAAATAGCTGAACTTGACAAGCGGATGCTCTTAATTCATGAAATAGTCTCATTAATAAATCAAGACAACGTGAATGAAATTAAGTAGTTTTAAGCACCACTGTCCGGTTTATCATATAAACCCCTTCATAGACTACGTAATGAACTCAATTAATAATTGCGCAAGATTGACCAGTTCGGTATCGCCGCGCCGATCGGCGGTTTTTACCAATTCGACGGTAAAATTGGATTTGGAAAAAAGGATATATTTCTTTTTTGGCGCGGCGGGGAACAATTCTGATTTGCGGACAAGTTCCTCAAGAACGTCATTTCCCATGCGGCTGTTTCTCCATTTACATTCGCCAAACAGCATGTTTCCGCGGCCGTCCGCCGCCAAAATGTCTATCTCTTCTTCCTGTTTTGCCTTTGGATTTGCCCCCCACCACCTTCCGATAAATTTATAACGGGAGTTGTTTTTAACGGAACGCCACAGATATTGAATGGAACAGTCTTCAAAAACCGGCTCCATATATGTTTCAAAAACGCCGCCCGATTCCGATCTTCCGAATATTTCGGCGCAGGCCTGTTTCCCATACCCCATTGATATTCTGCTTAATTCAGGCAGTACAAACCGGTACCAGAAACGGAACATATTATCCGAAAGAAGGTAAATGGTCTTTCTCGACGGCTTTTCACCGCCTGCCGGATATTCTTTTCTAACAATACCCAAAACTGTCAATATGCCGAGCATATTGCTGCATTGGCTTGTCTCTATGCCCGCCCTTGACGCGATTTCATTTACCTTACGCGCGCCGGACGCTATTGCGGCAATGATCCCGTTGTATGTTTGAGGGGTCTGCAATTCCTGTTTAAGCAGATTGGAAGGTTCCTCGAAAAGCCGCCCCGAGGGATTAAAGAAAAGCGATTCGACATTCTGCGCCAGCGAAAGTTTATTGTTTATCCGCGACAGATATTCGGGAATGCCGCCGACAATACCGTAGAGTGCTATTTTTTCGATGTTATTAAACGCCGGAAGCATTTGCGCCGATTCATAATAATTAAACGGCTGGATTTTGAACTGGCAAGTCCGCCGTCCGTACAAAGGGCTTTTATAACCAAGCACCTGATTTTCCATAAACGACATTGAAGAGCCGCAAAGAATAATAAAAAGGCGCGAATTTTCCCGGTACTTGTCAATGAGCGCCTGCAGCGCCGATGATACCGCCCTGTCGCTTTCCGCAAGATAGGGGTATTCATCGACTACCAGGATGAGCCGCTTCTTTTTCCCCGCCCTAAAGCAGTATTCAAAGGCGTCAAGAAACGACGCAAAGGGGTTTTTGGGAGACTGCGGGGCGAGCGCGTCAAGAATCTGCACGGACAATAATTCAAGGTTTTCTTTGGCGGTAGTTTCCATCGCGGCAAAATAGACTGATTTCTTGTTTTCCCTGAATTTGTTTATCAGGGTAGTTTTTCCGACACGCCGCCTGCCGTAAAAAACCGAAAAATGAAACGCGCCTTCCCTGTAGTATTTTTCCAGTTCCGCAAGCTCATATTTTCTTCCAACAAACATTTGCTAACTCCATAATTACTAATTGTATAATTAGTAATTATAGGGGAATGTTAACTCAAAGTCAAGAGGGTTTTCTTATATGTGCAAGACAAACGCATGAATGAATTTTTACCACTTGTTATAGATAAACCGTAATTTAACGCCCTCGAAAAGACCTCACGCAAAGGCGCGAAGGCGCAAAGGACGCAAAGGGGAAGAAAAGGGTTATTGTCCGTGGGATTATCGTGTTACTTCAAGACTCATCTTGTTAAACAAAAAATTATCGTACAATAACCTTTTCTTTTCCATCTCCGCGTCCTTCGGAGACAGTCTTCGCCCGGTAGTATACGCAAAACCTGCAAACGACAACTTTGCGTCCTTTGCGTCTTTGCACCTTGGCGTGAGGAATTTCCAACAAAACGCTAAATTAGGGTTTAGTCTCTTTATGGTTCATGGTTATTCTATTCCAAACCATAAGTTCATGCGTTTGTCGTGCTTAACTTGTTGACATTGGCGATTGGTTGACAAGGGGCGTACCGCGTGATAAACTAATACCAGACATCGAAAAAGACGACTGGCGCCGGAGCATGCGCCCGGAGGAAAATATGAAATAATGCCAGATTATGGGAATTCGGCTATAGGGGCGTTTTTATGAAAAAAATATTTTTGTTATCCGGATTATTCATTGTTTTTTCCTCCTGCAATACATTTACAATTAAAAATATAGATATAGGCAATCTTAATTTAAGCAATGAAATTATATTCAGGGATGAAAACAAAGAAAAAATATACGGATTATATTGTAAAATAAGCGGCGAGGTCAATGACGTTATTGAAATAATTTTGACGAATAATGACGGCTTGGCATCTAATAAGATAATTCCCACGAACGGCAGGGTAAACTTTATTTATGATGCGGATTGGTATTCAAATGAATTTAGAATTAAAATATTATCTAATAACAAACCAGGCGGATATATTAATGAACTGTTGTTAAAAAGCAATCACAAAACAATAGAAATGACAAGATTGGATCATATATTGGCCCAATTAAGACATATGGGGTTTCACTTGGGTTATCTCCACAGTTGCGCTAAAGTTATGTATGGAAAAACGCCGGAACACGTTTTAATTTAGGGAGCTTTTTAAAGTTACCAACTCTGATTACGCCGTACCGCTGTTAATAGCAATAATCATCATCTAGTCTGTCTGGCAATAGTCTGTTTATCATTTAACAACTGCCGGTTATCAGGAAGCTCGGCAAGACCTTCGTTTAATATCCGTTCGGCTGCGGCATAATTTTTTTTGTTCCATTCCGCGGCAAAACGGTTGTGGTAATCCGCCGCAAGATTGCCCCTGTATGTGCGTAAAGATTGCTCAAATTCCCTGTTTGCACCGTATTTGGAAAGCGCTTTCTCCAAATAACCAATTGCAGCCCGCCAGTCATTTTTCGGAGCCGCGCAAAGAAAAGCCGCTGTTTTTTGAATGGTGAAAGTTAATAATTCGGACGCCCTTTTTTCGGCCAGCCTTTTAGTGTCACGCGCCTGTTCAATGGCGGTAATTATTTCTTCCCCTTCGGCGGCGTTTTTAAGATTGCTTGCCCTGTTGGAAAGATCAGCGTCAACAACCAACATGTCCAGTTGGGCATAGTTGGTTTCAGATATGATTGTTTTTTGAGCCTCAAGAAAATTACGCGCGTCCTGAATTTTCTTTTCCCTAACGAACCTTGAAATCCTGTTATTCGCCGCGGCTAAAAGAAATCCCTGCCACCTTTCAGCGTCAGGATACATCGGAGAAGCGAAAACGGCCCAGCGAATCCCCTCTTCTTCCCTGTTGCCCCGTAAAAGCGACGCGCCGTAATTAAATAGTATGTCCATTAAGTCTTTTCTTGGATCGGCAAATAAAGATTCCGATGTCGGGGCATCGGCGGTGTTTGCATATGAATCGCCCAAAAGTAAAGCGGCGCGGTCAACGGCAAGAGGAACGGCGGCGGAATGATTATTCGACCTTCCCAATTCGCTGATCCTGTTGCTCAAAATTAATGAAACAAGTTCGATTTGACTGATTGTCTGCCGGTCACGGTAATTTCTCTGAGGCACGTACGCGAATCCGGTAATCTTTCCGCTTGAGTCGTGAAATTCTTTCCGGTTTCCCGGATCAAACCCGTACGCGTTTGTCGTTTCAACGTCAATATCCTGCCCGTTAACATGAACCATCGCAAACGCGTGGTCTTTTGTCATAACTCCGCTTGTATCCAGGCCGGCTGATTTGCACAGAATAACATAAAGAACAGCGGAAGAGACACAGTTGTATCTTCCGTTGGAAAGAAGAGTGTCTACTCTTGTTTGGTAAGCGGAATAATTTTTTAATATATTTTTATGCATGTAATTCAGGATAAATTCGGCTTTTTCTTTTTCGGAAAAAGCGGGATCGATTGCGGCGTTTAAGGCCGCAACGGTTGTCTTTATTTTTTCCAGCGCGGATAAAGAAGCGTCCCCGGAGGCCCAAAGGCTTATTTCCGCAAGCGTTGTCCATGAGTAGCCGGATTGCGCGCCCAAACGGTAATACTCAAGGGCTTTTGACTCCGGTTCAATGCGGGGAAAAGCGTTTTGCGCATGCATTTTTACGGGAGAACCGAGGATTAGCGCAAAAACAAGGATACGCGTTATTGAAGGTTTTAACTTCATAATTTGTTATAAACTGAACAGTTTGATCACATGCTCTGTAAATACGCCAACTGTTCCGCGGTATGGGCGTCAATGTTAATATCCAGCGCTTCCAGCTTAATGCGGCATATTTCCTCGTCAATTTCCTTTGGAATGTCATATAACATGGGTTTAAGCTGTTTGGCGTTTTTCGCGACATGCAGAACGCCCAGAAGCTGGATGCCAAAACTAAGGTCCATAATTTCCGCCGAATGTCCGTTTCCGGCCACGATGTTGACAAGGCGGCCCTCGGCCAGTAAATTCAGCACCTTGCCGTTGGGCAGCCAGTAGCCGTCAATAAACGGTTTGCGCCTTTCTTTTTTAACGCAGAGTTTTTCCAGCGCGGCCCTGTCCACTTCCACGTCAAAGTGCCCCGAGTTGGCAAGCAGGACGTTGTTTTTCATAACATTAAAATGTTCGGTCGTAATAACCTTGTTGCAGCTTGTGGCGGTGACAAAAATATCGCCTAATTTGGCGGCCTCCGTCATGGGCATTACCCTAAAGCCGTCCATGAGGGCTTCCAGCGCCTTGAAGCGGTCAACCTCGGTGACAATTACGTTCGCGCCCAGGCCCTTAGCCCTGCTGGCTATTCCCGACCCGCAATGGCCGTATCCGGCGACCACGACGGTGCGGCCGGAAACCATGTTGTTGGTAGTGTACATTATCGCTTCCCAGGTAGTCTGCCCGGTTCCGTGGTGGTTGTCAAAAAGGTATTTGGATTTGGCGTCATTAACCGCGAACATCGGGAAGTTAAGCTTTCCCGCGTCGCTGCGGACGCGCAGGCGGTGAATGCCCGTCGTGGTTTCCTCACAGCCGCCCATCAGGTTTTTCGCGTACTGGGGAACCTCGTCGTGGAGCAGGCTCACCAGATCGCTGCCGTCGTCAATGATGATGTCCGGGCAGAACTCCAGCGTCTTCAAAAGATGGTCGTGGTACTCTTTCTCTGTCGCGTTATACCACGCGTAGACATCCACTCCCAGGCTGTCCAGCGCGGCGCAGATCTCGTCCTTGGTGGAGAGGGGGTTGGAACCGGTAACCGCGATTTGCGCGCCCGCTTCCCTCAGCACAAGGCCCAGGTAAGCGGTTTTCGCTTCCAGATGCACGCTGATAGCCACTTTGAGGCCCTTCAGGGGCTTCTCTTGTGACACTTTCTTTTCAAGCCGGTTCAGTACGGGCATGAAATCTTTGACCCAGTTTATTTTCGCCAGCCCGGCCGGGGCCAGCGATTTGTCTCTAATAATACTCATGGGGTTATTATACCTATTTTTCAGTCAGATTAACAATCCCGTCCCAGTCGGCGCCGGGCGGAAACTCTACATACTGGCGGCAGCGCTCCAAAAACACGGGGGAAGGCCCGTCGCCGGGGAACAGCTTTACAACCTGGTTAAACGCGTCCAGCGCGTCTTTCCAGTTGCGCGCCTCGTAAAGGTCCATGGCTTTGTGAAAAAGATACACCTGTTCAAACAGCGCGTCAGAGGCGTCGGCTTTTAATTCCATTATTTCCTGAATACGCACCACCTCGTTTATTCCCACAACCCTGACGCGGTCAAGCCGCCGGGTCAAAAGCTTGCCCCTGGTTTCCTGTATTGTTGATTCCGATGCAAGAATCCATGTCCCGTATGCCTTGTTCACACCCTCCAGCCGGGAAGCCAGGTTTACCGCGTTGCTGATAATCGTGTAGTTCATCTTCTTCTGCGTTCCCATGTTTCCCACGACCATTTCGCCGGTATTAATGCCGATACGGGTCAACAGCGGCGACGGGCTTATGCCTTTTTCCAGAACATACCTGTTCACATCGTTCTCTATCCGCTTCATCATTATTCCGGCGGTGCAGGCCCGCATGGCATGATCGTCAAGTTCCAGCGGCGCCCCAAAGAAGGAGACGATTGAATCCCCTTGGTATTTGTCAATTGTCCCCTTTTGTTCCAGGATAATATCGCTCATGGTGGAAAGGTAATGGTTAAGGAGATCGACCAGATGGCTCGGCGTAAGTTTTTCCGCTATGCCGGTAAAGCTTTTAATATCGGAAAACAATGCGGTCATATGCCGGTTTACCCCGCCAAGCTGCATCCGGGCAGGGTCGGATATTACTTCCTCTACCACGTCCTCCGACAGGTATGTGGAAAAGGCCTGGCGCATATTGTTATTGAAGTACTGAAGCTTGACATGGGCGTCTTCTATTTCCTTAGCCTTTGCGCGGTACAGAAGCATATTTAAAATACCAAAAAGCACCGAGACGGAAAGGGCGGTGATTTGGAGTACCGTCATGGTCAGCGAATATTTGCGCTGTCTTATAATAACTTCGTCGCCTATATCCACGTCCGCGACGCAGTAAAAATTGCCGTCATTGTCATACACGGGGGCAAAGCCGGCAATAAGGCCTTCCCAGCTTTCGTTATAGTCGCCAAGGTCTGTCGCCGCCACGTCTCCGGAAAGGGCAAGCCTGGCAATATCCTGAATCGGCTTGATAGTCCCCGGGCCTACTATGGTTTTAGGATCAAAGTCATTATCAACAATGTATTGGAAGTTATCCTTATCGTATTGCCGCAGGTAGGAAACATACTTAATATTATATTCCTGGGCAAACTGGACAAGCCGTCTTTTTAACTCCTGATAACTCTGATTTTTGGTATCCTCTACCGTGTGGTAGCGGTCCAGTTCTTCCGCGCTGAGGTATTGCGCCGCCGCCTGCGCCGCCGCCTTTAAGTGGTTCTGGGTCGCTTCGGTAATCATATCCACATAGCGGTCCACATGAATCTTCACGACCACCGAAACCATGGCTACCATTAACGCCGAGACAAAAAACAGCCCCAGGGTCAACCGTACCCCAATCGCTTTTGTCAGCTTTTCCAGAAATGATTTATTACTCATAATTTCATGTAAAATCTTAACATATTACGAAAGAAATGAAAACCCTCTTATCAGAGAGCAAAGTTACGACATATTTGCTATTTGGACAGTACCGTCCCAGTCATCCGGGGGCGGACACTCCAGGTATTTGCGGCAGCGCGCCAAATACACAGGGGAAGGCCCGTCATCGGGATACAGCTTTATAACATGGTTAAAGGCGTCCTGGGCGTCTTTCCAGTTGTGCGCTTGAAACAGATCCAGCGCCTTGTGAAAAAGATACACCTGTTCATACAGCGCGTCCGAAGCGTCGGACTTGAGTTCCAGTATTTCATGAATACGCGCCACCTCGTCTATGCCCGCGAACCTGATACGGTCAAGCCGCCGGGTAAGGAACCGTCCCCCGGCTTCCTGTATCGTAGAGTCAGCGGCGAGAATCCATGTTCCGTATTGTTTGTTCACCCCCTCAAGCCGGGAAGCAAAACTTACGGCGCTGCTGATGATCGTGTAGTTCATCTTTTTTTTCGTTCCCATGTTTCCCACGACCATATCGCCGGTATTAATGCCTATACGGGTCAGAAGCGGCGACGGGCTTATCCCTTTTTCCATAACATACCGGTTTACGTCTTTTTCCAGCCGTTTCATGATTATTGCGGAGGTACAAGCCCGCAGGGCGTGGTCTTCAAGTTCCAAGGGAGCGCCAAAAAAGGAAATAATCGCGTCCCCGTAGTATTTGTCAATGGTTCCCTTTTGCTCCAGGATAGTATCGCTCATGGTGGAAAGATACTGGTTAAGGAGATCGACTACCTTTTCCGGCGTTAACATCTCCGCTATATAGGAGAATTTCCGGACATCGGTAAACAGAGCGGTCATACGCCGGTTTATTCCGCCAAGGTTCAGGCGGGAAGGATCATTGATAACTTCCTCAACCACCTCCTCCGAAAGATATGTGGAAAAAGCCCGCCGCAGATTATTATTGAAGTGTCGGAGCTTATTGTGGGCTTCTTTGATTTGCAGGGCCTTCCTGCGGTACAGCATCATATTCAAAAAGCCGAAAAGTACCGAAACCGAAAGGGCGATAATCTGGAGTATCGTCATCTGCCGTGAATTCCTGCGGGAGACAAATATAAACTCATCGCTCATGTCCACTCCGGCGACGCAATAAAACCTGCCGTCTTTACCGTATACCGGGGCATAGCCGGTAATAAGCCCGTCCCAGCTCGGGGTATAGGTGCCCAAATCGGTTACCCCCACATTTCCTGCAAGGGCGTTACGGGCAACGTCTTCAACCGGGAAAAAACTCCCCGGCCCCACCTGGGTTTCCGGGTCAGTATCGTTATCAACGATATATTGCAGGGTTTCCTCGTCGTATCCCCGCCAGTAATAGGCGTACAGCACATTATTTTTTTGGGCAAATTCGATAAGATGTTCCTTAATATCCTGATATTCCCGGTTATCTGTATCTTCTACCGTATGGTAGCGGTCCAGTTCTTCGGCGCTGTACAACCGAGACAGGGACCGGGCCGTCGACATTAAATGGTTTTGGGTAGCATCAGTGATCATCACGACATAACGGTTCACATGGATATTGACAATCACCGAAACCAGCAGTACCATCAACGCCGAGACAAAAAACAGCCCCATCGCAAGCCGTGATCCGATTGAGTTGGTCAATCTTTCCCATAACGGTTTTTTCTTCATAATAATAATAAAAGCCTATCATTTTACGGTAAAATTTGATAGCCTGGGAAAAAAGCCCTGATTCCTCAAAAAAAACAAAAATTTCCTTCCATTTTTTAAGAAAATATGGTATTATTTAAGAAACAGTGTATATCAGGAGGTGTTATGATATCCATAATGATCGTTGATGACTCCAAAATTATGAGAAACACGGTAAAAGGCGTTTTCGCGGGAATAGCGGGAAATTGTAAATTTGTTGAGGCCAAAGACGGGGAAGAAGCGCTGGAGATGCTGGAAAATGAAAAAATCCATCTGATACTGCTTGACTGGAATATGCCCAAATTATCGGGGATTGATTTCCTGAAACAGGTCAGGACAGTAGAAAAATTCAAGGATTTGCCCATAATTATGGTAACCAGCGAGGCCGCCAAGTTTAACGTTATAGAAGCGTTAAAAAACGGGGCTACCGATTATATCACAAAACCGATAAACCTTGAGCTTTTCAAGAGTAAATTGGACAAACTTAATCTGTTCAGGGTAAAATCATGGAATTGATAGATTATATCGAACCCTTTGTAGAAGTTACTATCGGCACTTTCAAAGATTTTATCGGCGTAGAAGCGAGCCCGAGACACCCCCATTATCTGGAGCCGGATAAGGAGTATGATTGGGACATTTCTTCGGTTATCGGCCTTTCCGGCACGATCCGGGGAGCCGTGATTATTTCCATGAAAACCGAACTGGCAATAAAACTGACCGACACGATTGTCGGAACCCCCCATACGGAGATAGACGCCGATGTAACGGACGTTATCGGGGAAGTAGTGAATATCATTGCCGGAAACATCAAACCCAAAGTGCCAAACGG
>Ga0268262_10007220_pt1 | contig 10438 bp, 8 predicted proteins | sample TergutNc150P3_FD_190354 | JGI IMG/M metagenome (GOLD analysis project Ga0268262, IMG submission 190354) | Nasutitermes corniger P3 segment gut microbial community from laboratory colony in Florida, USA - Nc150 P3 (SPAdes) (version 2) | ecosystem: Host-associated > Arthropoda: Insects > Digestive...
CCAATCCTGAAAAATCAAACTGGATAACAGCATATTTTCCGCGCTCCGGTGTTGGATTTTTGTATAAGTAGAGTTCTTTGAACAAAGTTTCAAATTTATCTTTCCTGTTTAAGTCGTAATAATTTTCCAAAACGGAAAGGAAAAGGCTTTTGCCGAATCTGCGGGGGCGTATAAAGAATTGGTATGTGTTGTTTTCGTTTTCCAATAATTCAATATAACGGGTTTTATCAACATAAGCATAGCCACATTCCATCATATTAGCGAAGTTGCTTTGTCCGTAGGGCAGTTTTTTTGGCATAAATTAAATATAGATAAATTAAATTATCTGCTCAAGTTTTTTTCCAATAGCTCCACCAGGATGATTCTTCTTAAAATCCTCCAGCTTAACCCCAACTCTCTCTGCCAAATACAAAGCCAAACCCTGCAACAAAATCAAATAACACGAAGAGGAATTGTTCGGTACAATATCCCACGCATCGCCCTCGTGCTTTAGCGGCAAAAGCAATTTATTCTGAACAATTTTCGCAAGCGAACCGCCATCATTGAAAGAGAGTAGCCATTGTTTTACTTTATGCTCTTTTATATATTCGGCAAACAAAACGCTTTCGGCAGTGCTGCCGCTCTTGCTCAGAATTAGCACAATATCGTTGTCTTTTATAAGACCAATATCGCCGTGCATAGCGGTGTTTGTGTGCAAAAATGCACTTTCCAAACCCAGCGAGTTCATCATTCCCACAAATTTTTCGCATATAGGAACATTTTTGCCCAACCCAGAAGCGACTATTTTCCCTCCGTTTCTGATGGTAGTTTCACAATCCGCGAGCAAAGCGGAAAAACTCGCTTCATCCAAGCCAGCAAAAGACAAATCTATGTTTTCTATAATACTAGCAAAATATTTCTTCATTGCAACACCTCTTCTAAATAATAAAGCCCATTGTAAAAAGCCCCGCAAATAGAATCGTAATCTTGCCAAGCATAAGTTGTGAACGAAAGCCAAATAACGGCGTGTAGCAGCTTTATGGTTTTCTCGTTTGCCCCAGAAAGTTCAAAAAAATCTTTTTCCAAACTTTCCCAATTATTTGATTCTATTTTCAATGCAATGGAATTTTCACCTATTTCCAAATCAAATTTTTTTAAATTAAATCTATCGTAATTTCCAGCAATGGAATAATACAGCTTTGCCCAATCGTAATTAGGGTCTCCAAAAAGTTCGGTGTTGCCAAAATAACCTCTGGGGTCTATAAATACTGGCTCGCCGCTTTCTCTTAGCATAATATTGGAAAATGTAGGGTCGCCGTGTATAAAAGAAAAACTTTCACATTCTAAGGTGTCAAGAGTTTTTTCAAATTCCCTTTTGTAAAAAAACACGTTGCGGCACTTGCGCCCATTCACAGTTATGCTTTTTTCGTTTGCATAAGGAATTAAATCTCGTACTTTTAAAAGCCTGCCCATAGTTTTATTGTAATAAGCTTCTTTTACGCTGAAAGTATCTGATGGAATTTTGTTTATTGAATGCAAGTTTTTAAGAGCTTCAATTATATTTTTCAAAATCTCTGATTTTTTGCCTTCACATTCGTAAATATTCTTGCCCTTTATAAATTCCATTTTAAGAGATTCGGTTTGGTAAATTTTTGGTATTGCTGCAACAGAATTTTGCATGGCAAATTCATACCATTTTTTTTCTAATACAGCAAGTTTTTTCCCTTGCTCGTCAAGAGCTTCTTTTATCACGACATTCCCTTCAATGGTCATTTTGTTAAATGGTCTGCATTTTTCAACGCTTAGTTTTTTATATTCGTCAAGAGTACCGAACTCCCTTGTTCCCGCAAGACCAAGCGGTTTGATTTTCAAATTTCTATCCCTGAACCATCGGACAAGCTCTCCGCTCTTCGGGACATTTTCAATAATGGATTTATCCTTAAAGACAAATAACCCCGCAACGCCAAGTTCTTCGGAACGTTCCTCTTTAAATTCGCCGTTTTCAAAACTCCAGCGGCAAGGGAATGTTTGGGATATGCCAACATAATCGTTACCATCAAGAGGGATTTCAAAATTCGGTGGCAAAATCAAATCCGACCATACAAGCATAAAAGGCTCGCCGCTTGGCAAAAGTTTCAAAGATTGCCCAATACCAGAACAAGTTCCAGTGCCTTCTGCTTCAACAACTTGGTATTTGACGTTAGCAAAACATTCTAAGTATTCCCTCAAAACATCTTCTTTGTAATCCGCTATTATTATAAATTTTTTCTCAGGAAATTTTTTAAACAAATGAAACAGCAAAGGCAAATTTTCCACAGGAACAAGTGCCTTTGGCTTGTTCGCCGTAAGATGTTCCATTCTCGTGCCTTTGCCACCAGCCTGAACTATTATGTAATCTATGTTCATATAGTATCTGTAAATATAGTAAACCAATCGGGCAAAGCAAAAAAATCAGCCACTTTTATTTTGGTGGTGCTATAAATGCAATCTGGGAAAACAACAGTTTTGCTACACATAGCAGAGTTTATCACATCGCAAAGCCCGCTGCGAATACCCATAAAATGCCCGGCATACTCCACAGCAGAAATAGCTTGGTTCAACGGAAAAGAAATGGGAACTGTATTTTCAAGAGGAGTTTCGCTACCTATTACGCTTGTGCATACCATAAACCCTTTGTTTTTATATTCTTGTATTGTTTTTTGCCAAAATTCGTTCGGCGATAGAACAACGCTTTTGGCATTAGGGGAAATTATCAGGGTTTTGCCCTGCAAAATACCTGTGGTATTTTTAAAAGGCGAATGAGAACGTGGGGTAACTGGTTCTGCGGATTTGTCCAAGCTAAATACTATATATTTGTAAAAATCTATAAATGAAATAAAATGGCTGTTTAAATACTTTATGGAATTATCCGTATAAATTTTGTCGTGATGGGCTATTATACATTTTTTTTCATTGTAATAAATCAAGGCTTGCACAAATTCCTCCATCTCGGTGTTTGTTAAAAACAAAACGCAGTTTGCACCTACAAACATTTCTGCAACCTGTTTGCAAGCATTTTCATTTACAATAACAACTGTATCATCAATTTTATGCTTTGCCACATAAGCAGGCAAAAAAGACATTGCCCAATACACATCGCCAAGCGCATTGTGCGGGCAAACAACCAAATGCTCTTTGGAATATTTTGCTCTTATTTTTTCCAAAGTATTTTTTCCGCGTAGCATACGCTCCGTTTTTCGTTTAATTGTTTCTTGTGACACTGAATATTCCGCAAAAGAATTGTATTCCAAAACTTTCACTATTCTGCCATCGCAACCTATTTTGCGGAGCTGCTGCGCCATTTGCTCATAAAATCTATTCGCTATCAGCACAATGCCGTTTGCATTTATGTATTTGGGCAGAATTATGGGAATTCCTTTACACAAATTTCCAACCTTGGTTTTGTTATTGTCTAAAATAGCGGTAACATTAACTGAAAACTCTGACAGATAATCTATCATTTCTTCTGTGGCATTGCAATGCCCAAACACGAATACATCTTTACCCGCGAAAGTTCCGTTCTTATGCAGAGTATTCAAAACTTCAAACTCCATTCATAGCTCCGAGTATAACATCGTTGATAAGCGTTTCTTCGCTTGCGATTTTGCAGTTGAGCATATTTTGCAATTTGCGCCCATAAGGTTTATCAAAAGAACCTATAATAATATTGTTGCTAAATTCGTATAGGGAATATAAATCAAGGATTTTTTTGGCTTCTTCGCCGTTTGCTATATGACCTTTTCTGCCGTTTAGCTTGGCAATGAATGTGGTTTCAATTTTTTTGTTCAATTCGGCGTTTGATTCAGGCAAAACCAAAACAAAATCAAAGGAATAAATGTTATTGTCAATCACAAATTTACCCTATTTAAAATATTCCCAAATTTTTTTGCCAGCAAGTTTGGTTGCATCAAGAGCTTTGCAATATTTGCTTTTCCAATCATCATAGTTATATAGCCATGCAAACAGCCAAGGTTCTATTTCCAAAGCTGGTTTAATAAAATTCAATTCTCGCGTGTCTGTGTTATATTCCGCAATGCCTTTGTTCAATGTAAAAGCATATATAAAATTTTTGTTGCAACTCAAGCCAAAACGATAATAATAAGGAATTAAATCTTTATTTTTAAAATGTTCCGTGAGTTCAGGCAATTCTGTAATTTCATAAGTATTTGTATTTATTTTATAAGCGTTATTCGCTGCAATAGGAAACAGCCATATATATCCGTTTAAATATTGAATGTGAAAATTTCCTCCATTATTTTTTTTTCTGGAAAAAGAACTTGGAAGTTTAATTTTTGAAATTTCATTAGATTGCCTATTCCATTTAACGATGTATTTTTCATAACGCGGAGCAATGTAGTAATTTTGCCCGTCAAAACATATAGTAACATATTCTTCATTTTTTTCTCCTATACGCTTTATTTCATAGCCGCCTGTTTCCATATTAAAAAACATAATGGCATTTGAACCTTGTATAACAAGTGCAATTTCGGCATTGATAATGCAATGCCATTGAAAAAAGAAAGATTCCTCTCCTTTTAATTCAGAAATTTCATTAACCCACTGCGAAAAATACTCTATTTCATTTGTATCTGTGTTTAATCTCATTATAGCAGGCTCTTCTATTGGAACGAAATAAATAAAATTCTTAAAAGAAACAATATTTTTAAATTTATTAGCAGTATTGGTTTTAATATTTATCTGCCTGAATTTATTTTCATTCATATCAAAAAACAATATATCATCGGCTGTATCTGGCGTAAAATACAGTTTGTTGTCATTTGCCACTATGCTTCTATATGCCGCATAATTTTTGCCGGTGATAATATTTATGTATTCTGATTTTTTCCCTTGTTTATTATATCTATAGAGTATATTATGGTCATCCATAAACCATATATAGTTTCCATCGTCATAAAGCCCTTGAATGGCGGAAGTTACCGTTGCTTCAAACATCTGCACAAAAATCGGTTTGCCTACCACTTCAAATAATTTCGCAACACTGCTTCCATCCCCATAATAGATATCGCTCAAGGCAATCGCTCTGTTCAAATCCGTGCTATCATCGTAAATTCCGTAACCACTAGTTTTATATTCACTCACAATTTCCACATATTCCTGCTCAAGCCAAGGTCGCATGCTTTTAATTGTTCCTTCTAATAGGGGATGCGGCCTCCATAGCAAAACCGTATCGCTTTGCTTTTTAAAAAATTCAAACACGCTTTTGACTTTTTGCAAGTATTTGTTTGAAGGTCTGTTGTCTTCCACGGAGTTTTCCAGCAATGAGCCTATGCTCGTATTGTAAAACACTACTTTTTTGCGTATGCCATCCGCTTTGTTTATCAATTTCTCCCATTCAGGTGGAATTTCAAAATCTTCACGCTTTGCTATAATAGCCTTGTCTAATTTTGGGCTTCCCAATGCCAAGAATTTTTCGCCTATTCTGTCAAACCGCTCAGGGACATTGTTCCTCTTTGCGAACTCCTTATATTCTTTAATATAAATTTCCCTTTCCTGTTCCGTTTGCACTATCACCTTATGAGCAAAAATGCAAGCTGGCAAGGTGCAGAAATGCTCTTGAATATTGGTTCCGTTGCCAACAAAATACGGCACATATACTAAGCAATCAGTCGAGTTTCTCAATTTATAACTAAAAAAATCCGGCTGAACGCTTGTCACTATGTTGCAATCATCGTAAGGATTATGTATAAAAATAATATCAGGTCGCCGCTCTTCAATGTTATATTTGCGGTAGTCAATTAAAGGTATATTTTTGGGATAATCTGTTTCCCAGTACATTTCCGTGAGTTGTCCGTTTTTTTTATCGTAATAGGGGATGGGCATAACAAAGGCATCCCAATCAGGGTCGTCTTTGGCGGCTAGGTAAATGCTCTCCAAACTATCCCACATAGAGGCTTTGTAGGGCAAAAAAAGCACTTCCCGTTTTGTCTTTGCTTCCGAATCAAAAGCGGATTTGAGTTTTTTTACATGTTCAAGGATATTCAGCTTGTTTTCTTTCAAAGAGGTTTCTATTGTCTGCAATAGCTCAAAACTTTTGGGAGCATCTTCGGTTTCTAAATTTTCCCTGATGCACTCGCACGCGGCGAGAATGTCTTGAATTTGCTCAGAAGGGTTTTCCAATTTCAGCAACAAATCCGCCATTTTGCCCATTGTGTCAAGCAAGGAAAGCAGCTCCTGCTTATGTGATTTAATCATTTCATAATCCTCCTGCACATTTCCTTAATTCCGCCCTCTTCAATGCTTTTATCCGGTTCCCAACCTAAGCTTTCCAATTTCGCCGTATCTAAAACTATTTTAACCTTTGGCAGGTAACCTAATTTTTCAACATCTTCTGCAATATCAAAAGCGACTTTGCCAAAACACTGCGCCAATTCAAGAATTGAAACCTCAGTATTTTTACTTGCTACATCATAAAATTCTCCACCTTTCCCTTTGGCAAGAATCCACAGCATTGCGGTTATGGCATCTGTTGTATAACAATAGCTGCGCACGGTATCGCCTTTTGTTCGCAAAACAATGTCTTTCTTTTCCTTGGTGGCACGCGCAAATTGCGCAAATACACGGTTATCGTTTTCAATATCAATGCCGGCTCCAAAAGTCTGCGCAAGCCTTGCGATTTTAGCATTAACATTATATTCATGAAAATAACTCGCGCATAAATTTTCTGCAAGACGTTTGCCTTCTGGATAGCTGCTCCTCGCACTTGTTGTGTTCATTTCCGTATAAACTTCCAACGAAGAAAGATAAAGATAACCTTTAACATTTTTTTCCTTTGCAAGTTCCAATGTATTTAATGTTCCCTCGTAAATGGTTTTTATTGTTTCAACGGGGTGGTCTATGAATTCTTTTGAAGCAGTTGGGTTTGCGCCATGCACAATGTAATCAATAGGTTCATTGATTGATAGTTTTTGAGTTACATCTCCGTAAATAAAAGAGAGTTCTTTGTTTTCTATGGCAGTGGGTTTTCTCGCTAGTGCTATTATGCGGATTTTTTTATTTTTTGCCAGCAAACTTTTGATGAGAATTGAACCTAGCAAACCTGTTGCTCCTGTCACAAAAAAGGTTTTATTTTCAAAACATTCCCAAGGGACATTTGAATTTGCTATGTATTCTAAGTCGTTCATATTCCAAAAATTTGAGCGTTTTCTTGAGCGTTCAGCAAAGCCTTGAAGATATAGTAATCCATTGGAGTTGTGATTTTAATGTTTTTTGCAGGACCATCAACCGTAAACAAAGTATATCCGTTTTGCTGCATTAAAGTTGCCGAATCTAAAATGCCTTTTATCCCATTTTCCCTGCTTTTTTTATGAGCTGCATAAACATCTTCCAAGAAAAAGCACTGGGGGGCTCTGGCGAATTTATGCAAGGAACGGTCTTTTATATTCTCTATTGTTTCTATTGCGCCATTTTGATTTGTGTTCATAATGGTTTCATTTACCGGAGCAATTGTCACTGCCGAGCCGTGTTTTTTTACGCTATCTATGCACTTTGCTATCAATTCGCCGTCTATCAAGGGCCTAACACCATCGTGAATCAAAACGATGGTCTCTTTGGGTTTAGTGGTATTCGCATATATTTCGGAAAGCCCATTAAATATGGATTCCTGTACTGTGCTGCCGCCTTTAACTATCCATTTCACCTTTGTTATCTCATATAGCTTCAACATTTTTTTCAAATAGGTAACCCAGCCAGCAAGGCATACAACGCATATATTGTTTATATCATCGTGATTTTCAAAATGCTCCAAGGTGTAAATTATCACGGGCTTTTCGTGAACCCGTAAAAATTGTTTTGGCATGGTATTGGAATTCATTCTCTCTCCGGTTCCACCGGCAAAAATTAACGCAGTATTCATCATTTAGTCCCTCTAAATCTCATCAGATTAAAAATAGAAATTTTTATATTCAATTAGATGTTTAAGCCGTACCATGTCTTTTGTGCGAGTGCCTTGCTTTTTGCAACTGCTTATGCTGAACCGGTTACGCTATACATGGGCGGCAATTATTCCTTTGTTGAATACCATTTGGGAGTTTTAAGCGAAATAGAGAGATTGCAGATACCCATAGATACCGTTGTCGGAACCGAGTGGGGAGCGTTTACAGGGGCATTGTGGAGCGCAGGTTTAAGCTCAGGGCAAATAAGGGAATTGGTTAAATCATGGGATTCGCTGCCACGTGCGGAACAACCCCAAAGTTCCGCTCTGTGGAGAAAAAACTGGCTTGTGAAACACGATGAAAACGGCGTGCTTTCTTTAGAAGAGGCGGATAACAAACCGTATTTTGGGCAATTGTTTTTTGATTTTAGAGTTCAAGAAATTCTTTTGCGTTCAAATATAGGTTCAAAAATCCATTTTCGAGAAATAAATAGCGGCGATAATTACCCATTTCCGCCGCCTCAGTCCGATTCTGCGACAATTCGCATATTTTCCAATCCAGTTGCTCTGCGCGATACGAATGGCGCTCCGGCACAGCGTTATCAAATTGCTTTGTGGAACAGAGATACAACGCTTATAATGCTACGTCCACATTCTAAGCCCAGTTTAGATTCGCTTTTTGAAATCGGTGCTGCTGTAGTTCAAAGCCGGCGTTCTGTTTTAGCGCAGATTAACCCTCAGTTGCGGCACGGCGAGCAGGCGGCACTTCAACAGCCCATGCCCCAACAACCTCGTTTTTATCAGCCTGTTTTTGATAGCACTCCGGCTGAACTTCACGGGCATTTGAAGAGTTTTTGGAATTCAAATGATACAGGCATTGTAGCCGTTAGAAATTTTTTGGGAAATTTGCAAAGAGATGCCTCTTATAGAGATTTAAAACTCACCGCAGATTCAGTTTTTTTGCAGATAAAAGCCGATAACATCCCGCAATTATCTCTTTCGCTTTTTGGTTTTGGGGGTACTCTTTTTGGTGCTAACGTTGCTGCAAACACCAATTTTCGTTTTGTGAACCAATTTAGCCAAGACTTGGATTTAACCGCTTTTTACGGGCAGGGAGTTAGGGGCCTGGAAGGGGAGTTGCGTTTTGAACGGCTTTTTCTAGGTGATGGTGTTTTTTTTACGAAACCAAAAATTTTGGAAAGCGAACCCATTTCTTTTTTCCAAAAAAACATAGACGAGGAAGCTAGATTATTGAAAGAGAACAGTCGCAGCATAATTTTAGGGTTTGAAAAGCCAACGGGTGATAGAGCTGTTTTGCAAATAATCATGGAGTTTGAGCGCAAAGAAATTGTCAGCGGGGCGGCGAAATATCCTATTTTTGGTGATTACGATGACGAAGGTGAAATAATAATAACGGGTTTTCTCTACAAGCCTATTGTTGTAAATTCGATGTTTCCTCATGCAAAATGGCTTTGGCAAAGCGAAGGCTATGATAGATGGTTTGCATGGGATGGTTTTATGGCGGAATTTTTGAGCGGGTTCAAAGCTGTTTCGGTTATTGACATTAATCAGAACACGGCACCTTATGTTTCCAGCCAAGGCAAAGTTAGCATAACTCAGCCCATTTTAAAATATGTTTCCATTAGCGGAGGAGCTGAATTTGGCGCGAATTTTCGCGTATCCAAAGACAAATTGGCATTTCCAGAAGAACTGGAAGGACTTCGTTATTACGACCCTGCTTTGGATAATCGCTATAAATTTGCTATGGGAATGGGTAGCTACATGGAAGAATGGCAAACACCCATTAATTCCTCTCATCGCTATGGAATTCTCTCTGCGGGGCTTTCTTTGCAGTGGCAGGGTAGCGGCATATTTTTGACAGGTGGCTATGGGACAGAAAAATTTTTTGCCGAGCCTAAAATTCGTATAAAGAGCCAAACCTTTGATGTTGTGCTTGGGCAAAGCATAGTGCACTCCGCAAAAAAGCGGATTTTTTTGAGCGTTCAAAGTCACTTTCCAATGCAATAACTGCTGAAGATGGAGTTTAAAATGCTCTCGTCTGAGATTTCTCCTATCACGGAGCAAAGGGAGTTTCTGGCTTCTCGCATTTCAAAGGCAGCTAGCTCAATTGCTGGTTCTGCTTGCTTTAGCAGTTCCAATGCCCTAAGCGTACACTCCTCCGCCTTTTCAATGCAAGCAATTTGCCTTTCGCTTGTTATCCAAACTTCTTCCATTTCATCTTTTGGGAAAAAAATATTATCCAGCGCATCCATCAACTCTTCAATGCCTTCGCCTTTTGGCGAAGCTACTTTGAAATTGCCTAAATCGGTATTCTTTTCATCGATGAATTTGCATGATATGTCTGTGTGTGTCCAAACTGCCAAGTTTGCCATGCCAACCATTTTTTCAAACTCATCTGGCAGGGGAGCAGAAGCATCCGTTACAAGCATTTTTAAATTTGCCTTTTCCAAAATCTCTTTGCTTTTTTGCATAGCCATCTCATCTATTTCATTCTGAGCCTTGCTTGCA
>Ga0268262_10007221_pt1 | contig 10436 bp, 8 predicted proteins | sample TergutNc150P3_FD_190354 | JGI IMG/M metagenome (GOLD analysis project Ga0268262, IMG submission 190354) | Nasutitermes corniger P3 segment gut microbial community from laboratory colony in Florida, USA - Nc150 P3 (SPAdes) (version 2) | ecosystem: Host-associated > Arthropoda: Insects > Digestive...
GCTATTTTTTCCATCCAGGCTTTTATGCCCTGCATATGCCCGGCCCCGACCACCGCTACAATGCGCTTTGCTTCTGTAGGGGTACTGCTCCAGATCTTCGCTGCAAGGTACTGATCCCGCTCGTTGATGAGGGTTTCTTTTACTTCGGGAAGATAGTTCGCAAGTTCTTCCATCATCCCGTCAAGCTCGCTGCGGTTCTTCAAGTTCTCTATTTCCTCGGCACTCAACTTTTCGGTGGTAAAGGCGCTTGCCAGGAGCGCCGAAAGGAGTTTGCTCTTGCTCCAGAGACCGCAGCCGGTCCAGGCCCTTCGCAGGGTAATCTGCACTTCGCGGTCGCAAAGGGCGTGGGGAATGTTGAGCTCCGAAGCGATATCCAGGGCCGCTTTCATTTCTTCGCCGGGTTTTACCCCAAGCTCCGCCCCCATGCGGCGCTGAAAGCCGGAAAGCACCAGATTGGCCAAAAGAAGAAAGCCCTTGCCCTCTTTAAAGACCTTGATCATGTTAAGGTTTTCCCAGCTCTCCTTCTGGGTAATTGAAGCGTAACGGCCTGCATCCAGCTCAACACAAATCAGATCGGGCTTTTCTTCCCGAATAATGGCACTTACCTCATCGATGCTTTCCCTGGAAACATGGGCTGTGCCTATTAAAACAAATTCTTTCCCGCCAAGAGGTAAAATCATTTTTGTGTCGTTCATGAGTACTCCGTTAATTTGTTTTAAAGCCGCGATCTGCAAGTATCCATTCGTTAAGCCGCCATTCAGGGATGGTCTGCACTTTCATTTCGCCCAGCAATTGATAATACGTGTTTGCCGAATTTATGTTGCCCCTGACCTCGTAATACTGAGCCATATAAAACATCATTCTGGCTTTTAAGGTCTGATCGGTTGCCCTGTCAATACGGGTTATCATGTCGGTTTCGCCCAAATAGTTTCTGGACGTAAAATCGTAAAAAAGCCGTACCATGTACCATAGAAGGGTATCCCGCGTAACCTTGGCTTGAATCTGGGCAAGAAAGGTTCTGACGCTTGTGAGGCTTTCCGGACGGCTATCCGCCCGCAACTGGTTAATTGCCGCCAAAAGGCCGTAATAATATTCAGTCGGGGCTTGCTTGTAGGCTTCCGTAAAAGCGTCCCTTGCTTCCGCCCATTTTTCATTCTTCATTTTATGAAGCCCAAGGCCCTCCAGCGCAAAGTAATAATCCGGCTTTAGCTTCGCAAGTATGGCGTAATCCCTCTCGGCTCCGTCAATGTCGCCAAGGTCGTCTTTTAACCCGGCGGAATAAGCATAAGCGCGGTACTCGGCGGGATTAATTTGTATAGCGCGGTTAAACTCTTCAAGAGCCTGGCTCTTCCTGTTCATCTCCAAAAGCAGGCTTCCGCGGTCAACGGCGATCCAGTAATCGTTGCCCGCGAGTTTCTTTGCCTCGTCATAATCGGCAAGGGCCTGAATCAAGAATCCCCTGCCCCAGTAAAACCGGCCCCTTTCGGTACGGGCATCGACCATATCGGGGTAAAGCCTTACAACCTCGTTCAATAGAACCTCGGCGTCTTCCCATTCGGTGTTCATGCGGAACGCCCTGGACAGACCTATAAGGGCTTCGGCATTCTGCGGTTCTTTGCCCAACACCTGGTAAAAATAGGAGGCCGCCGCCCTTATGGCCCTTGACTGAAGGCTTAAATTCCCCAGGGCAATAAGAGCCTCGGTGTTACCCGGCTGGATTTTTATTATTTTTTCCAGCGCTGTCTGCTGCTGCCTCTGCCTGCCGGAAACGGCCTCGATGGAGGCCAAAACAAAAAGCGGCTCTGTGTTTTGCGGTTCTGCCGCAGCAACGGCTTCCGCTATGGCCCTGGCCTCGGCGTATTTCCCCGCGGAACTCAGCACCGACGCTTTCAGAAGCTTGATATCAGAACTGTCCTTTTCAGGCAGGGGAATTTTATCGAAAAGGGCAATAGCTTCGTTGAATTTGGAAGCCGAAAGAAGCTCCGCCACACTGGTCAACACGGATTCCGCAGTCACTTCCTGAGCGTAAACTAAGTTTCTACCGCAAAGGAGTAACGTTAATAGAAAAAAAAGCGTAATTGGAAAGTGTAAGCGCTTCAAAACATCCCCCCGATGACAATATAGACGCCATCTTATAAAAAGTAAATGCCTGTTGGTTTGGAACAGGGAACGGGAACACTGACAAAAACCCAGTCCCTATTATTTTCGGCTGGTTACAATCTATAAAACAAAGGAATTTATCACTGAGTTACAGGGCAGCACCTACCCTTGTAAAACCAGGCACTGACAGGTTATCCTACCGTATATGTACATGCGGAAGCCTCTTTTCCCCAGAATTTTAATACTTTTGCTGGTTTATTTTGTAATCTTCACAGTCCTGGTATCTATCCAATTTGCCAGAAGGGGGACAACAACGCGTAAGGCCGGAAACTTCGTTGTTTCGGGGCATTACCGGCTGCCAACTGAGGGCGATCCCCCGGCATCTCCCAATGAATATTTGATAGAAGGAGACGTACACATTTCTTTTGGCGGAATGGACTTTAATATAGTTAAAGTCAGCGAAGGACTTTCCTTCTGTTTAGTGGAGAAAGAAGGAATAAAGGATGAAGTTCTGCCGGAGCGCATGGTCATTCAGGATAACTTGATCCGCTTTACATTCGCCAACGGAGTTGAGATGACCTTCACCGCGCTAATTACAGGCGGATCCCCGGAAATGCGGATAAACGCCGTTTTTTCTGATGATATTTTGGCTATAGAGCTTCCTTTTAAGCCCCAAAGAAGAACCGGAATTCGGTATACCGGAAACGGCCAGTTTATTGTCAGCGTCGGAAAAAACAGCTATACCTTCGGCAATTCCCCTATAGACGATGAACGAAGGGTATTGTTAATTGAAGCCGGAGGAAGGCAAGTCAGCTACAGGGCTATCCCGGAAAGCAAGGGCTTGACCACCCAGGACTATATACTTCCCCAGGCCGAGACTGCCGAAGCCTACAATGAAGCAATTAAATGGTGGAGGGATCAGAATTACTCCCTTTGGAACCGCATTGTTTCTACCCAGGATAACGAGAACCTTGTAATTGCCCTTATTGGCGAAGCCTTTGCCCGTGGAAATTTCGCCTCTGCGGTTGCGGCAATTCCTCAAGCCTTTTTGAACGGAAACACCAGGACTTACGAATCATCGGTTTATCTGGGCAATCTCGATCAGGCATACCGCTCGATCAGCAGCAGCGAAAGGGAAAAACTGTCACGCCTTACAAAACAGGTAAATGACAAATCCCTGGAATTCCTTTTGGAACCAAAGGTTTTTGAATATTTCGCAATTAGGGGGAACACAAATTTATTTAATTCAGCCTTGGAGCTGGTGCGCGCTATAAACCTTTCAGCCGCCCCTCCAATTCCGGCGCTGGATATCATGCCAGGAATTTTCGAAGGGTATTCATTCTATAGAACTTTCCGTCCCGGCACTGAAAATCCTTTTGAAAGCCTTGTTGAACACTGTTGTCAGGTGATTTCAGATCTGCTAAGGAAAACAAGCGACGGAGGATGGGTCTTTGTTTACAATGAAGGCGGAGATAATCCGGAATTCAACCTTCGCCTTGGAAAAGCCATCCTTGTTTACGCCGAAGCCGCGCGTAACAATCTGTGGGCGGGAATCGGCCGTTCACTCATTCTTTCAGCCATCTCAACCGCCGAAGAAAACGACGAAAGCCCCTCGACAGAACTGACAAGCGCAAAGTTATACCGCATCCTCTGCCCGCTTGACACCTACCCCAGAGCGCTGGAAATCGGCTCGTCATCCGGCGGAATTTGGGCCTGGACCGCGGCTCAGGCCATCAGCGGCTCCCAGCAGGGCGACATACTGGACATCAATGTAACTTTCCCCGTCGGAGAAACCCATTATTTGATCATCCGTGGTATGCGGACTTTTTCCCGAGTGCAGCTTTACGGCATGGACTTCCGCACGGATCCCCAGTTTGAACGTTACGATTCTTCTGGCTGGAGTTATTACTCCCAGGAGCAGACCCTGGTTGTAAAAATGAAACACCGCAGTCCCGAAGAGCATATCAGGATCATTTTCAGGGAAGCGCCGAGGCCCGTCGTTGTTGTACCTCCACCGGTTATCGAAGAGAACCCAGTAACCGAAATCGAAACCGAGACCGGCGACGATACCGACACCACAGGAGAGACAGTTGTCAATTGATTTATCAAGAGAATGGATAATCATTATACCGCCTGATGTACCAAAAGCGGAAAAGGCCGCAGGCGATCTTTCCCGCTGCATGGGCATTTTGGCCTCTCTTAACGGCGGAAATCAAAATCCGCCAAAAATTGTAAAGGCTTTTGATCCGGTGCCTTCCAAAACAGCTTCAGTCATCGTTCTTAACTGCCAGGAAGTCGATTCCCAGAACAACGGCTTTGCGTGGAGGGCGAAATCTGAGCGTGTAGAGATTTTTGGAGAATCCTCCCGCGGGCTTTGCAACGGCATTTACAGCTTTATTGCCGCCATGGGCATAAGCTGGCCGGAGCCGGGACAGGAAAAACTCCCCAAGGCAGGAGCCGGCCTTGCATGCGGCAGCGCCAGCGAGGCCTCCCATTCCGGCGAGAAAGCCCTGGCGGTTTCATGCCGGCGTTTTATGCCGTCAGGAAAAAGCGAACTGGGCGCAATGTTAAAAGACTGCGAAGCTTTTGCCGCGTGGGCAGGCCGCAACCGCTATGACGCTCTGGTTATCCCCCTTGCGGCGTTTGTTTCCGAAGGGCAAAAGTTAAAGCAGCTTGAGGAATTTGCCGGGGAATACGGCATTGCTTTGGAAGCCGGCGGCCATGAACTCAGTTCCCTTGTACCACGCAGGGAATTCTTTTTTCACCGGGATTATTTTCGCATGGAAGCCGGCAAAAGAAAAAAGGATCATCACTTCTGCCCGACAAGTCCGGGCGCCATCCGTCTAATCGGCGAAGAAGCGGAGAAATTGTTCCGGGCGGCGGATAATATTAGGGTTTTTCACCTTTGGCCCGATAAGGAGGCGGAAAACGCATGGTGCGCCTGCCCCACCTGCAGGGCCTTTACCGCGCAGGAACAGAACCGCATGGGCGTCAACGCCGCCGCAGATGTCCTTGCTGGTTTAAACCCGGACGCCCTGATAACTTTTTTTGAAAAATCCGCTGAAGAAGGCAAAATCCACATGAGAAAAAATACACTTAAAATGGAGAAACTGCCTGAATTAAGAATTACCGATTAATCAGTATGATCAAGAATTATCGATACCTGAAGTACTGCCTTTTTTCTTGTTTTTCTTTTCTTCCCTTTTTTCTTTCAGCGATTTTTGTGGAGTTTTTTTGGACTCCTTTTTGTGCAAAATGTGTTCGCCCATATAGTCCTCCCAGTGTTTATGTTATACAATAATTCTGCGGATAAATCAATATATTATAGTATATTATATTTATAGAACACGAAGGAGAAAACTATGGAAAAAATGGTCTTAAAGGTGGACGGGATGTCCTGCGAGCATTGCGCCAGGGCGGTAACAAACGCCGTCAGCGGCATTTCTGGCACTCAGGATGTGTCGGTAGACTTAAAAACCGGAACGGTATCTTTCACCTTTGACTCAGGCAAAGCAGCGCTTGACGCCATTGCGGCGACCATCACCGAAGAAGGGTTCACTGTAATGCGCTGATGAAAAGCAGCGACAAAAAGCAGAATGATTAATAAGATAAAAACAGCTTTTTATAATTTGGTTTTTTCCGAAGATCTTCCACAAGAGGGGCGGCGGCTTAACGCTATTTGTATAGTAGGCTTTTTTGGGGCATTGACAGCGATTATAGTCCGCATTGCCCAGAAACAGAGTTTGATTTTCATTTTAACCCTTACCGCTATTGCCGTCACCGTTCTGTTTTCAATGTACATATCCAACCGAAAAAAAATATACGCTCCGATTCACTGGTTAATCATTTTTACCATTTTCGATTTCCTGTTTCCCTGCTTGTTTTTCATCATGGGCGGCAGCAACAGCGCTATGATGGGTTATTTTGTTTTAAGTATTGCCGTGGTGTTTTTTCTTGCTTCGGGAAAAAGCCTTTTATTCTTTCTTTTCAGCCATCTTGCCATAATTTTCTTATGCTACTATTTGGACTCTCTGGGCTTATTTCCCTCCTTCGTAACATACAACGGAGAAAAGATAACGCTTTTTGAACAAATCTTTTCATTTATTCTGGCAGGTGTTTGTATAGGGTTTATGATTGCCTTTCAGAGGCGGATCTATGTTGCGGAAAAAGAAAAGGCAGATTTGGCCAGAGAAACATTGGGGCTAAGGAACAAGCTTTTGGAGGTGGTGGCCGCCACTTCGGAAATACTCCTTTCTTCCGACACGAGTAACTTGGAAAAAACTCTTTTAAAAGCCATGGAATTAATGTCGGGTTGTGTAAAAGTAGATCGAATGTATATATGGAAAAACCTGACGGTTGGCGGAAAAGGCTTGTTTGAGAAGCAGTATGAATGGCACAAAAACAAAGACGACATGGAGACGCCTCGTATCGCAGCCAGGAATTACTACAGGGATACGCTTCCGGATTGGGAATACTATTTTTCCGAAGGGAACTATATAAACAGCCCTGTCAGTTCCCTTCCGGAAGCTGAATACAAATTTCTCGCTTATCTCGGCATCCGTTCCGTATTGGTTATACCTATATTTCTGCAGGAAAAATTTTGGGGGTTTGTCACCTTTGCCGACTTCAGGCAGGAAAGAACTTTTTCGGACGCGGAAGTCAGCGTCCTGCGTTCCGGATGCCTGCTTCTGGGAAACGCGACTGTCCGGTATCAAAATCAAATTCTGATCGAAACCCGCATAAGACAACAGCGGCTTATGGCGGATATCTCCAGGAGTTTTATCTCGAAAGAAGCAGTGGGACAGCTAATCAACGATGCGCTGGGCCAGATGGGTGAATTCATGGGCGTTTCCAGAATTGTGGTGGTGGCTACGGATGACAACATTGACGAAAGCTGGCTGGTTTATTCCTGGTATCACAAAGAAGATTGGCAGAACACACACGACCATTCCGGATTTAAAAACGTAATCAACGCGTCTTTTCAAAAGTCCGTGCCTGAAATCGGAAGCGCCGCCATCATCTGTTGTAACGACATTTCACAGGAATATTCCGGCAGGTTCAAAAGCCTCTCTTCCGCACATATCAAATCCTTTATTTGGGCGCCGATATACGTGGAAAATTTTTTATGGGGCCTAATCAGTATTGAAGAATGTGAATCCATCCGGACATGGAGCGAAAGCGATATTCAGCTTGTCGCTTCTGTAAGCAGTGAAATTGCCAGCGCCATATCGAGGGATCTTATTGACAAGGCCAGAAACGCGGCGTTGGAACAGGCCTTACATGCAAGCAAAGCCAAGGGAAATTTCCTTGCCAACATGAGCCACGAAATGCGTACTCCCATGAACGCCATTATCGGCATGACCGCAATTGGCAAAAACTCACAAGACATCAATAAAAAAGATTATGCGTTTGAAAAAATAGAAAACGCCTCTTCGCATCTTTTGGGCGTAATCAATGACATTTTGGATATGTCAAAAATTGAGGCAAACAAGCTGGAACTTTCTTCGGTTACCTATTGTTTTGAAAAGATGATTCAAAAGATTGTCGATGTTATCAATTTCCGTATCAATGAAAAACACCAGGAATTCATCATTTCCATTGACAAGAAAATTCCACGCTTCCTTACAGGGGACGATCAGCACCTGGCGCAGGTGATTACCAACCTTCTGTCAAACGCGGTGAAATTTACCGGGGAGCACGGCAGGATAAGCCTTAACGCAAAACTTCTGGAAGAAGCGGACAGTTTCTGCATTTTACAAATCGAAGTCAGCGATTCCGGCATAGGGATCAGCGAAGAACAGCAGTCGCGTCTTTTCAGCTCTTTCGAGCAGGCGGACAGCGGAACTTCGCGTAAATACGGAGGTACAGGGCTCGGTCTTGCCATTTCCAAAAGCATCGTGGAACTAATGGAAGGCAGGATCTGGATTGAATCGGAACCGGGCAAGGGTTCCAGTTTCTGCTTTACCATAAGGGCTCAAAAGGCCGAAGAGACCGGCGTTGATATACTGGAAGAAGAGAGTGAACAAGAGGCTGAAAATGAAAATTTTGAAAACCACACAATTCTTCTGGCCGAGGACATAGAAATAAACCGTGAAATTGTCATTACGATTCTTGAACCAACGGGCCTGAAAATCGATTGCGCGGAAAACGGCAAAGAGGTGGTAGAGAAATTTGCTGCCTCTCCGGATAAATACGCTTTAATATTAATGGATGTCCAAATGCCGGAAATGGACGGATACGAAGCAACAAGAAAAATCCGCGAAATTGAGCAGGAAACCGCGCGCAAACCCGTTCTCATTCTGGCAATGACCGCAAACGTCTTCAGGGAAGACATAGAAAAATGCCTTTCTGCCGGCATGAACGATCATGTGGGAAAACCGCTGGACATGAAAGAATTAATGAAGAAGCTGAGGAAGTATTTGCAATGAACCTCCCCCACGGCAAGCCCTAAACTTGACCTACAGATTTGTAAAATCCTGGCAAAGGGAGGGCAGCGTTACGGCAAAAAAGCTGGATGAATCTATCGCCACAGCCCCGTCCGGCTTTTTTTCTGCAGCAGAGCATTTTCGAATTTCATAGATCAGCGACATCTTCATGTTTCTAATGCCGGACGCCATTATTGCACTTTAGGTTTATGTTTTTTCCTGGTCTGTTTCGATAGAGAACTCCAGAAATTTTTTGCCGCCCCGCTGCCCTCCCTTTGCCAGCTTATTACGAAAAATTATGGGTCAAGTTTAGTGCAAGTCGTAGGGTACTGTATCGGCTTCACCGAATAAAAATAACCCAGAAGGTCGTTGCGGGTTGTTTAACTAAGGTTTTCTGTTATTACTTCGCTAAAGCGCTTATCTAAATCTTCCTTTATTGTGTCCTTTAAATCCTGTAAAATATTGGCAGGAACCTTTACAGGGTAAAACTTCTCAGTTTCTGTTTTCGGAAAAAGTAATTGATAGGCTTCAATGTTAAGGGCTCGGGCAAGTTTTACGATAGTTTTACCGCTCACCCATGTTCGGCAGCCTTCTATGTCGTTTATTGTCTGATCTGAAACTCCTATGATTTCCGCAAGCTTTTCCTGTGTAAAACCCATTTTAGACCGGTAATGCTTAATATTCGTGGACATTATCTTGCGTAATTTTGCCTCGTCATCAGTCATAGCCGTCTAAATTAGATTTTTAGTGCTAAAAGGCTGATTGACAACTAATTTTCGTTTATGTACACTAGATAATAGTTATACTACCTTGACAATAATAAGTAATTACAAACTAATACCTATGTTTACTTACTATTGATTATGGGAATTCTCTTTACAAGGAGTGCATAATGGCACACAAACATTTTCTTAAACAAGCTTTAACCTTTTTAGCGTTGGCCCTCACTATTGCCCTGTCGTTGTCGGCCTGTTCAAACCCCGCCAGCCCGGATCTGACAGCAGAGCCTTCGTCTGAAAAGTATTCCGCCGTCAAGGGCAGTAAAACCTACGAACTGACCATTACCCAAAACACTGCCAACATCCGGACTAAGGCAAAAGCCTTTACCCGGGCTGCCTTTACTCCGACAGAGGGAGACTCCTACATTCTAAAAATCACCGAAAATGGTGTAGCCCAAACATCCAGCGGAACCGTAAAAGCTTATTCCAATAATACGTTCACCCTAACGGCCTCAACTAACGTATCCGTGTCTTTTGAAGTTACTATCAGCAGCAGCGGGATCACCAACATCACCGGAACTATCGCTATTCAGGGCGGAGCAACAATAACTGGCCCTGGTGAAATAACGCCCACTGGCAACGGCAACGGCAACAACAACGGCAATGGCAACAACAACGGCAATGGCAACAACAACGGCAATGGCAACAACAACGGCAATGGTAACGGTAACAATAACGGCAATGGTAACAACGGCAATAATAGCTCAGTTCTAAATGAGTTTAAAGTCTGGTTAGCCGCTCAACCAGCCAACACTAAAAACAACCCCTATACCTATGCTCTGAACCTCAGCAGTAGTTTTTACGACCTCGGAACAATATTAAAAAACGAACCAAACAAATATGTCAACCTTGACCTTTCCGGAAGTAAAGCTACCAGCATTGAAGGGTATGCTTTTTTTGGCTGTACTAGCCTTACCGGCGTAACTCTACCGAACAGCCTTACCAGCATTACCATTCCAAACAAAGTTACCCGCATTGGACGGTGGGCTTTTAGCGGCTGTACTAGCCTTACCAGCATTACCATACCGGACAAAAGGAAAATGACACATTTTACCCAATTACAGGGTTAACAGTTTTCGTAAATGCTTATCCCATAAAGAATTAGCGTTGCTAGTTAAGTATGCTAAAATTA
>Ga0268262_10007222_pt1 | contig 10434 bp, 9 predicted proteins | sample TergutNc150P3_FD_190354 | JGI IMG/M metagenome (GOLD analysis project Ga0268262, IMG submission 190354) | Nasutitermes corniger P3 segment gut microbial community from laboratory colony in Florida, USA - Nc150 P3 (SPAdes) (version 2) | ecosystem: Host-associated > Arthropoda: Insects > Digestive...
ATCTTTTGCGCCTGTAAATACTTCCGTATCGGCAAGGTTTCTGAACGATGTTGTCCGCAGCGCAGAGAAGAACATTTTTTATTAAGACTGCATCGGCATTACAACGTGAAGAAAATCTTTTTCCGGAACAGGTTTGATTGTAATCGCCTTTTGAACCTGGGTAAAAAGTATCTGTATTTCATCTTCTGTCATTGTCTTAAAAGGCTCTTCCAGATAACGGAAATTAAGAGCGATTGTCATTTCCTCGCCGTTGTATTTGCATGGAATTTCGTCTTCCACTGTTCCTATCTCGCTTTCTTCGGAAGAAACCGCTATTCTGCCCGGCGCTATGCCGAGGAAAATCCTGTGCGACTTTTTCTCGACCATAAGGGATACACGGCGCAGGGCGCTTAACATTTCTTCTCGTTTTACGGAAAGTGAAAATTCCTGATTTTCCGGAATTACCTTTTTATAGTTGGGGAAATTTCCTTCTATTAAAACGGAAGAAAATTGATATGACGCAAAATTTATAAAAATTGATTTATCATTAACAGATATACTTACCTGTCCTTCATCTCCTGATCTTTTAAGAACGGTATTTAAAATTTTAGGAGGAATGATTATTCCGGAAAAATCATTTATTTTTTTATTAGCTTTTTTTCCTACAAAAGCTAATCGTCTTCCGTCTGTTGATACCATGTTTATTTTATCATCTTCTTTTTCAAAATAAGCTCCGTTTAAAAAATAACGGGTTTCATCATCGGAAACGGCGAAAATACTCTGTTGTATCATTTCCCTGAAGTCTTTAATCGGCATTTCAAAAGAAGACGATACGGAAACAGGAAATTCAGGATATTTTTCTGAAGCTATTATTTTTAATTTATATTCCGGTTTTTTTTGAGTAGTTGGTTTTATTATAGCTGTAATATCATTTTGTGAAAATTCAATTTCTTCGTGAGGAAAAGTGCTTATAATTCCGAAAAATTTATCTCCGTAAACAGTTGTCGCTCCTTCTTCAATTACAGTAACAGGCACTTTAGTTTGAAAAAAAACTTTCATATCGGTAGATTTAATTATTAAACTATTATCCTTTGCCTCAATAAAAATATTAGACAATATTGAAATTGCGTTTTTTGAAGAAATTATTTCCTGTGCGATTGAAATTTCTTTAAGAAGTACCTCTTTATTGCATGTAAATTTCATAGTTTTGTCTCTCCTATTAATATAAATTTATATATATAATTAATAATAGTAATAATAAAGGGGCTGGAAATGTGTATAACCCGCCTAATTCCATATCCCTTATATAATTACAGTTTCCTAAAAATATGGATAACTATGCAATTTTTTACATGGTTTCCACAAGCCCTTGATTCTCCACATAATATTAACATCTTTTTCAGTATTTTGCACTGAATTCTTTGATATTTTGCTTAATAATATCAATAGTAGACTCCAATGTAGGGTCTGTAATCAGTTTTTCCTTAATTTTTTCGATAGAATGCATTACAGTAGTATGATCCCTGCCGCCGAATTCCTGCCCAAGCTCTGTAGTGGAGTAATCCGTCATCTCCCTGCCTATATACATGGCGAGTTGGCGTGGAAAAACGATATTTTGAGTCTTTTTTTTGCCTTTTAAGTCGTTCGGAGTGAGAGAAAAATAGTCAGCGACCACACGGGTTATGTTTTCTATGGAAAGATTTGCCTGCCTTGGGGCGTAAAAAATGCTTTTAAGCCGTTGTTGGGCAATATCCAGAGTAATAGGCTTTCCCATAAGCTCCGTATAGGCGATTAGGGTGTTCAAAGCGGAAATAAGGTCTCTCACATTGGAAGAAATGTTTTTACTTACAAGATCAATTACTTCATTTGGAATCTGCGCGTTTCTGTTCTCCGCAGTCGCCTTCAGGATGGCGCAGCGCTCCTCGTAGCGTGGAGGCTGAAGGTCTACTTTAAGGCACTGGTCAAAACGGGACCTTAGCCTTTCATCGAGTTTTTTAAGTTCCGAGGGAGGTCTGTCGCAGGTAAAAACAAGCTGTTTTTTTGCGTCCAGAAGGGCGTTGAAGGTGTGAAACAGCTCTTCCTGAACCCTGTCCCTGTTTTGAAAGAATTGAATGTCGTCGATTAAAAGGACATCCGTATAGCGGAATTTGTTCTTAAAATTGGGCATTTTGCCGTCCTGAATTGCCTGAACATACTCATTAAGAAAGTTTTCGGAAGTGGTATAAATTACCTCGTTTTCGGAATATTCGTAGATATGGTTGCCTATAGCCTGCATCAGATGGGTCTTTCCAAGCCCGACGCCGCCGAAAATCAGGAAGGGATTGTAGGTTTTTCCCGGATTTTTACTGATGGCTATGGCTGCATTTGCCGCAAAAGCGTTATTTTCCCCAATAACATACCTATCAAAGACAAAATCATCCCTCATTTGGGAATGTTTATCCCTTTTTTTCTTGGTTTTTTGCGTTTCCGCTGTTCCGGCTGCCGCAGATTCATCCTTTTTTGGGGAAGATTGGGAATGTACAGCTTCTTTTTTTGTGGTTTTTCCGATTACTTCGTATTCAACGGTAATTTCTTTTCCGGAAAGCTCTTTAATTTTTGAATTTATAGTATCCTGATAGCGGGATTTTACTTTATCCCGGTGAAAAGCGGAAGGAATTCCTACAGTTATACTGTCTTTTCCGGTTTTTTCGTCAAAACCGACGTGTAGAAATTTAAAATCTGAGAACCAACTGGTGAATTCCTCCTCCCCTAGGTAATCCCTCAGTTGGATTAGGGCTTCTTTCCAGACGCCCTCATAATCCAAATCAGCCATTTTTAGCCCTTTATCAACATTTTATCCACAAGGATAATATTATTTACAAAAATATTCAATATAAAAATTCGTATAAAATACGATAATTTATCTTAATGCCTGAATAGTAAAAATTCGCTAAATCCTTATCCTGTAAGGAATTAACACAAATATTTCACATAACGCAGGGGGGGTTGACCGGCCTCCTTTTTCCCTATATACCCGGTTTTATTTATCCAGAATTTATCCACAAGTTATGCACTAGCCGTAAAACCGCTGTCAAACTTTTGTAGTAGACAGAAAAGCATTATAGCCATTTATTCAAGGTTTATGCAAGAGAAAAAAAATAAATTTTTATTTATGTTAAAAAAACAGGAAAAACGGCCCAAATTCCGCTTTTTTATGACCTTTACCCTTTTTCTATAATACGATATAGTAGGGAAATGAGTACAGAAAAAAACTATTCCGCACAAAATATCACAGTTTTAAAGGGTTTAGAGGCTGTCCGTAAGCGCCCGGGTATGTATATCGGGACAACAGGCATAGACGGTCTTCATCACCTTGTTTTTGAGGTAGTCGATAACTCCGTTGACGAGGCCATGCAGGGCTTCTGTACAAATATTCTTGTAGTTCTGGAAGAAAACGACGTTGTAAGGGTAGAGGACAACGGCAGGGGAATTCCCGTAGATATTCACCCGACAGAAAATGTTAGCGCCTTGGAGCTGGTAATGACGAGGCTTCACGCAGGCGGTAAATTCGACAAAAAATCTTACAAGGTATCAGGCGGCCTTCACGGGGTCGGTGTTTCCGTTGTGAACGCCCTTTCCGAATGGTGCGAGGCTTTTATCCACCTTGACGGGAAAATTCACACACAGCGTTATAAAATCGGTATTCCTGACAATCCGGCGAAAGAAATTGACGCCAAAAACCTGCCTTATCCCCATTCGGCCGACAGGCAGGGAACAGTAATCCGCTGGAAAGCCGACGCTTCGATTTTTGAGACAACTACCTATAACTTTGACGCCCTTTCCAACCGCCTGCGGGAGCTTGCCTTTCTTAACAGAGGGCTTAAAATCACAATCCGTGACGAGCGGCTTTCCACGCCCAAAGAACACGAATTTATGTTCGAGGGCGGAGTAAAGAGCTTTGTCGATTATCTGAACGAAAATAAAACCGTTCTTTACAAAGAGCCTGTTTATATTGAGGGCAGCCGTGACGACGGCGAGGGCGGCAATATCGAAGTTGAGTGCGCCATTCAGTACAACGACGGCTTTAACGAAATAATGTTTTCTTTTGTAAACGACATTAACACACGAGAGGGCGGCACTCATCTTGTAGGTTTTAAATCCGCCCTTACACGCACCTTAAACGAATTTTTGAAAAAATCAAAACACTCCAAAAAACTGGAAGAAAGCCTTTCCGGAGACGACGTGCGTGAGGGACTGACTGCGGTTCTTTCCGTTAAAGTGCCTAATCCGCAGTTTGAGGGGCAGACCAAGGGCAAACTGGGCAATTCGGAAGTAAAAGGCATAGTTGAGTCTTTTGTAAACGAACAGCTTGAACTGTTTTTTGACAAGCACCCTGAGGTTATCAATAACATACTTGAAAAATCCGTGTTAGCTGCAAAGGCTCGTATAGCAGCACGTCAGGCGAGGGACGCTACAAGGCGCAAGAACGCAATGGATTCCGCCGGGCTTCCGGGAAAACTTGCCGACTGTTCGGAAAAAGACCCGGCAAAGTGCGAGCTTTTTATCGTAGAGGGAGATTCCGCCGGCGGCTCCGCAAAGGGCGGCCGGGACCGCAGAACTCAGGCGATTCTTCCGCTGTGGGGCAAAATGCTTAATGTGGAAAAACAGCGAATAGAAAAAGTTATCACCAACGATAAATTACAGCCGATTATCGCAAGCATCGGAGCGGGCTGCGGCAACGATTTTGACGTATCCAAAATACGCTACCATAAAATTATCATAATGGCGGATGCCGACGTAGACGGCTCACATATCCGCACGTTGCTTTTAACCTTCTTCTACCGTTACATGACGCCGCTTATCGAGCAGGGGCACGTATACCTTGCCATGCCGCCGCTTTATAAGGTTAGCTACGACAAAAAATCCTTTTACGCCTACGATGACGCTGAAAAAGACCGTATCCTTTCGGAATCCGGCAAAGACGCTGAAAAAGTTTCCGTACAGCGGTACAAAGGCCTTGGAGAGATGAACCCCGACCAGTTATGCGACACTACGATGGATCCCGGCAAGCGCAACATTATTCAGGTGCATTTGGACGACACCGTCGAAGCGGAGCGGATTTTCACTACGCTGATGGGCGAGGTAGTTCAGCCCCGCCGTGAGTTTATCGAGGATAATGCGCTGTTGGTAAGCAATTTGGACGTGTAATTAATTATTCAATTGTTTTAATATAGCTTTCGGCAAGATCGGAAACTTCGTCAAATTCGCTGTGCAATAAATGATCGGCGATGGAGTTCATCATTTCTTTGGTTTTATGCGACCATGTTTTTCCTTTTAAATCGTTAAGGATTTTTTTAACGGCTTTTTTATCATAGGCGGCGCAAGCGTTTTTAATTTCCGTCAGTTTTTCCCGCAAAAATATAAGAGAATCCTTTGAATCCTCGATGTTTGCGTCGTCTTCGTCTTTCGGTTTAATTTTACCTATAACAGCCTGCAATGATTCCAGAAAACCTTTGGTTTCCGTTGATATAAGATTAATATTTTTTTCCCTGCCGGCGTGTTCAAGTTTTAACGCTGTGGCGGAAAGTTCCGGCTCGCCTATATTGGCAAGGGCGCTCTTCATTGCGTGAACATTGATAATGTACGACTGAAGGTCGCTTTCGGTCTTAAAATTATTCTGTAATACGCTGTCAAGTGTATGAATGGCTTTTTCGGCGTCCCGGGCGAAGATTGCCGCCAACTGCGGGTCAACTTCCCGGGAAGCATGGCCGGATGTCTGTTTTTTATCAAATTCTTCTTTTGCTTTTTGCGCCGCTTCCAGTACTTCCGGCGTCTGTTTATTGCGGATATGTTTAATCAGCGTGGCGTTTAACTGGCGGATATCAATTGGTTTGGAAATAAAATCGTCAAACCCGTTTTTCTTAAAGACTTCCGCCTGCCCGGCAAGGGCGTTGGCTGTTAGCGCTACAATGGGGTGCGTATAGCCTGTTTCCCGGATAATTTTTGTTGTTTCAATGCCGTCCATTTTGGGCATCATGTGATCCATAAAGATTATGTCGTAAACATTGCCTTTTTTTATCTTTTCGATAGCCTCAAACCCGCTTGTGGCGACATCTATTTTAAGGCCGTACGGTGATAAAAGGCCTTTTGCCACATACAAATTTGTTTCAACATCGTCAACAATCAGGATACTTCCGTAAGGCATAAATTCGTGCTTAACCTGCGCTTTTTTTAACTGTACAAGGTTGCCAAGCTTGAAATGTTTAAGGTTTTCCGTCATTTCTTTGCCTAACACTTCCCGTACGCCGATACCGGATGTCTTTTGCGGCAGGCGAACAGTTACTGTTGTTCCCTCGCCGGCAGCGCTTTTTATGTTAATTTGCCCGTTCATAAGATCAACTAAATTTCGCGTAACAGTAATTCCAAGCCCTGCGCCTTCGGTTGTTCTGTTAGCCGCCGTGTTAAAATGCGTATATTCGTTGAACAGGTTTTTTACCTGTTTCGGCGTCATGCCCTGCCCGGTGTCAGTTATCTGAAAAACAAGGGTTACAAGGACAATTCCGCCCCGTGTTACGCATTCGGCGCCTGCGGTAAGCGTAACAGTGCCTTTATTGGTATATTTAAAAGCGTTGGAAAGAAGGTTATTTAATATTTGTTTAATGCGAAGCTCGTCGCCGACCAATTCAGACGGAGTATTTTCATCTACCTCGACAAAAAAATCGACGGGTTTGCCTTCGTAGCGGATATGGTTTAATTGGGCGACATCGTTAATCAGGCTTGCAACTTCATATTTTACCGGTATCAGCTCAAGATTACCGGTTTCGATTTTGGAAAGATCCAATATGTCGTTAATTATATTTAACAGCAGGTTTCCCGAATTGTTTATTTGGCTAAACGCTTCGTTTGTAGACGTTGAATGCGAGGAATTTTGCATTTGAATTTCGGTCATGCCAAGAATGGCGTTTAACGGCGTGCGGATTTCGTGGCTCATTGTCGCAAGGAAATTGCTTTTTTGACGTGTTTTTTTGTCCGATTCTACCTTTGCGCTGTATATATTATAAAACATGGCGCATAACAACGCCGCCAGTAATAATTCTCCTATTATAAGGAATACTGCTATTTTATAAATGTTTTCATAATATTCTTTTTCGGGAATTACGACGCCCAAATGCCAGCCGTGAATTATATCCTTAAAAAAAACGAGAGAATCTTCGTACATATAATTTTTTGTTTTGTAAGCGGAAAAATTTAAACCTTTTTCCAAATCAGGAAGAAGAACGGATAATCCGTTATCAATATTTATGATAAGATCGTTTTCCACATAAGATGCCGGATGGAATATTATTTCCAGTTTGTTGTTAAGTAAAAATCCATAGCTGTTTTCTGTAAATTTAAAATTAAAAAAAAGGCCGGAAATTTTTTTAAAATCCAAATCAAGGCAAACCACGCCTAACGGGCGGCCGTTATTATCAAAGATTGTTTGCGAAAATGTCAGTATATTTATAGAATGAAAAGGGCTTTTGTAAGGACCGTAAACGGCGGTTTTGCCTTTTGCGGAATCAGCCAATTTATACCATTCGGTTTCTTTGGGGTTAAAATTTTTAGGCGGCGTCATATTACCGCAGGCTGTATATTTATCGCCTAAAGAGTTAAAAAAACCGTGAATTCCTACTATTCCTTCATGCTTTAGATTTTTCGATAAAAAATCGTTGATAGACGAAATAAATGCCGTAATTGTATTATAATCATAGCCTCTTAAAATCATGTTTCGTAATATTTCGGAGTAACCGGCAAGAAATGTTTCAGGCTCCTTAAGGGTTAACAGTATCTCATTTTCTGTATCATTAAGCGACCTTTCCACTTCGGCTGTTAAATGTTTTTTTTCGATGTTACTAAAGAAAAAGAAACTGGAAGAACCTATAAATACAACCGCTATTATTACAATAGAAATTTGCGCAGAGAGAGAATTTAATATACGGTATTTATCAAAAAAAGAACGCAACAAAAACCTCCGTCACTGCGGTTACTTTATCTGAGCTTTAATTTTTTCCAGCAGTATCGGTATGGAAAACGGCTTTGAAATCATATCGACAGCGCCCATGCCTAATCCTTTATTCTTGATAGCGTCGTCAAGTGTTCCTGTCAAAAAAATTACCGGTATCTTTGCCAACCCCGTGTTTTTTTTCAGCTTTTCCAAAGCCTCAAACCCGTTCATTTCGGGCATTTCTATATCCAGTAATATTAAATTCGGCGTTATTTTTTCCAAAAGCTCAAACATTTTAGCGGCGGAAGACATGGTCATAACATCGTAATGGTCTTCCAACGCTTCTTCTGCGGTTGCAAGGTTTGTGTCGCTGTCATCAACTATAAAAATATTACTCAATTAGGTTAAATTCCTGTATTATCGTAGAATATTTTGATAGTACCGTTTTGTCAAGTAAATAGTGTGTTAAAAAGTGACATAAATTTGATAAAAATCCTGAATTTGGGCGTGTTTTTGCGGTGCACACCGTTTTTAAGGAATTACAACTGTTTTAGGATCAAATTTGGCCTCAGGATAATGAAGATCCATTGATTCCAGAGTTTCTACCAGTACCGTTGTAATAAGCAAATTCCGAAACCATCTTTTTTCCGCCGGGATAATATACCACGGAGCTATTTGAGAAGAACAATTTTCAATTGCGGCCGCATACGCCTTTTGGTAATCGTCCCAGAGCATACGTTCGGGAATATCTGACGGGCTGAACTTCCATAATTTCTCCGGAGTGTCTAACCTTTCCTGAAGCCGCTCTTTCTGGTAATCCTTTGATATGTGCAAAAAGAATTTTACGATCCTTGTTCCCGAATCATTCAGCAGCGACTCAAAAGCGTTTATATGGGTATAACGCTGCTTTATTACTTCCTTAGACGCAATATTTTTTACTTTTTCGATAAGCACGGCTTCATAATAGGAGCGGTTAAATACTCCGATATGTCCTTTCCGGGGAACATTTTGATGGATACGCCATAAAAAATCGTGCAAGATTTCCACCGAGTTTGGGGTTTTAAAAGAGACGACTTTACACCCTTGCGGGTTTACCGGTCCGAATACATTTCTTATTGTAGAATCTTTTCCCGCCGCATCCATTGCCTGTAGAACAACAAGAAGCGCTTTGGAACCATCGGCGTAAAGAAGAGCCTGTAACTTTTGCAGTTTTGTAAATAATTCATTGAGCAGTTTTAACCCTTCTTCTTTTTTAAGATCCCCGTTATATTTAGCGGGATAAGAATCAAGATTTACGGATTTACCCTCGGACATCGAATACTCTTTGATATTGACTCTCATTTTTACTCCTTCTATTAATGGTGCATATTATTATTTCATATTTTACTATATCATTTTTTGCCTATTTTGAATACTTGAATTCTTAATGATTACAGTAAGGCAGGCTTTTTAAGGAGAGGGGGACGCTATGCGCCTACGGCAAGTTTTTCATGAACTAAATCGTTGATTACCTGTATGGGTTTTTTATGAAATTTTTCCGCCTGTACGCACAAATATGAAAAAACGTCCTTATCCAGTTCGCTTAATTGCAGGGATTTATTGATAGACCCGGGTTTTAAGCCTAGTTTTAATAGATTTGGTCCTAGTTCAACCGTGTTATCAATAATGTGTTTGTCCCAATACTCGCATTCAGCGTCTGTCATTCCGGTTCGTTTTTCTACATCCGTCATGGTTTTTCTCCCTTTTCAAATAAGTGATAAAATTTCTTCTGGCAAGGCATTGCGTGAAAAACGTTAATGCCATTATCTTCAAGTTCATTATACAGTATTTCAACCGGATTTGCATTCAGATGTAAGATCGTGTATAAAGGCTGAATCACGAAAGATGAACTCCAGTTCCATAGGTTAATATACTGCTTTTCTAAGGTTAAAGTATAGTCCAAAATTCGCTTTAATAAAAGATGTCCTCAATCAAGCATAATCTTGATATCGTTATAATATTGATATAATATATTAACTAAGAGGATTAATATGCCTATTTTGTCATTATTTTACGGTATTGTTGTTCGTATGCATATTATAGAGGTTTTTATATGTTGTGTCCAAAAATAACAGATGTAGAAGCGCTTGATAATTATAAAATAAAACTAAAATACGAAACAGGTGAAATCAAAATATTTAATGTTTTACCGTATATATTCGGCAAGTGGTATGAAGAGTTGCGTAATAATAATTATTTTAAGACAGTTCATTTAATTTCCGATGGAAAAGGTATCGAATGGGAACATGGACAGGATATTGCTCCGCATGAATTATATGATATGAGCATTGTTGCAAATTAATAATTGGGCAAAATAATAAAAATGGCAGAAAAACCATTTATGCACTCTAATGTACCAACGCTATTTCCTTGCGGACAAGGTCGCCGATAATTTCTTCCGGCGATTTATGAGTTTCTATAGACTTGGTTAAAAGGTAATTAACAGTTAAGTT
>Ga0268262_10007223_pt1 | contig 10434 bp, 15 predicted proteins | sample TergutNc150P3_FD_190354 | JGI IMG/M metagenome (GOLD analysis project Ga0268262, IMG submission 190354) | Nasutitermes corniger P3 segment gut microbial community from laboratory colony in Florida, USA - Nc150 P3 (SPAdes) (version 2) | ecosystem: Host-associated > Arthropoda: Insects >...
AAGGGCAAAGAGGCTTAAAATGACAAGACCCCTCCTCCATAGAGAACGGAGACTGATCCGTTTTTCTTTTAAAGCTTTCATAAAATATACTCCTTACATATTTTATCGTCGGTTCTTCAACACCTTAAATGTATTTTATCACCGCGATTAAAAAAAGTCAACACAATTTTCGAAAAAAACAAAATTCTTTTTTAAATTTTTTTTCACCCCCAATACCCCGAAATGAGCCCTACCAAGGCTGGCGGCATACTACCACTACCTCCTTTGTGAATTAAAGAATAAATTTGTAAAGGTGTCAAGTGGGGAGAGTGGAGATAAGGGAAAAAATGAAAATGATTGGAAAAAATAATTAATTTTGCCAAAACTCCACAAAAGCATAAGCTGAATGGTTGTGGATGCTCTCAAAATTCTCGGCCTCCACAGAAAAACGCTTGAACTGCCCTAAATCACGAATTTTTATATAGATATCCCTTACCAGATCTTCGACAAATTTTGGATTATCATAAGCCTTTTCTGTATATAGAATATATGAAAAATCCACAAAAAAAACCACAAAACCCCTGTTTTTGGGCATTTTTTCCCGGCAAACCCCAAAACAAGCCAAAAACATGGACATTTTACACTCAAAAGGAATTCCAGGCCCCAAAAATGCTATTTCTCGGGGATGTATTCCACCAACGTATCAAAAACAAGGCCAAGCGTTTCTTGATTTACATGGCGCTGTCTAAGAGCGTAAATCATCTCTTGCCTTATCCCTTCATTTAGATCGGGATATTTTCTGTGAATGTAGTCAAGGCCCATCCTGATCGCGATTATAAAACCAAGATGGGAAAGGCACTTTTCCTGGCAATAATTACATAGCTTATGGATGTGCACAATATGTGCCTTTGAAAGCCGGTATGTAATTATGCCTGCTATTTTCCCTTCACTCATGCGTAATTTGCCTATAAGGTCGCCCCGGCGATAATTAAGAATTGCAATATCCTTCTTTATCTGCGCAATTGATTCCTGGAGAAGTGAAAGATCGACATTAAAAGCATCAAATCCCAAAGAAACAATAGAACATTTTTTTATAGCGCAAGGCCTGTTTTTAATCATAGTTTGGTAACGCGCGTATCGGTCTCTTAGATCATTCTCCAGTTGTGATAAAAAATCTTCCATCGGTGTCTTCTTTGGTTCCTGGCTCATAATGATTGAACTTCATTCCTTACAACTTCACTTTCTTCTTCATTGTGCGAAAAGCCCCTAAAGCGTTTAAGTTGCTGCATCAAGGTAAATTTTGATGTGTTAATGGGTTTTTTTTGCTTTGGCAATTTCACCGCATCGTAGTCCTTGATAAATTGTTTTTCATCGTCGCATGTTTTCTTTCCTTTTGCTTCTGCCATAAAATTAACTCCTCTTTTAAAGTACATAAATAACACTACTAACTGTAATGTTTTATTGTATAAAGTACTAATTTTACCAGTAGAACCTAAAACTATCAAGTACAAACATTTTAATTGTCATATAATGGAAGAACAATCAATTTTGCCCAAACTCCACAAAAGCGTACGCCGAATGGTTGTGTATGCTTTCAAAATTTTCGGCTTCCACAGAGAAACGCTTGAACTGCCCCAAATCACGAATTTTTATATAGATATCCCTTACCATATCTTCGACAAATTTTGGATTATCATATGCCTTTTCTGTAATATACTTCTCGTCTTCGCGCTTAATTATGGAATAAACCGGGCTGGAGGCGGCGCTCTCCACCATGCCGATTATGTCCTCAATCCAAAAAAACGGCCCCAATTCCAGTTCCACGGTAACTATGCCCCTCTGGTTGTGGGCTCCGCGCTCGGAAATGGCCTTTGAACAGGGGCAAACGGTGCTTACTGGCGTTGTAACAGCCACAGTAAAGTGTTTTTCGCCCCCGGAACGGCAAACTTTGCCCTGGTATCGGCAACGGCAGGAAATTATCCCCGAAATTCGGGACACCGGCGCTTTTTTTTCCACAAAATAAGGAAATTCCAGGCTCCCAAACGCCGATTCAGCGTCCAATTCTTCCATTATTCCCCTTAACATCTCCAAAAAGCGGGGCATAGAGAGGTCTTCGCGATACCGGTGGAAAATCTCCACAAACCTGCTCATGTGCGTCCCCTTAAACTGGTGCGGCAAATTGGCGAAAAGATCCGCCCTGGCGGTGGTATGCTGTACCTTTTTCACTTTATCCAGCACCTTAATCGGGTATTCCAGGCCCTTCACGCCTACCTTTGTCAGTGGAATTTCGCGGCCATCGGCCTGGTTTTGTATGTCGGGCATGGGGTCAGTCATGGATACCTTATAATATAGCAAAAGTGGCCATAAAGGGCACAGGGTTAGTCATGAGATGTATAATAACCCATATTCGTTATTGCCATCTTTATCAAAACAGTTTTTTATTATGGAAAAATATGTCTCATCATTATGCTCAAATTTACGAAAAATCGAGTAAGCGATAATGTCAGCAATCTGGATAGAACGCGACATTCTGGAATCCAGAAACAGCGGCACTTCCGCAAAATTAGCCAAAGTTTCTCCCCACTTGTTGCCGATTTTCTGGTAAACCTGTGACCATATTTGAAACTGTTGTTCCATTCTTGTCTTATCAAATATTGCTATACCTCTAGCCGGTTCCTGATGCTTAACGAATTTTCGCTTTAAAAATTTATCAAAACGGCTCGTAATTTGCGTGAAAAGATCTTCTGCTACATTGTTACCCTGGTTTCTGATAACAGCGCCAAATAGAATAAATTGCCGTGGATAATTGGCGGCAATATAGTTTAAAACTTCTATAAATAAACTCTCACGCTTATCTTTTGGAAAATGACGCCATTCCCCGTGACCTGTTCTGAGAGGGCTCCCATGGATTTCCACATCGGTCATACCGGTATACTGATTTACCAGTTTATCAATATTTTGTTGTATCCAGTAATTTTGATCTTCTCGTGTTACGAACCCCGCAAGAACAGAATGTTTATCAGTTGGACTGGTCGGAGATCCGGAATCATCGACATAGAGCATATACACGCCAAATACCGCCTTCCAACAAAAAAAAAGAGAGCCGGGCGGGCAAAAAGCCCGACGCACCGCATAAAGGCAGCACTCCCAACCCTATTGTTTAAATATATCGGTATTTACCGTATTTGTCAACAAAACGGCTTAGCCGCATCCAGCGGTTTGTATGCATGGCATTGTGAGAGTCATGGGAACTTTTTTATAATATTTAGCAAAAGAAGTAGAAGAAAACCACAGTTCTGAACCGAAGGGAAGGCAAAGGATTATTGAATACTCCGTAACATAACTTCCCTAAGTACAGCATTTATCCGACTTTGATATCCTTTTCCATAACCCCTGAACCAAGCCAGAACATCAGCATCAAGACGAATCTGAACAGCTTGCTTTTTAGGTTTAAAATACTCAGGATGCCGCGGGCGGAGTTTCTTCAATTCTTCATCGGTTAATTCAGGACAATCGGAAATATCGACATCCTTGAATGCCTTTATCTCGGCTATCCGTTCAGGTGATAAAAGTTTTGAGGCGTTCATAATACATCGCTTCCTCATCCCACTCAAATCGACCATCCGCGCTGACTATTGCCTTACCCATCCAATACCTTACAATAATGTATATACATTTCTTTGAAAGTCAATAGATAAACGGTTTAGCCGCATCCAGAACGTTTCGCATAAGCATCGCTATCGTCATGGGGCCTACCCCGCCAGGTACAGGCGTTATCCAGCCGGCGGCAACCGCGGCCTCGTCAAAATTAACGTCGCCCACAATGCGGTAGCCCTTTGCGGAGCTATCGGATACGCGGTTTATGCCAACGTCGATGACCACCGCGCCGGGTTTTACCATATCGCCCCGGATAAGGCCCGGCTTGCCCACCGCCGCGACAAGAATATCCGCCTGCCGTGTGTGCGAAGGCAGATCGGCGGTTCCGGTATGGCATAGGGTAACTGTGGCGTTCAGCTCGCGCATGGAAAACAGCGCCGAAAGGGGCTTGCCCACGATGTTGGAGCGGCCCACTATCACAACGTGTTTGCCTGAAACCGGGATATTGTACTTTTCAAGCAGGACTACAATGCCCTTTGGAGTACAGGGAACAAAAGCGGGCTGTCCCAAAAAAAGCATCCCCAGCGAATGGGGATGAAAGCCGTCCACGTCCTTTCGGGGATCAAGGGCGTTGATTACGGACAACTGGTTGATATGCGCCGGAAGCGGGAGCTGTACCAAAATGCCATGCGCCTTTTCATCGGCGTTTAGCTCCGCAATCAGGGAAAGCAGCTCCGCTTCGCTGACTGTTTCAGGAAGGCGTATGTCCCTGCCTTCCATTCCCGCTTCAAGAAGCGCTTTTTGCTTGCTTTTAACGTATGAAAGGCTCGCTGGGTTCTCGCCCACCAGAATCACCGCCAAACAGGGCGTTACGCCCCGCTCTTTCAGGCGCTGTGTCTCAAGGCGTACCTCTTCCCGAATTTCCGCCGCTATTGCCTTTCCGTCAATAATTATTGCCGCCATTTGCTGCTCTTCCTATTGATGCTTTATTTTCCCCGAACTTATCTCTGCGCTTTTGCCAGTATATCAGGATTTTGAGCGACATAGTCCAGCACATCGGCCATTATGCCCGTATAACCTTTGCCCAGAGATTTGTATTTTGAAAGGCACGATGCGCTTAGACGAATAGTTACAGCCGGTTTTCTAGCTTTCATGCTTTTCCGTAGTTCCCTCGCCATTGCGGCAAATTCGGCAAGGGCCTTCGGGCTGGATTCAGGACAATCAGCCGTGTATACAATAGGGGCTCTTGCCGCAGCCCTTATCTCTTTTATTTGCTCTTTAGTCGGCTTTTGCCCAGCCCTTACGGTTATCGTTGTCATGCTAAATTGTAATACTAATTGGTGTACATGGTCAATGGATAAACAGCTTAACCTTCCATTACCACCAAAAAATTTCCCCTCTTGGACTTTATTTCAAAAGGCGCTTCCTGCGCAACATTGCTCAGGCTTAAGCCCCCGCCTTCCCATACAACGCCGTTAAGCGGCCATTTAAGGCCCGCGCTTTCCGCCTGCCAGGGCCCTGCGCCCAGCGGGAAAATCGAAACAACGCCCCCGATTACAGCGCCCTCACAGCGGGTCTGTCCCTCTTTAAGCCGGAAGATTTCCTCGCTTTTAGTAAACCACCTGTCAGGCGCTTTTTGCCGCTCAAAAAGGGAACATATCGCCAAAAGGTGATCCGTCCGCCCCCCGCCGCCGCCCGCAAGCCATGTTTCGCCACAGCCTTTTTCCAACAGCAGGGACAGAGCCAGCTCTGTGTCGCTAAAGTCCTTGTCGCCGGGATAGCGGACTACCCTTTCAGGCGGATATTTTTCAAGCCGTTTTATGTCATCCAGGGAATCCATGTCCCCCACAATCCAGTCCGGCGCAATGCCCGCTTCTTCGCAGGCGGCCAGGCCGGAATCCGCGGCGACAATCAGGTCTGCCAGCTTCGCGAGCTTTTTCAGCGCTTGGCCTTTAGGGCCTTCGCCGCCGGTTATGGCAATTCCTTTCAAATTTTCCTCGTAAATGGGATTTTTCTCACACAAAGCACACAAAGACACAAAGGGCTAGAGGCAATTAGTAAGCCAGATATTAATACCCTGCTTATTTAGATTATATAAATTAAGGAAGAATATTAGAAGACGTTAAATTATGTAATAATGCGTAATTCTTTTGTGCCTTGGTGTTCTTTGTGTGAGGTTTTTTTCTTATTAGCTTTATTTAGGGATAAACTCTAAGTTGATGATGTTGTACCACAAAGAACTAATCCAGAATTCCGTTAATGATCCTGGCTATTCCGTCTTTCATTAGCCCTGCCCCAAAATTCAGAATAAATCCCAGTTTTGTATTGGTTAGTTTTAAGTATGTCAATAATTGTTTTTTATGGGCAGGAGCTAATTTTTCCACTGATTTCAACTCAATTATTACCTTTCCTTCGATGAAGAGATCTGCCCGGAACCCTTCATCGAATTGTTCTCCTTCAAATTCAATAGGAATTAAAACCTGTCGTTGAACATGAAGTCCTTTTTTAGTTAGCAATCTCAATAAAATAGTTTCATATACAGTTTCCAATAATCCAGGCCCAAGCTTTTTATGCAAATAAACAGCGGTATCAACTACGATAGAACCTGTTTCGTTTTCGTTCATCTTTGTGCCTTTGTGTGCTTTGTGTGAGTAATATACAATATACCCTGCGTTCTTAACATAGCCATTGACCGCCAATTGGAATAAAATAACCCAGGACACAATGTGAATATCCATCCGACCGTAAAAGAAACAGCCGCGATTCTGGCCCAGGCGGGCAAACAGGTCTACCTTGTGGGAGGTGCCGTGCGCGATCTGTTGAGGAGCAAGAAGGCAAAGGACTGGGACCTTGCTACCGACGCCCTGCCGGAAGAAGTAATCGCGCTTTTTCACCGAAAGAAAGGCCTTAACAGTTTTGTGGTTCCCACCGGAATAAAACATGGCACAGTTAGCGTTCATTTTAAGGGCCTTTGCATGGAGGTTACCACTTTCAGGAGCGAGTACGGTTACAGCGACTGGCGGCGGCCCGACAGGGTGGTATTCGGCGATTCGATTGAAGTTGATCTTTCCCGCCGGGATTTTACGATGAACGCGGCGGCTTACAGACTGCCTTCAGGCCCGCTGGTGGATCCATTTAACGGCAAGAAGGACATTAAAAAACGCCTGATTCGTTCGGTTGGAAAGCCGCTAGAACGCTTTTCCGAAGATGGTCTGCGTCCTGTCAGGGCGCTCCGTTTCGCGAGCCAACTGGACTTTACCCTGGACGATGAACTGCTTGCCGCCATCTCCGGCGCGATTCCCTTTACCGCCAAAGTGGCCCCGGAGCGCATACGCGACGAAATTGACAAGATACTGGGCACGGACAGGCCCTCAACGGCCCTGCTTTTAATGGAAAAAACCGGTTTATTAAAGCTTTTAATTCCGGAACTGGCGGCCTGCCGGGGCGTCATGCAGGATCGCGACGGCTTTAGTTTTCACCGCTTCGACGTGCTGGATCACAGCCTTTTGGCCTGCGACTATGCCGCCCGCGACTTTCCCGGCGAAACAAAGCTAATAAGGAGCCTGGCCGCCCTCTACCACGACATCGGAAAGCCGCTAACGGCCAAAATGGGCGATGACGGCGGCTGGACATTTTACCGCCACGAAAAAGAATCCGCAAAGCTGGCAAAGGCCATCCTTTCGCGCTTCAGGTATCCCAACGCCGTGATTGACAGTGTCTGTCACCTTATTGAAGAGCACATGTTCAGCTACACCGAAAGCTGGACCGACGCCGCCGTCCGCCGTTTCATTATCCGCGCCGGAGAGGAAAACCTAAGCGACCTTTTCGCCCTGCGCCGCGCCGACATCTACGGCATGGCGGCTCGCAAACCAAAGTGGGACACCCTGCTCCCCCTCCATAACCGCATCGAGAAAGTCCTTGCGCTCGGCAGGGCCCTTTCCATAAAAGACCTCGCCGTTTCCGGCAACGACCTGATGTCCCTTGGCATCCCCACCGGCAAAACCATAGGCGTCATCCTAAAAGAGCTCCTTGAAGCCGTGCTGGAAGACCCGGCCCTTAACACCAGGGAGAAGCTGTTGGAGATAGCGGGGAAGTTATTACAAAAATATTAGAAATGGTAGTTGATTCCTGCTCTTTTCAATATGTCATTAGCAACATGACGAGATTTTATTTCCCCATCCACGGTTATAGGTAGATTAGTTATCGGACTATACCAAATATCATGGTCGCCTTTTCCGTGCCGTAAAAAATTACAGCCCGATTTCTGCAGAATTTGGCGAACTCTTTTTTCATATTCTGCCATTAGGCAAACACTGCCGCATGGCGCTCAGCTCTAAACGAAAGAGAAGCGTTTGCTGGATCGTGCCCCATAAGCTCCAGTAGCTCAGGAGCTGCGTGACGAACGCGCTCTACAAGGGCATCAAGGGAGCCAGATTCTAAAATAAGCCCGGGTATGTCCTCACTAGTACAATACCACCTCTGGGCTTCCTCATCCCAGTTTAATAAAACGGCATATTCCTTCATGACCATATTCCCCTTGTCACCCTAACATGGATTTTGCGCAGTAAACTCCAGAAGAAAAGGGCCTTACGGCCCTTTTCAAGACAAACAAAAAGCCCCTTCGTCTTCTACTGCAGGAGTTTCACGAAGTGAAACTCCAAAAGAAAAGGGCCGTAAGGCCCTTTTCTTCCATCTCCTAGGGGAATCGAACCCCTGTTGCGAGGATGAAAACCTCGTGTCCTAACCCCTAGACGAAGGAGACCTGTTCTAAGATTGTCTTATTGATATTGTCTCAGTTTGTCAATAAGTTCGGTCGCGCGATTCTTGACGGGCGTTATATAGGCGCCAGCGGCTATCTTAACCAGGAGTTCCATTACGTTACGGTCCTTTATTCCGTTGTTTGCCGCGGCAATTTTTTCAAAGGCATCTATAGCGGAAAGGGCCAGCATATTATCGGGATTAAGCGTGTTGAAGCGGTTTACTGTCCAGCAAATGGTTTGAGTAACTTCATCCGCGTTGTTCATGCCGATTGTTCCCAGGGACTTTATCGCCTCGGTGAGAACCATAGGCTCGGGATCGCGGTTGACCATTTTTAGAAGGGTGTCCTTTGCTTCGGCGGTTCCCAGTTTACCGAGGTAAGTAGCCGCCTTTACCCGAACATCAGGGAAATTATTGACCACGCGCCCGTTTTCACGTGATATGTTTACCACGCCTTCAAGAGAAAGATATTCCAGAGAGGAACGAATTTCATCGCTTTTGTTGCCTCTGTCAATGGCGTCATTTATGTACTCAAGCGCGACCATCTTCATATCCCGGCTGTCGGTACGGCTTTGCTCGCGGATAATCATGAGCTCTACCGACTCTTGCAGGTAAGACTGCTCAACGGACATTTCCCTGTTGTCGGGGGAAGTCAGACCTGGCCGTGACTGCGCCGAAACCATACCAGTCAAGGCGAGCAGAACCATTGCAATAATCAAAAAACGCTTAAAGGTCAACATTGTTATCTCCTTTTATTATCATATTCACCAACATATATTATCGGCAATAGGGCTTAATTTACAATCAGCCATTTATTGTTAATCGACGCTAATTCGTACAAAACCAATTTTTGTCCCCTTCCATCTACCGTATAGGCCTTGACGTGGGTCTCGGAAATAAAACTAATATCATCCACCCTGTCATTTGCCCTGGCAGGCACGACTACATAATCAAAATAGTCCCTCGCGGTTCTCAGAACGCGCTTTGGCACCAGCCTTGGGTCTCTCCCCGCGTTTTGGGCCACAACCTGATCCCGCAAGTATAGGTCTTCGGTTTTTTCTTCAAGAAAATCCTTGGAACTAATCTCCTTAAAATATGATTCATCCAGATGGGCCACCCATGCTGGGTAGTTTCTGGCTCGTATTATCCCATTCAGCTCAACAATAAAGGCTGTTATGTCCTTTTTAGCTTCCTGAAACCTCGCTTCACTGATGGTGTTTGGGTCAAATTCCTCCTCCTTTGATACTTGCGAGGTTATCTGCGCGATTGGTTCCGCGGGCTTTTCCACCTGAACTGTTGCTTCCGGAGCGGCAGACTCCTGCTCCTGCTTCACCTCTGAAGGCGCTTCGGGCGGTTTAGGTCCGGTTCCACAGGATAAAACCAGGCCCGACAGCAAAAGTAACAAAATCATACTTTTCTTCATAGTTTCTTGATTTTATGCTAATAACAGCCGCTAGTCAACTTTCTTCTAAAGGGCAATAATAAAACCCTAATTTATACGAATAAACTCAACTAAGCTTGAAGCCGTCACGCAAGGCCTTGCCGCGGGCTAGACGGTCGTGGCCTTCATTTACGCACACTTTGGTGTGGCGTTTTCTCTCACACGCCGTGCGCCCACGGCAAGGCCTTGCGTGACGGCTTCAGAAAAGCCAAGAGTTATTCGAACAAAATAGATTTTACATTCGGCAATATTTTGCGTTTCACCCCACTAAAGTGGGCATGACTACTTCGCTCGGTGAGATGCCTACAGAACCGAAGGTAGATTTTCCCCTTCCGAAAAGACCTAATATGTCTTACTGAACGTATAGACACCTGCTATTTCCTGTCGGTGTGGGGATTTCGCTGCCCAGACCGGTTTGGCGCGCGACTGTAAACGCAATGCCCAGGTATAAAAACCTGTAATTTGGAACAACGCCGTGGAGTTACGTTCAAAAAGGAACAGCGAGGGCGATAAGGGAGCAGATCCCAAGACACTAGTACACTGTAACACCTAAAACTTTACACGATTGCAGGATAGAGTCTCTTTAGCTTGAGCCGCGCATCGTTGGCGGTAAAATGCCAGTCAACACCCCTCTGGTTCTGGTTACGTCGAGTATGCCA
>Ga0268262_10007224_pt1 | contig 10434 bp, 6 predicted proteins | sample TergutNc150P3_FD_190354 | JGI IMG/M metagenome (GOLD analysis project Ga0268262, IMG submission 190354) | Nasutitermes corniger P3 segment gut microbial community from laboratory colony in Florida, USA - Nc150 P3 (SPAdes) (version 2) | ecosystem: Host-associated > Arthropoda: Insects > Digestive...
CGGTAAGATAAACAGGCTTGACCACGATTACAAACGTCTGGAACAGAGGATAAACGTACTTGCGCGGCAGAATCAGGAAAAAACATCCGCGGCAGCCGTTGAAACACTTTCCACTGTTCAGCCTGTTCCTAAGCCCGAACCGGATACGGTTGGCGCGCCTCCCGTTCCGCCGCCGGTTCCTGAAACCGTTACCATTACGCAAAAACCAATAGCTGCGCAGACAGCGAATGTTTTTTCAGCGCCGCCGGCTCCGCCCGCGCAGGCTGCAAGGATCATTGCGCCTCCTGCCGCTCCGCCTTACTCTAATCCTGTCAGGCATGTCGAAAAACCGGCGGAACCGCCGCAGTTGAATTCTTTAGATCGGGCGGCCGCCGCAATCAAAAACTGGATTCTGGGCGGTAACACGATGCTGCGAATCGGCGTAGTGCTCCTGTTCATAGGACTCGCTTTTCTGTTGCGTTACGCGTCCGAAAAATTTTCATTTCCTGTGGAAAGCCGCTATATAGGCGTGACGCTTGCCGCGTTTGCGCTCCTCGCGCTGGGCTGGCGGCTGCGGCGGCGGCGAAGCTCCTATGGACTGATGCTTCAGGGAACAGGCATCGCCGTATTGTATCTGACCGTTTTCGCCGCGATGCGTCTTCATAACCTGCTGTCGCCGGAAATTGCCTTCGTGCTGCTGGTCCTGGTCACAGCCGCGTCGGCAGTTTTAGCCATACTGCAGAACGCGCTTGGACTGGCGTGCGCCGCCGCGCTGGGCGGTTTTGCCGCGCCCATACTGGTATCCACCGGCAGCGGCAACCATATCATCCTGTTCAGTTATTTTGCGCTTCTGAATATGGGCATCCTCCTGATCGCATGGTTCAAAGCCTGGCGGAGCCTTAACCTTATAGGCTTCATCGGCACATTCAGCATCGGCACGGCGTGGGGATTACGCTCATACAATCCCGAACTTTTTACCGGAACCGAGTTTTTTCTGATCCTCTTTTTCCTGATGTACATCGGTATCGGCCTGCTTTTTGCCCGGCGTAAACTTCTTGAAGCAAACGACATTCCGGAAGGACGCATAGCCGCGCTGCGCCAGTCGCTTGCCAGGACTGATTATCTGGACGGCACGCTGATTTTCGGGCCGCCCCTGGTTGGATTCGGGCTGCAATGCGCAGTGATCGGGCACTTACAATATGGCAAGGCTTTTTCTTCGTTAGCGCTTGGATTGTTTTATTTCGGGCTGGCTTATTGCCTGAGCCGCAAACCCGCGCTGCTTCTGTTGACGGAAGTCTGCCTCGCGTTGAGTGTCGTATTTGGAACTCTGGCGATTCCACTGGCGTTCGACGCGCGATGGACATCGGCGGCCTGGGCCGCGGAAGGCGCGGGCATCTATTGGCTTGGATTGCGGCAGTCGCGAAAAACGGCGCGGATTTTTTCTCTCATGCTGATGGCCGTCGCAGCCATTGTTTATTTATCGGAGATACATTCGAATCCGGGTGTGACATCGCCCATGCTGGACGGTCCCCCGCTCGGCGCGGCCATGCTTGGCGTGGCGCTGCTTTTCAGTTATCTGTCCCTGCGGCGCGCGCCGGAAGGCATTTTATCCGATCTGGAAAAAGTCTGTAAACCGCTCCTTGCGGCTTCCGGCCTGGCGTTTGTTTATCTGGTCGCCCCTCTTTGTTTCGGACGGGAATACACTGTTATCGCCTGGGCAATAGCCGGACTGGCGACAATTCTGGCCGGCATCCGGCTGCAGACCAGAATTTTTCTCCTCTGTGCGTTCGTTATACAGATGGCAAGCGGATGGACGTATTTCCTGCGCAAAACGGGAATCCCTGAAAACGCGAAGCCTGTTTTGCACATAGGCTTCATGACGGCGGCGTCGGTTGCGTTGGCAGCCCTCGTCAGCGCGTGGCTTTTGCACCGCGGCAAAAAACAGCCCGAACAAAGCGAACTGTTTTCCATCGATTTTTCGCAGGCGGCCGTTATTTTTTCACACCTGTTGCTTATCAGGGGACTTTTCTGGTGGATGTCGGCGGCATCCGACGAGATTTCACATTTTCTCAATCCGGAATTTTTCTCGCACGCGCTGCTGCTGACGTTTTCCGTCAGCGCGGCGCTTTGGATGCTGTGGGCGCGGCGGGAAAAGTGGAACGCGCTGGCGCTGGCATGTCTGCTGCCGCTGATTGCGGCAATTCCGTTTTTGCTGCAGGACGACAGGCTGCTGTCGCCGTTCGGCGCGTTCACCTGGCTTACGGTATTCGCCGCGCATTTTATCATCGCGCGTTATCTCGCGCAGATTCTACCCGGACGCATATTGAAAGGCGCGCACATCCTGGGCTGCTGGCTGATCCTGGGCGCGCTTTCACGCGCGGCGCGGAAATTCCTCATTGATCTTCCCGAAACTAAAAACGCATGGCGCTGGATTGGCGGCGCGTTGCCGTCGGCGTTGTACATGCTGTGGGCGGGAAGCGGCAACCGCCTGATGGAGCGCTTCTGGCCGATACGGGATTTCTCGCGCGAATACAGAACCCTGGCCGCTGTTCCGGTCGCTTTCATTCTTGCGATATGGTTCTGGGCGGGAAACCTGGTCGGCAACGGCGCGGCCGATCCGATTCCCTGGCTGCCGATCATCAACCCTCTGGAAGCAGGATTGCTGCTTGTTCTTATAGCCGTGTATCGGTGGAGCATGAATCGCCTGCCGGACATGAAGATTCCTGTTTTCAGGATCACGCTCGCCGCGCGGGCGGCAGGCGGAGCCTTGCTGTTGGCGTTGCTGACGCTGTCCGTCTGCCGTACCGCGCATCACTGGAGCAATATTCCATTCCAGCCCGACGCGCTTTTATCGTCAATGGGCGTTCAGGCGAGCTGGTCTATTGTCTGGACGGCGTTCGCCCTGGCGCTGATGATCGGAGGCGCGCGGCGCGGGCTTCGCGGCGTCTGGATTACTGGCGCTGTTCTGACCGGCGCTGTAGTCGTCAAATTATTCCTCGTTGAACTTGGCGACCAGGGCAGTCTGGCACGGATTATCTCTTTCATAGCCGTCGGCATACTTCTGCTGATTGTAGGGTACTTCGCGCCGATCCCTCCGCAAAACCCGGCTTCACAGGCGCCGGACAAACATCAAAACTAAAACTTTACGATACCGTCCGCAATACTCCGTTCCTGTTTGTTTCCTTGGGTGCGCGCCGTAAAAGTTGTAATGACACGAATCACGGTAGTTATCGCACGGCGTGACGTCCGCATATCACGCCTGCGGCGCTTATAAATTTAAAATTTGCGCGGGCGGAACGCTCGCGCTCATCAAATCCGCAATCCGCAATCCAAAATTCGAAATCCGAAATTCAAATCAACCCGCAATCCAATATGCTGACGTCACCCGTAAGATGGGTTCCATATAATTGCAACTTTACAGCGCCTGTTTCCTTCTTCCGTTCGTATCTTTGCGATCTTCGCGGTATACTTATAGGTTTACCGGCCAGCGGCGGAGAATCGCTTCGCGTGTAAAGAGAGGATGACAGGTTTTGGGCGACAGCAGTCATATCAGGAATTTTTCCATCATAGCGCATATCGACCACGGCAAATCTACCCTGGCGGACCGCCTTCTTGAAAGAACCGGCGCGCTTACAAAACGCGAGATGTCTGACCAGGTGCTCGACGCCATGGATCTCGAGCGCGAGCGCGGCATTACGATAAAGGCGCATTCCGTGCGGCTGAATTACCGCGCGGAAAACGGCGAGGATTACATTCTTAACCTTATAGACACTCCCGGACACGTCGATTTCTCCTACGAGGTATCCCGCAGCCTTTCAGCCTGCGAAGGAGCGCTCCTGGTCGTGGACGCGGCGCAGGGAGTCGAGGCGCAGACGCTTGCCAATACATACCTAGCGCTTGACCACCACCTGGAAATCATTCCGGTATTGAATAAAATCGACCTGCCCGGCGCCGATATCCCGCGCATTAAAGACCAGATAGAAAATATCATCGGTCTTGACGCGGAACACGCCATTCTGGCCAGCGCCAAGGAAGGAATCGGCACCGACGAGATTCTCGAGGCCATCGTACACCGGCTGCCTCCGCCCAAAGGCGATTACGACCGGCCGCTCAAGGCGCTTATTTTCGATTCCTGGTTCGATCCCTACCGCGGCGTCATAGTGCTGGTGAGGGTTATCGACGGGACGATAAGCAAGGGAATGCAAATCCGCATGGTGAACACGCAGCAGTCGTTCAATGTCGAACAGGTCGGCGTAATCACCCCGAAATTTCAGGAAGTCGAATCGCTGACCGTCGGCGAGGTCGGCTTTGTCATCGCCAACATCAAACGCGTCGCCGACACTAAAATCGGCGATACCATCACGGAGGAAAAACGCCCGACGCCCGAACCCTTTCCCGGCTTCCAGGAAATAAAGCCGATGGTTTTCGCGGGGCTTTATCCGACCAACAGCGCCGATTACGAAGACCTCCGCGACGCGCTATCGAAGCTGCAACTGAACGATTCGGCGTTCTTTTATGAGCCGGATACGTCCGGCGCGCTCGGATTCGGGTTCCGCTGCGGTTTTCTCGGCCTTCTGCACATGGAAATAGTGCAGGAGCGGCTGGAGCGGGAGTTTAACCTGTCGCTGATTACGACCGCGCCGGGCGTGCGTTATCGCGTTACGACCACAAAGGGGGAAGTGATGGAAATTCATAACCCGTCCAAACTTCCCGATCCGGCGGCCATAGCCAAATTTGAGGAACCAATTATTACGGCCATGATTCTGACCAGCGACGAATATTTAGGGCCGATACTGAAACTTGCCGAGGAAAAACGCGGCGTTCAGAAAGGCTTCGAATACGTCACGCGCAACCGCGTGCTGGTGACTTACGACCTGCCGCTGAACGAAATAGTGCTCGATTTTTACGACAGGCTGAAATCGGCGTCGCGCGGCTACGCGTCGCTGGACTACCGGCTTTCCGGATATCAGGAGTCGCGGCTGGTCAAACTCGACATACTGGTTTCGGGCGAGCCGGTGGACGCGCTTTCGCTTATCCTGCACCAGGATTCGTCCGTCGTGCGCGGCCGCGCGCTGGCACAGAAAATGAAGGAGCTTATACCCCGGCAGATGTTCGAGGTGGTCATACAGGCCGCCATCGGCAGCAAAATCATCGCCCGCGAAACCCTTGGGGCGATGCGTAAAAACGTGTTGGCAAAATGCTACGGCGGCGACATCACCCGGAAACGCAAGCTGCTGGAAAAACAAAAAGAAGGGAAGAAGCGGATGAAACGGCTCGGAAAGATCGACATCCCGCAGGAAGCCTTCCTGGCCATCCTCAAAGTCGAATCTTAAACGGACGAACTACCCATTGCGGATAAATAATTGTAATGATATCTTCTATATATTCGATTTCAATTTTCAGTCTGAGGAATTGAGGAATTTATGAAATCTGTAAATTATGGTTTCAAGTCCGGAGAAGAAGGCAAAGGATCCACGGGTTGCATTTTCGCCCTCTTTTTGATGGTGATCGCTATTTTTCTGGCTTTTAAACTCGGCCCGCCGTACTTCAGCCACAATGAGTTTAAAAGCGATCTAAACCAGCTGGCCAGCCGCGTTGCCAGCAACGTCTCGATTTCCGACGAAAACATTAAAAAGAACGTGAAAGCGATTGCCCAGAAAAATGGCATTGTCCTGAAAGACGGAGATATCAGGATCGACAAATCCGTTAATGCCAGGATAATTATTGAAGTCAACTACGCCGTTCCGGTTAATTTCATAATCATGAAGCGCGACATTAATTTCCATGCAAGGGAAGAAGGCGTTGTCTTCATGTAATGTCAGCTTGGAAATTTCGCGTGGTTCGCAACAAGAGGGCAGTAACAAGCTGATGTAAATAATTTGCAGGGGCGCGCCGCAGAGGCGTTCTGTTTGTTGTGCGCCTGCAAAAACGCATAATATAAAAGCCGCGGCGGGTTCGTCGCGGCTTTTATATATACTTCAGGGAAAGGCAACTATTCAGCGTTTCATCAGGGCTTCAGCGCCGCGTTCAGGCGCCTGGTCAGGCGGGATTTTTGCCGCGCCGCCGCGTTGCGGCTGAGCGCCTTTTTCCGGAGAGCCTTGTCTATCGAGGAGTAAAGGTCGGCCAGCCCGTTTTTCGCGGTTTCCAGCACCTCGGGTTTTTTTGAATCCAGCTTTTCATTAAAATGCTTCAGCGTGGTTCTAAGCGCGCTTCTATTGCTGCGATTAACAGCGCGACGTTTCAGACTCTGCCGGTGCGCTTTTAGCGCCGACTCATGATTGGCCATCTCCGATTGCTCCTGTCAAAAATTTATCAAAAACCGCTGCGAAGGTACGGCGTCCGACCCACGCTTGAAACTAATAATGTTACAGGAAGTCCGGTATGACGTCAAATTCTATTTAACACAATAAAACAATCCCGGCGCCTATAAATTCTCGCGGATATACCGGCACATGGTCGCGCCGAGAACTATTTTGAACGGAAAAACGCCGGAAGTGTAATGCCCACAATAAAGCCCTAAGGTGGAATGAGGCAGTCCAAGCCGCCGATACTCCTCCAGAACCTTTACGGATAGATCCGGCAGAAATGTGTAGTCGTACCGGGCGTGGACAAGGAGGGATTTTTTCCCCGTCCCCTGGAGTTTGTGGAAATACGCCTGCGGGCTTATGGGCATCCATATCTTCCTGAGATCGTCCAGCGTGATGTTCCCGGTCAGCCCTTCCAGTACGTGCCGCGTGGAGATGCCGCGCCAGACTACATCGGCGAAATACGTTGAAACATGATTCTGCACGGCGACATTGACACGCGCGTCATGCGCGGCCGTAATCAGCGCGACGCATGAGCCTATGCTGGTTCCCAAAACGGCGATTCGCGTGTATCCGCGCGCCTGCAGCCAGTCGATGGCGGCGCGCGCGTCGAGCACGGCCTGCCTGATGGATTGCAGCGTCCGCCCAAGGTTCGGGGAGAGCATGTAATCGGCGCGCGACAGTTCTTCCGACATGCGCAGGTCGTGATGGGGCAAACTTAACCGCAGTGCGGAAACGCCGAAAGCGTTCAGCATCCGGCAGAGCGAAATATGGCTCTGCGCGTCGGCGTTCCATTGCGGAAGCACAAGCGCCACCCGCCTTGGATCCTTCGGGAAAAACCATCCGTGAACCGTATTGTTCACGGGATAGATGGTTCGCAGCGGTGATGTAAACGTCAGATGCCGGTCGTCAAGACTGTAATCGGCGACAGGCTCAAACGCGTGATAACCGTCGCTTTCCCGGACGGCGCTCTCCGCGTAATCAATTAGAAAAGATTTCGGGTCTTTTTCAGGCGGATAGTTCGTAATAAAATCCAGCCCCCACTCAAACGGACGTACAACCCGGTTCGTGTCACGCTGCGAAAGCCTGCGTTCCCATTTGTAAAAAATACGCTGCAACATTCATCACCCTTCGATACTTCGCATTCGATTACCATAAGCAACACTTCGATTTACACTTACTCAATCGCGCCGTTTACCGGAAGGGAAAAACTTCGGAAAGAGTTTTACGATGTTTTGCGGTAATTTTTCAATTCTAGTTCATGCCTGCAAAAATACAAGAATAAAAACAGGTTGCTTTTCCCGGCGGGTTTCACGACAATTCCTCGTTTGCAATAAAAACCTGATCGGTATTGGAGGCCGGATATGGCGCGGCAAAAATCGTACGAAAGGATACTCGCTCCCGGGCGCATCGGCGCGGTCAGAACCCGTAACCGGATAGTGAAATCCGGCGCGGGAATGCTCATGTGGCACGAAGACGACGTCCACATGAGAGAAGAGGTCAAGGCCTTTTATGAGCGTTTTGCCCAGGGCGGCGTCGGGCTTCTGATCGTGGAAGCGGTCACGGTCGATTATCCGTGGGGCGCGCGCTACAGAAACCGCTACCGTATTGACGACGATAAATTCCTGCCGGGTCTGTGCGAGCTGGCGCAAGTCATACATAAACACGGCTGCCCGACGTTTCTTTCCACGAATCACGACGGTCCCTGGCAGGTGCATTGGGGAAGGGAGCAGAACCCCACATATCCCGGCCCGCCTGTCGCGGCGTCAAATGTCTGGCTGAAAAACCCATACGATCATCACAATGAAGAGCCGAGACCGCTGACGGTTTCCGAAATCGCCGGCATCGTTGAGAAATTCGCCAATGCCGCCCTGCGCGCCCGCAGGGCGGGCTTTGACGGCATCGACATCAATGCGGCCAGCAGCCACCTGTTCCAGAGCTTCCTTTCGCCGTTCTGGAACAAACGGGAAGACGAATACGGCGGAAGCCTGGAAAACCGGGCGCGTTTCCTGGCCGAAGTAATCCGGGCGATGAAAAATCGCGCGGGAGGCGATTTCCCCGTTTCGGTGATTTTGAACGGCGTTGAAATCGGCCTCGCAATAGGCGCGGACGACTGTTTTTCTCACGAGGACAGCCGGAAGGCCGCGCGCCTTGCCGAAGAAGCCGGCGCGGACGCCGTCCAGGTTCGAAGCCACTGGATTGGGCGGCATGTCGCGGGATTCCTGCCCGATCTGCTGTTTTATCCGGAACCTCCGCTGCCGCTGGAAAAGTTTCCAAAGGAATATGACGCGAGCCGCCTTGGCGCGGGCGCGAATATACGGCTTGCGGCGGGCTTTAAGGAAGCCCTTTCCGTTCCGGTTATGGTTGTGGGAAGAATGGACGTTGATCTCGGCGAATCGGTTCTGCAACAGGGGATGGCCGATTTCATAGCCATGAACCGCCGCCTGCACGCCGACCCGGAATTGCCGAATAAGCTGGCCGCGGGGCATCCGGAAGACATCGCGCCCTGTACCGCGTGCAATTTCTGTCTTGGCGGAGCGGGACGCTGCCGCGTCAACGGAATTTCCGGCACTGTTTATACGAAGATCGACAAAGCGGAAAAAAAGAAAAATGTCGTCGTCATCGGCGGCGGCCCCGCCGGCATGGAAGCCGCGCGCGTCGCGGCTCTGCGCGGGCATCGCGTGACGCTCTTTGAAAAATCAGCGAAGCCGGGCGGTCTTCTGCCGCTGGCCGCAATGGTCAAGGGTTCACATCCGGAAAACCTTCCGGAACTCATCCGTTATTTTGAACGCCAGTTGGAAAAACTCGGCGTCCGCGTGGAACGTGGCAGAGAAGCCGATGCGTCCGTCGTTAAAGCGGCAAAACCGGACGCTGTTTTTCTCGCGGCCGGCGGACTCCCGGCCGTTTTGAATATCAAGGGGATTGACCGTTCCAACGTTGTCAGCGGCGCTGAACTGCACCGCAGGCTCAAGTTCTTTTCGCGGTTTTTCAGCCCGGAAACTTTACGCGGCCTGTCACGGTTTTACATGCCCATAGGCAAAAGGGCGGTCGTCATTGGCGGCGCGGTGCAGGGATGCGAACTGGCGGAATTTCTGATGAAACGTGGACGCAGCGTTACGCTCGTCGATCAGGCCGAAGAACCGGGCGACGGTTTGACGCTTGCGATGAAAGAACAGCTTTTCCGCTGGTTCGAGGAACGCAGATTGCCAATGATTTCCGGCGTCAGGGAATACGTTGAGATCAACGACCGTGGACTGGTTCTTATCACAAAGGAAGGTCAAAAGCTGGAACTGGAAGCCGATACAGTGATACCGGCTCTGCCTCTGCGGCCAAACACAGACCTTGTTGAAAAGCTGAAGGCGCTTGTTCCGGAAGTTTACGCCGTCGGCGATTGCCAAGCGCCGGGCCTGATTGTGGACGCCATCGGTTCGGCTTTCTTTGCCGCCCGTGAAACATAACCCCGTTTGTGCTATCATATATTGTATTTGTTGCCGCCGGCAGCCGTTATTTTTGGCGCGGAGGGTGAATTGACCAGAATATATACGCGAACAGGAGACGACGGAACAACCGGTCTTTTGGGAGGTGTCCGTACTCCTAAAGATTCGCCGGTCGTTGAAGCCGGCGGAGATATTGACGAACTCAGCTCTCTTGTCGGCGTGGCGCGGTCTCTATCGCTTCCGGACGGTATTGACGGGATTTTGCGGGCGGTTCAGGAACAACTGCTTGTTATCGGTATTGCGATTGCGACTCCGGATGATATAAGCGCGCAGACCCCGAAAATTCGGGACGAAGATATACTGAAACTGGAAAAAGAGATTGACGCGCTGCAAATGCAGTTGCCTCCGCTTGACAGGCTTATTCTTCCCGGAGGTTCGGCGGCGGGGGCGCATCTTCACCTGGCGCGCGCGGTCGCCCGGCGGGTTGAACGCCGGTGCGTCGCCCTGTCAAGGACTTGCACGGTCGCGCCGGAATTAACGCGCTGGCTCAACCGGCTTTCCGACCTGCTCTTTGTAATGGCGCGTTTTGTAAATCAGAAACAGTTCGAGGCGGAGAAAAGTCCGGCTGAAGAAACGTAGAGGATTTCATGCATATCGAAACCCTGAAAGTTTTTTGCGACCTGGTGGAAAGCAGGAGCTTTTCCCGCGCCGCC
>Ga0268262_10007225_pt1 | contig 10432 bp, 7 predicted proteins | sample TergutNc150P3_FD_190354 | JGI IMG/M metagenome (GOLD analysis project Ga0268262, IMG submission 190354) | Nasutitermes corniger P3 segment gut microbial community from laboratory colony in Florida, USA - Nc150 P3 (SPAdes) (version 2) | ecosystem: Host-associated > Arthropoda: Insects > Digestive...
GGGCTGTTCTGGTGTCATGGGGTGCCTCTGGCTAAAATAAATATAAGCACTTATGTAAAGATGATTGATACCAATTTGCGTTCAACTGAGGTTGAACGCTATACGCAAAAGTTTTTGAAAAACTGGGAAACCCAGTTATTTCAAAAACTTGCGAGCGTCGGTTCCCGCCGCCTCATACCAACATGCAATCGTTTGATTGCATGTTGGTATGAACCGCCCTGTAGATAATTTTGATTTTGATAGTTCATCTCACAATCGCCTGTAGAAGCAAGTCTTCATTGAACAAGGGGGTTTCGCGAAAACCTGTATTTCTACACCAATCTAAGTTTCTGCTGATTAACAATTCGTAGATTTCTCTATTGTGCGTGCCTTTCATCAAAACCAATTCTGTATCGAATTTATGGCGTTTTGCCAGTGCGCTGACTTCTATGTCATTATCGTACGTCATCAGGAACGCGCATCGGGTCCGCGCTAAAATTTCAAACAATAAATCATGGTCAAGTTCATTGTGCTTGTATAGGCGAGACCCTGGCTTTTTGCCAGAAACTGTATATGGTGGATCAATGAATATGGCCGTGTTTTCTTTGGGTGCAATTTCATTTAGATAACTCAACCCATCACCCTGCTTAAAAACGAGAATGTCTTTGATTAGTTTGATGTCCTGTATGCGCTTGCACAGGGTTGACGGGTACCACCTTGATCTGATACCCCTTCCGTTTTCACCTTTGTTTATGAAACCGCTGCCTTCGGCCAGAATACCCCCATGATTTATCCTGTTTTTTAAGATTGTTTTGAATGCGAGCTCTTTTGTCGTTGTTGCATCTGCCAATAGTACTTCCCTAGCGTTTTCAGCAGTCAAGTCAAATGACAAAATTCTATCGCGCAGCCAATCATTGTCCTTTCCAAGCATAGTTTCCCATACTGCGGCTACGTCTGGGTCAATTTCCATCATTATTACTTGTTCAGCCAGATTTTCAAATGCGACCGTCAAGCTGACTATGCCACCACCTAGAAACGGCTCGATAAAATATTTTGGCTTATTGTCGAATTTTTTCAACCAAGTCCTGATCCATGGAATAAGCCATGTCTTGCCGCCGGGGTAGCGGAAAGGACTTCTCATGGGGATTGACGCTACATTGACTATCATTTTGGTCCCAATCCTGTTCGAAAGGCATCAATCACCGGTGCATCTGGTTTATGCTCCAATTGCTCATCTAATTTTGTTTGCAGGATATTTATGAAATCTTCTATGTTGCCAGCATCTGATTTTGTGATTTTATCCAATGCAGATTCAAATTTAGTATACACGGTTTTTGTCAACTCTAAATTGTATTTTTTATTTTCAGTATCATATTTTAGATCGTAAATCAGCCATGCTATTTCAGCTTTTTCTTTAGTGGTTTCTTCTAGTTCTGGTAATGTTTCAAAAAAAGGAGAATCCAGAGCAACTGCGAATTTCTTTCCCCAAGCCTTTAATATGCCACCCTTAAATATTAGTTGAGGTGCTAATCGCTTTCTAGATGAAGAAAGAAAATCAGGTCTAGGGTAATTTGATTGATTCGTCCAATCCATTTGAACATTTTTCTTGGGGTCATCAATATAGTGTTTAAAGGGATTGCGAATATTCCCAGATATGTAAACCGCTTGAATTTCCAATGCGCCAAAGTCAGTAACACGTCCTAATTCATCATAAGCAACCAATACAATATCAATATTACCTGCTGATTGACCATATTTATCTTTTAATCTAACTTCAGTCAAAGATGTCCAATTTGAACCCCGTGGGAAAAGAAATTCTGCCGCAGTGCCCACAACTACCCAATTTTCCCTGAAACGTGTTGGGCAAGTTATGGAAATGCCTGCATCTGAGAATATCGAACATGTACCTAATGGGTCATTAGCTTTATCTTTCGTGCAATTTGGCACTTTGTTGTTGAATGGGCATAGACGATTATCCCTAAAACGCTTTGCTTCTTTTGAAAAATTATTTATGGGGAACCCAAACACTTCCACTAGCGGATGAGTGCAATGAGTAATCGGAGTGAGTTGGTCTGGCATGATATTCATCCAAATGAACAATTATGGAGAAGTTTGTATGAACGCTATATCCATCTCTTCAGCCTCTCCCTGACTTCTTCCGGGCCCAGCAGGTACAGCGTGTCGAAGATGCCGGGGCTGATGGGCTTGCCGCATAGGGCTACCCGGAGGGCTTGGGCTAGGTCTTTTATTTTTAGGCCGTGGCGGGCTAGGATTTCGTCAAAGGCTGCTTTCAATGCGTCGTGCCAGTAGTCTTGCAGCGCGGCGACTTCCGCTAAAGCCGGCACTGTCTTGGGCGTGATGTGTTCTTTCTCGCCTTTGAATTCTTGAGGGGCGGCCCAGCAAAAGGCCAGAGAATTTGCCATTTCAACTAAGGACTTGCCCTTCTGCATGGCGTGTATGGCCGCCTGTTTCCATTCTTCCGGCTTTGATTCCCATGCTTGGGGGAGGAAGGGGCGGAGGAACGACTCTAGTTCCTGCCACGAGGATCGCTGTATGAGCTTTTGGTTGATCCAATTGAGCTTGTCCATGTCGAATCGGGCAGGACTCTTTTGAACTTCGTCTAGGTCGAACAACTCTATCATTTGGGCGTCGGTCAATATTTCCTCTTCCGCGCTCTCTGACGCCTTCCCGTCTATTTTGGGGCACCACGACAGCTTTGCCAGGGCTAGGCGGATAGCGCTGGGCAATAGGCCAAGGGCTTGGTATTCGGTTATGCTGGTGGCCCCATGCCTTTTGCTCAGTTTTGCACCATCGGCGCCTAGTATCATCGGCACGTGGGCAAAGATCGGCGGTTCGCTGCCAAGGGCTTGGTAGAGGGCTATCTGCTTTGGCGTGTTGGCTACGTGGTCGTCGCCCCTGATGACGTGCGTCACTTCCATGCTTATGTCGTCTATGACCACGCAAAAGTTGTAGGTGGGCACTCCCGCTTGGCCGCCCTCGCCCGTGCGGGCCATTACCCAGTCGTCAAGGCTCTGGGTGGGGAAATCAATGCGGCCTTTTATTTTGTCGCGGAGGACTATGCAGCCATTTTCCAGCCAGGGTTCGCTGCCGCTGGGCATTTTTAGGCGCACGGAAAAGGGCTGGCTGGCGTCGTAGTCTTTGTCGCGGCACCCATTGCCTGCGTCAGCGCCTCTGTTGTACTGAAAGGGGATTCCGCCGGTTTCAGCTTTCTTTCGCCTCTCTTCCAGGCTCTCCTTTGTGCAGCGGCAGCGATAGGCCAAGCCCATTTCCAGCAGTTTTTCTAATGCCGGCCTATAGTGCGACTCCATGCGCTGCATCTGCCTATATGGGCCATTCGGACCCTTCCACTCCTTTGGTTTACCCGATATAGGCCCTTCGTCCCAGTCCAGGCCGCACCATGACATTCCATCTTCGATGATGCGGATGTTGTCGTCCGTGTTTCTCTCTAGGTCGGTATCCTCTATCCTGAGGATGAACCTGCCTCCGTGTCTTCTGGCGTAGAGCCAGCAGAAAAGCGCCGTGCGCACGCCGCCTATGTGCAGCATGCCCGTGGGCGATGGGGCGAAGCGGGTCACTACTTGTCTTGGCATAGGCTACCTTGTTGGCTGTTGGCGTTGGTCATGGGCGGCGGCAGCGCAGGGCCGCCGCAAAATAATTATACCTTTTGCGTCTGTGTGTTTGTGCGCTGGCCGCCTTGGCTGGGAACTATTTGAGGAAGAGCCTGAACTTTATCTCGAACGGGCCAGGTCCCTGAAAATGCTTGCGCTCCAGCACTATCGGTATTTCGATGCTGCTTGTGGAGCTTGGCTGTGCTTGCTCGCTGGCTGCCGCTGGCCGGATAGGTTCAATTTCTTTGGCCGGGGCTTCCCTCACTTGCTCCCTTGGGGTGTCAAATGGGGAGCCGCCATATTTGTCCGAAAGGCTTTGGAGGACCATCTTCGAGATGCCTTCCAGCGTTTCGTGGACTCCATCCCCCGTAGCGGCGCACGCCTCAAATGTGGGCACACCGAACCTGTTTATTTCTTTTTCAAGCACTTCAATCGGCAGGGCATTGTGGGTGTCCCTTTTGTTCCACTGGATGACATGGGGCATCTTGGCAAGGTCCACGCCCTGCTCTTTCAAGTTGTCTATGAGGTTTTGGAAACTCTCTTTGTTGCTCTCCAGCATTGGCCCTTGGGAGTCCGCGACGAACACGATGGCGTCGGATCCCCTCAGGACCAATTTTCGCGTCGCGTCATAAAACACCTGCCCTGGGACAGTGTAGAGCTGGATGCGCGTCTTTATTCCGCGTATGGAGCCAAGGTTGATGGGCAGAAAGTCAAAGAATAGCGTGCGGTCCGTCTCGGTGTTCAGTGACAGCATCTTGCCACGCTCGCTGTCGGGCAGGTCGTTGTAAATGCGATTGAGGTTGGTGGTCTTGCCGCAAAGGCCGGGTCCGTAGTACACAATTTTTGCGGTCAGTTCTTTTGTCGCGGCGTTGAATAGAACCATTGACAATCCTCAGCATTGATAATTGTACATGGGAGTACGGGAATTGTATCAGAAACTTTGAAATTACTAGCAAAGCAATTGTTTTGCAAGCAACTGAAGCACTTGCAAAACTCCCCTCGCGTCCATCGAAGTCACCTTCCAAGCATCTGCCGGAGCATCGAATGGTGGGCTTGGGAAAGATGCTCTAGTGCAATGAGCGTGCGGGGCTGTTGTGAACTATTCTAATACCAATTCGCGTTCAATTGGCATTGAACGCTGTACGCCAAAGTTTTTGAAAAACTGGGAAACCCAGTTGTTTCAAAAATATCTTGGTATCCGATTTGCATCGGATACCAAGGATGCCCTTTTGATCATTGCGGAAGTGCCATCTTCCCGTAGCTTTTCAGCTGTTTGCAAATTTCAGCTCCATTCTGCGGGCGTCGGTTCCCGCCGCCTTATACCAAGTTGCGTTCATCTGAACGCAACTTGGTATAACTGGCCTCTCGCCTTGCTCTTGTTGAAAAGCGAAGCATGAGCCAATAGCCTAAGAAAATGGACAGCAGGCTCAAGACAAAGCCCCCAAGCAGGAATGGGGCCAGCAGGGGCTTCATCATCGCCGCCAATTCGCCCAGACCTTCCCTTGTGACAAAGCTGCTGAACCGGATGCTGTTCCACGACGCATTGGACAGATTGGCCGCCCAGCTGCGCCCGAGGATCAAGTTGCCAAGGATCAAATTTATGCTGGCGAATGGGGCAAAGGTCCATGGGTTGTTTAACAGCGAGGTGGTCAGCAGCAGCGGGCGGTGGAGGCCCTTGGCGCAATAGCAGCACCCAAGGGCGATCCAAGTTTGGAGGCCGATCAAGGGTGACATTGCTATAGAGAGTCCAATGGCGAAGCTTAGTGCGATGCGCTTTGGGCTTATGTGTGGCACGAGGATGTAGCCCTTTATCCGCTGGAAGAATTTGGGGTTTGATTTTGTCTGGTCGTTTATCTCTAAGTTTGCCATTTATGAAAAACAATCGCTCATCAAATGCGGCGACAAAAAAACGCGCGGCACTGTGCCGCGCAAGCATAATTATTCCATTTTTATCGCCAATAATCAACCATAGTTGTGCGAGTGCTGGCCTAAGGTGAGGAAAGGTGGAGCCGGTCGGCACCCAAGAGTGGTAGTTCGGCTGTGTTTGTGGGAAATTTTTTTCAGTCCCGCGCCGCAGCGAATTTGACGCGAATTTCGCTGGCCCTGCCCAATGGTGCCGTAAAGGTGGCGACGTACACGTCGCTGTCCGGGGCCCCGCCTTCAAACGCGAATGGCTGGGCCGTTAGGTCTTTGTTGATTTTCTGGAGAGACACTGGGGTCCCGTCAAGCGTGGCCGAAAGCAATGCCCCCCAATTGGCTGGCGCGTGGACGCGCACGTTCCACTTGCGCGATGAGAACTTATCGTCTCCGGCATACTCGCCAGATGCGGCGGAAATTTTTACCACGGTTTCCCCTGAAGCCTTGTCAAATGAGGTCGAAAGCCTCGTCTTTCGCACCCGGCCTTCTTTGTATGCGATAGACACGCCATCGTCCTCAAAAAGAGTCTGCAAGCCAGCCAAGACGGTGCTGGGATAAACGTCAACAGACATGCTGCTCCAAGGTTTCTCGCCTATGTAGCTCACGTTTTCCACTATGGGTACCACCGTACCGCCACGGACGAATAGCGGCGAGGTGCCAATCCCGTGTGTCGAGCTAATAGTGCATGGTCCCACGTATCCCTCGCCAGTCCATACGTCTATCCACCTGCCGTCGGGGATGAAGACGGACCTAGTGTTGATGAAATCGGACGGAAGGACATATTGCAGTTGGACGCTCCATCCGGCTGTCAGGTTGTAGTACTCGATCTTGATGTCGTAACTTCTGCCGGCTTCTAGGAGGATGTCCGAATAGATCAGGGCCGGCCCAACGTTGTTTCTTCTGAAATTGTAATAGCCGTCGTCGTCGGGGTTCGTTACATCGTTCCAACGATTGATGACCAATTTTCCGTCTAGATACACGCGGACGCCATCGTCAACGTTGAGTGCTAGGTAGCCATCCATCGCGGGTGCTATCTTTCCTGTGAAGCGCCCTGCGTGGAATGTGCGATTGACCCCTGCGCCGGGGGTTGAGTCGCCCGCCCCCGAATATTGGTAATTGAGCGTAGCCAATGCATTCCGCTTGAGAACTGGAACGCCTGCCATCGCGTCCTCGACGTTCCATGGCCTGGAGTCTGGAACATTCCACCAACGCTCGGTGAGGCCCTGCCCGCCATCTTCGTTGACAAGCCACTCGGCTGGCACGGTTCTGGGCGCGGCGGCTACGTCGTCCACAATCGGGGCCACCAGTATCCCGTCGCCGAGCAGGTATTGCGTGTTATCCTGCGCTTCTTTGTGCTGTGGGTAGTTGAAGTCCAGCCGCTTGGTCATGGGTACGCCCGTCCCGACGTTCTCGTGATTCAGAGCGTAGAGCAGCGGCAATAGCCTGTAGCGCATGGCGATGTAATTAATTATGGGTTCCTGCGCGAGTTTCCCGAACTTCCAAGGCTCCCTGAAATACACGGTGTTGCAGTGGAAGCGCAATATTGGTGAAAACGCCTCGAACTGGCACCACCTAGTGAACCTGTGCGGCGAAGGGTTCCTCGAGTGGCCAGCCAAGTCAGCGCTGATGTATGGGTTGGACGAGATAGCGCCGCTGCGGACAGCGGCCACGAGATCATTCAGCAGATAGTTGATGCCGTTCCTATTGCTATCCATCAACGTATCTCCCGTCCACTGGATAGAGAAACGGTGTGACGCTATATTGGCCGGCCTAGCGAATATGCCGTTGTCGATGCCATCGACGTTGCCCATGATCAGCGGGCGCCTGTCGGGGTGGAACTGCTTTGTGACGTCTTGGTACAGGTACATGCCAAAGCTATCCTTGTTTATCCCCGAGAAGGGGCTGATTATGGTGGTACTCCAGTTCCTATCGAACCACCAGGCTGGCAGCCCTTTTGCAAATAAGCCCTTTAGCTGGGCGTTACGATATTCTAGGTCGGCCTTGGAAAGGGCGTGCTGGCCCTGCACGGGTTCTGGGTGGTCGTTGAATATAGTGGACACATGCTTGTCGTCGGCAAGGACTCTGAAAAATTCACTGATGTTGGGGAAATAAGCTGTGTTTACCGAGTAGCCGGTGCCGTCAGTGCCGATGCTGTTGCGCCAGTCCGTGTCAACAACGTGAAAGTCTATGGGAAAGCCCTCCGCGCGGAATTTGTCAATGTTTGCATAGACTTGTTGGTCACTGTACTTGTAGTAGCGGCTCTGCCACAGCCCCAGCGACTTGAGGGGCGTGAGTTCCGAATCCCCAGTCAGAGCTACAAAATCCTTCCTCAGTTGTCTTGCATCTCCCTTTGGCAGGAATATGTACATGTCGGCGGAATCATTGGTGCTGTCCCACCCATTGAAGTCGGCGAATTTCGAGTTGCCCGCCGGCTGGGGCGCGTAGCCCCACTCGGCTGGCACGATCCTTGGGTTGTCCGCTATGGCCCAAGCATTCGGTGTAGAGCCAGGCTCGGGTAGGAAAACTTGTGCAGAAGGCAGCGACTCGTACTTCCATATCTCGCGGCCCTTGGGATCGCTGATCGTGATGCCTTTTAAGGAATTGGCGTTGTTGGGTACATTTATGGTGTAGCTGTTTGTAGAAATCTTCGTGGTTGCGCGGCCCACCTGCTTTTTGGCAGAAGCCCCGGGCCAAGCCCTGCCCACGATGTGGTAGGTCTTCCTGTTCTCGAACCCATTGGGGCCTTTCAGCTCTACCCTCGCAAGAGTGTCGGACAAAATCTGCACACGGACGCTCCCTATCACCGTTTCATATATGCCGCCTTTTTTCTCAGGGGCGGCGCTGGGCGCGTTTGCGCCAGCCGCCGAAATGGGCGGGATAGAAAAGCACATCATTGTGACGGTTGTCGCTGCAGCGATGATTGTGGCTAGTTTTGTTTTCCTGTGCATGTGCCAACTCCTTTCACGGGACGATGGTTAATATTATTCCATTTCTAATTCAAAATTGCGTCCATGCAATTTTGAATTAAAAATGGAATAAGTACATCACATGCACGGAAAGCGGCGACCCGGCGATTTGGTTCATCCAGCACCGGAGCATGTAACCCTCCCTAATTCTTAACCGGGGGTCTCCCTTCCGGCATCGCTCGCAAGTTCTCGGTATCCTGCGCTTGCGCTTGGATACGCGAGACATCCTCCGTTGGTCTCTGGAGGCACGTTGACCGACAATGCTGTCATGTGCGTTTTTCCTTTGTTTGACGCCATTTTCGCGCTGCCCCTCTTTAAGCCGCCCAAGTGCTGCTGGCGTTTCGGGCTGCACTGCCGCCCAAAACGCTCATTGCACTATGGCGTCTTCCCCCAGACCCCCGCCGCGCTTCGCACGGCTTCTTCGATGGGCGGACCGATGCTTGGGGGATGGCCCGATGAGTGCTAGGATGGTTCTGCAAGATGCTCTATCGTCAATTGACAATTTGACAATTGAGCATGTGGGTGTCCAAAAAAATCCCGCTGAACCATAATGACCACCGAAAACAAACAGACGCTGACCCTCCTTGGCCCCGACCGGGTGGGCCTCTTTCTGGTCGATACCAAGTTGTTTTCAAATGGGCCTCTTGCAACACTTTCCAAAATGTTTTCTGGCCGCCGAATGACAATCCAGACGCGCCGATTGGGTACTCGGTGCGGCCATGCGCCGCTTAAGCACGCAATAAAGGCACTGCGGCCTGTTTCGTTCCGCACCGGGGCTTGGAAACCCTTCCGAATGCTCACTGGGGGTCCAGCGGGAACCGCCTCGCTAGCGAGTCGGCACCCGCTTACCCCCCATACTCCCAGCGACTTCGATGGACGCAACTTGGCATTAGGCGGCGAGCTGCCATGGCTGGGAAGCTGTGCGCATCATTTTGGACCTATGAATGAAACTCCGCATAGCGAAAGCGCGGCGCGGCTATGACCCAAACTGCCATGTCAGCTCTTGCTGTGGTCTGCATATTGGCTATTCTGTGGATTCTATTTAAAATAGTGAAAGCGGCCTTTCGCCTGTTGCTCTACTTGCTTCTTTTCGGTTTGGCCGCCTACTTGATCTGGCGTTTTTTCCCACAGGCTTATACTTTCATATTGGAGGCGGTATGTCAGGCATAAATTGCCCAAACTGCGGAGCAGACCTTACAGCGTCGGGCAGCGTGCGCATCGCGGAGTACCGCTTTGGAAGGCTGGTAGCGGCGAAGCAGGGAGTCACCGAAGGGCCAGGCTATTACCACAGCTGCGAAACGCCCGACACCTGCACGCTGATCTGCAACGCCTGCAAGCGCCTGATCAAGACGCTGCCGCTGACAAAGTAGTTTAGGGAATAGGTTGTAGAGGCTAGAGGCTAGGGATCAGCGCGGGTTGAGCGCGTGACGCCAATGGAGATTCTTTTCGCCATTCAGTCGTTTTTAGCCTTCTGCGATCCCATTCACCCATGCCTCTCCACTGTAAATCTCTGCAATGATACAGGCTCATTTGAGCCTATCCCGCCCTTGCGGCGGCAGATTTCTATTTGTTCCTCGGCTGATTCCACTCCCTCCAAGTCCGGCAGCAGCAGCCCGCGCCTACCGTCCTTGGCCGACACGATGACTCCGTATTTTTTGGCATCCAATTCGTCTATGGAATCTATCGGCTCGGGTTCGCTGAGTACGTCAACTTTTATTTTTAGGCTGCCCAGCTCCCTGATCTCAACGGGGCTGAACCTATTGTCGCGCGAACAGGCCCATATGGCATTTTGGATGATTTCATCTGCCATCGACTTGCAAGTGGGCAAGATGGTCCCGATGCATCCACGAAGTTCGCCAGAAGCGAGATGGATGGATACAAACACCCCCGCCCTTTTTGCAGGGATGTCCTCCCTGAATGAATTGGGAACGGACTGCGCGC
>Ga0268262_10007226_pt1 | contig 10431 bp, 6 predicted proteins | sample TergutNc150P3_FD_190354 | JGI IMG/M metagenome (GOLD analysis project Ga0268262, IMG submission 190354) | Nasutitermes corniger P3 segment gut microbial community from laboratory colony in Florida, USA - Nc150 P3 (SPAdes) (version 2) | ecosystem: Host-associated > Arthropoda: Insects > Digestive...
TTACCGAACCAACGCCGTCATTGATACAACCGACTACCAGCGCTTTGGCTCCCTGGGTCAGGAAGCTCTGAATCTGCTGATTCTGCTGAGCCTGGTCCGCGTTACCGTACTGGTCTGCCGCGTTGTAACCAAGTTTTATGGCTTCCGCTTTGAGGGAAGCGCCGTCTTTTACCCAGCGTTGTACGTGGGTTTCGGGCATGGCAATACCAATCAGGGTTTTGCCGCTTTTGTCGCCGCTGCCGCCCGCAAAGAGTGAGCCGGTTACAAGCAGTGTCAAAAGAATTACTGTAATTTTTTTCACGATTTTCCTCCGTGAGATAGAATTTTTAAAAGTATATCATATAAATAAAAATATTGTAAAGAGTTTTCTGTTTCCGTTATATTTTTGGAGGATTATTAATAATCAACGTAAAAACAAGCACTATTGAAGGAATTAATACAATAATCCGGCAGGAAAACCCTGTTGGTAAGGCGGGTTACCTAATCTGACCGCCTTGAGGCGGCCAGATTAGGCGGTCAAAGACTAATTAAGCAGTAAGACATTCTGGGTTCTTTCGTAGAAATTGGCTTCTATCGGAATATTAAGGTTATCTTTGGTGACAAGGATAGGATCAAGAAGATAAGCTTTTACTACTTTCTTGCCTGTGTCGCCGATCTTCGTGAGATCGCCTGACGCAAGAACCGCGCCGGGAATATTGATGGGCTGATTTTTGAGAGCCTGATCCGCTAAAAGGATGGCTGCTTCCGCAAGTTTGGCTGTGTCTTTGAAAACGGTGCTGTACTGTTCGCCGTTTTTAATCGACATAGCGGAGTCAAATTCCGCGTCCTGTCCGGTTACTACCGGCAGTTTGCCGCGGTATTTGGCGTCGGCTTTACAAGCTTCGATAATGGCGCGGCCGAGTGTGTCATTGGGGGCGAGTACCGCGTCGAGTGTTACGTTACGCGCGTCGTTGTTCAAAAGATTTTCCATGCGTGTTTTTGCAACCGGAGCCTGCCAGTTTTCTGTGGCGATTCTCTGGAAGTTTTCCCTGTCATCTGATGTTTTGGGATAGGGACCGACAACTTTGAGCACGCCTTTGTCGATGTAGGCGTTAAGAACGCTCATGGCGCCGTCAAAGAAGAAGAAGGCGTTTCCGTCTGTCGGAGAACCGGCAAACAGGGTGATATATTTCGGCGCGCTGGCGGAAGCGTTGTCAAGAGCGAGCTTGTCTACGATACTCTGAGCCTGAAGAACGCCGACTTTGAAATTGTTAAAAGTGATGTAGTAATCATAATCCGCGGAATTCGGGATGATGCGGTCATAAGCGATAACCACAACTTTGTCGCGTCCTGCTTCGGCGACTACAGAGCTTACGCCGTCATTGATACAGCCGATTACCAGCGCTTTGGCTCCCTGTGTAAGGAAGCTCTGAATCTGCTGGTTCTGGGTAGCCTGATTTGCGTCGCCGAACTGGGCTTCCGCGCGATAACCGAGTTTTTCAGCTTCAGCTTTCAGTGAGTTGCCGTCTTTTACCCAGCGAAGAACGTGGGTTTCGGGCATTGCGATACCAATGAGAGTACCGCCTGATTTTTTACAGCCAGCTACCAGTATGGTAATTGACAATAAAACCATAAGTGTTGCAATGATTTTTTTCATTATTTTCCTCCAAAAAATTAATTGAATACAGTATTATGACCGTGTTTTTCATTTTTAACAAGTAGACGAATTATAAAAAAAATTACTATACTTTGAACAGGAAGAAAAAAATGCCAAAAATTGAGGTAAACGAAGAACTTTTTTATACATTGGCCGGACGCGCCGGCGGCTGGAAAAACAGGGATGAATTTGAGGAAATTTTGACTTGCGCCAAAGCCGAACTGGATGAAACTAGTGATAAAAACCTGCCGGCGGGGGAAAGAACCTTAAAAATCGAGTTGAATGACACAAACCGCCCCGATCTGTGGGGAACCGCAGGCTGCGCCCGGCAATTGAAGGTCTACAGCGGCGGGAAAACTCCCGAATATGCCTTTTTTTCACGGAAAGACAATGTTAAAAAAACAACTCGCAAAGTGAGAGTGTTGGAAAGCGTTAAAAAAGTGCGCCCCTTCCTTGCCGGATTTGTCGCAAGCGGCAAGACCATAACAGACCCGATGCTCCGCGACATGATCCAGACTCAGGAAAAGCTTGCGTGGAATTTCGGGCGGAAACGGCGGAGCATATCAATGGGCATTTACCGGATTAACCTTGTTAAGTGGCCGGTTGTTTACAAGGGCGTAGACCCCAACACCGTTTCCTTTACGCCTCTCCAGTGGGACTGTCCGCTTACCATGAGCGAAATCCTTAAACAGCATCCAAAAGGCAAGGAGTACGCCTTCATTCTTGAAAACGAGCCTTTGCACCCCCTGCTGACAGATTCACAGGGATTCATCTTCTCCTATCCGCCGATTATCAACTCAAACGACATCGGCGCGGTACAGGTTGGCGACAATGAAATTTTTGTCGAGCTTACCGGCACGGATATGCAAACTCTTACGCTTGCCGCCTCGATTGTAGCCTGCGACCTTGCGGACAACGGTTTTACCATTGAGCCTGTCGAGGTAGAGTACGAATACGACACGCCATTCGGAAGAAATGTGATAACGCCTTTTTATTTTCAGGAGCCGGTTTTCTGTTCTCTCGCGCGGGTGGAAAAATTCTTGGGAGAAAAATTATCCGCCGACGAGTGTGTTAAGGCTCTCGTGCGCATGGGCGTAAAAGCGGAAAAGGCAAACGACGCCGAGCGCGGACAGTCCGTTAAAGGCGAGGGCGTGCGCGCGTGGCCGCCCGAATACCGCAACGATTTCCTGCACGCCGCCGACATCGCCGAAGACGTGATGATTGGCCGCTCGCTTGCGTCGTTCAAGCCACAGCGCCCCTCTGACGCCACTGTCGGGCGGCTTCTGCCGATTACCCTTTTCAGCAGGCAGGTAAAAGAAAACTTTATCGGGCTTGGCTATCAGGAAATGATCTACAATTACCTTGGCTCTCGTAAAGACCTTGTAGAAAATATGCGCGCAAGCGGAAATAAAATAATCCGCATCTTTAACCCTATGACCGAAAATTATGAATATGTACGCGACTCCGTGCTTGCCTCTCTTATGTCAAGCGAATCCATTTCGGGGCGTTCCGCGTACCCGCACAAAATTTTTGAAGTGGGCAAAATCGCGCGGCTTGACGAAGCGGAAAATTACAGGAGCGCCACCCGCCAGTACGCCGGCTTCCTTCACGCGGGAACTGACGCCAACTTTAACACAACGGCTGGCGAGCTTCAAACAATGTTTTACTACCTTTCCCGCGAATATGAAGTGGAAGAATCGGACGATTCCCGTTTTATTCCGGGAAGAGCGGCTTCTATTCTGTACAACGGAAAGGCAATCGGCGTCTTTGGCGAGATACACCCCGAAGTGCTGGAAAACTGGGGAGTTACCGTTCCCTGTACTGCCGGCGAAATTGATCTGGACGCGCTTGTATAGAATTTGCTTTTTCGGCTTGTTTTTATTTTCTTGACAAAATTCATAATTAAGGTTGAAAATAATAAAACCGTCTGTTTTCTGATTTTTGAGTAATTTAACGGGTTTTCAGGAATTTATCATAAAGTATAAAAAAATTATCATAAAAAAAGGAGAAACAAAATGAAAATCAATATTAAACTTACGGCAATTATGGTCGCGCTTGGTTTATTCGCCATCGCTTCGGTAAGTATCACTCTTCTTGTCCGGTCCCGGACCAGTATCATAGGCCTTTCGGAACAATATGCCCTCAGCATGGCCCATGACTCCGCCGCTGATGTTGGTAATTTTCTTGAATCATTCCTGACCAAACTGGAAACTGTATCCGATATTATGGAACAGTATCAGGATATAGTAACTGCCAACCGCCGCAGTATATTTAACGTGATACTTGAAGGGATTGTGGAACAAGACACGAGTATTATCGCGGTATGGTGCGTATGGGAACCGGACATTTTGGAAGGCAATGACAGGCCGTATATAGGGACAAAAGGATCCAGTTCCGGCGGGCGTTTTTCTCCTTATTATTTTTGGAATAACGGAAAAGTCGAACTTGTTGTTCTGGAAGATTTTTCAGACCCGGCGTATCTTTTGCCGAAAAATTCAGGCGTTTCGACAATTATGAACCCCTATTATTATGACGTAAGCGGAAAAAAGTTGTTAATGACCACGGTTTCCGTTCCGATACACGACATGAATAATAAGGTCATCGGGGTTGTGGGCATTGATCTTCCCCTTGATCAGATTCAGGAAATATCGCAAAACAGAAAACCTTTCCACGATTCTGTAACCGCTATATTCAGCAACGACGGCACGGTTGCCGCCCATTTTGATCCCAGCCGTTTCGGAAAAAACATGAGAGAAACTGAAGCGGACATGGCCGGTAAGGTTATGAATGGTTTTGTAGACGCCGTTAAAAACGGCAAACTTTTTACTTTTTCCAATTACATTGCGGCGTTAAAGACGAACATGAAAATGTTTATCATTCCCATTACAATCGGGAAAACGACAACCTCCTGGAGTTACGCGATAGCCATTATGCAAAGAACGATAATGGCCCCGGTTTACCAAATGATTAACATAATCATAGCGATAAGCGCCGCAGTATTGTTAATTGTGGTATTAATCGCCGTATTCATGTCCCGGTCTATAAGCAGGCCGATAGTCAATGTTTCGTGGACGCTTAAGGATATATCCGAGGGCGAAGGCGACTTGACAAAACGAATAGCGGTCAGGTCTGACGATGAAATCGGGGATCTTTCCAACTATTTCAACCGGACTATGGAAAAAATCAGAAACCTTGTGTATACAATAAAATACAAAATCAACGGACTTAACCATACCAGTTTTGAACTTTCCACCAATATGGGCAAAACTTCTACAGCCGTACAGCAGATTAGCTCGAATCTTGACAATATGAAGAACCTCATGGTCAAACAGGAAACCGGCGCGGAAGAAGCGGGCAAGGCGGTAGAGGATATTAAGAGAAATATTGACAGTCTGAACAAGATAATAGAAGAACAGACTGAAAGCGTAAACAGGTCGTCTTCCGCAATTGAGGAAATGACCGCCAATATTAATTCGGTAACCAAGACGCTGGTTGAAAACAGCAAAAACGTCGCCATTTTAACCGAAGCGTCGGAGAACGGTAAAACGGGACTCCAGACAGTCGCGCAGGAAATACAGGAAATAGCCCACGATTCCGAGGGGCTTCTGGAAATAAACTCGGTGATGGACAATATCGCGAGCCAGACCAATTTGCTTTCCATGAACGCCGCCATTGAAGCGGCCCACGCGGGAGAGTCTGGGAAAGGTTTTGCCGTTGTAGCCGGTGAAATCCGCAAACTTGCCGAGTCGTCAAGCCAGCAGTCAAAAACCACCTCGGATATGCTTAAAAAAATTAAATCGTCAATAGATAACATTACCAGGTCCTCCGACGAGGTTTTGGCGCGTTTCGGGGCTATAGATTCAAGCGTAAAAACAGTTTCCGAACATGAACAAAACATCCTAAACGCGATGGAAGAGCAGGAAACCGGCGGAAGACAGATACTGGAATCCATAAGCCGCCTTAGGGACATAACATCTTCGGTTAAGAAAGGATCTGATGACATGGCGGAATCGGGAAAAACTCTGGTTCAGGAGACAGAGGGGTTCATAAAAACCAGTAAAGAAACGGTAGAAGGCATGAACGAGATTGTGAAAGGAATTAACCAGATAAGTGTCTCTGTAAACCATGTAAACGAAATGAGTTTGGAAAACAATAAAAATTTTGAATCATTAAAACAGGAAACGCAGAAATTTAATGATACTTCCGGCAACGAGAAGAAAAAAATTCTTATAGTGGACGACGACAGTATTCATCTTGAAATGGTGAAGGCTGTATTGCAGAGTGAGTATGACGTATCAATCGCCGTATCGGGCAAGGAAGCGCTTGGTTTGTTCTACCAGGGACTGGTTCCCCAATTAATATTGTTGGACTTAATAATGCCTGGTATGGACGGATGGGACACATACGGCAGAATAAAGGCTATAAGCAGTTTGCATGACGCTTCGATAGCGTTTTTTACGGCTTCAAATGATCCGAAAGACATACAACACGCGCAGAAAATGGGGGCGGTTGATTATATCAAAAAGCCCTATGATAAGGATGATCTGTTAAACAGGGTAGGAAGAATCATGAAAAAATGAGGCGTGTTTCCTTTTCTTGACATCCCTCGTAAAAAAAATTATTATTAATTATGGCTGAACAAGAATATCAAGGCGAAATGGATCCTGATCTTGCCGCATTGTTGGGGACAGGGGAAGACGACGGTATACCTCCCGATTTTAACGACATATTCAACGAAAGTGCGCCCGCTAATAAAGACGCTTCGGGAAAAAAAGACGAGGTAGATTTAACCGCAGGCGGATTTCCGCCTATAACCAAACGCTTTGAAGACAATCCGCACGCGTTTTTTAACGATCCCAATTATTACAAAACCGCTCTTTCCAACGAAGGCGAGATAGCGCAGAGGGTACACAGCATTTTGCAAAAATACCTTACCGCAAAAGATCCAAAAGATCGCGGCGTGTTCCGCCAGCAGTTTATTTCACCGTATTGGGAATACCTTTTAAATGTCGCGCGGAAAGCGACGGGAAATATAGCGCCGCCAAAAAAATTCCTTCTCCGTTTCGGTATTTTACACCCCACTTTTATTAACACCGAAACAAGGACGTTTTTCAGCAAGATTGTAGTGGAAAACGAACTTAATCAGCCGGTTTACTATTTGGATGAATGGTTAAAGGCCGTAGGGACAAACGTAATTCATCCTTCCACTACGGATGAAGTAAGAGTTTCCTCAAAAAATACTCCGACAAAATTAATGCAGTTACTGGAAAAAGCGACAGGTAAACTTAACGGCGCCAAGACCTTGCTGAAATCCAGAGACAAGGAACGTGAGGAAATTGAAAGGCACCTGCGTGACAGGGTTAACGCGATTTTTGAACACGCCCCGCTGCATGAATACGACGAAGTCAGCGAGTGTTTAAACGAAAGGCAAAAATCTTCCATTGCCGAAATACAGAATCTGCTTAAAGACTTAATAAAAAACGATCATTCAATGGAGTTATGTGTTAAAGACTACATAAGCGCGGAAGCGGATGTTCAATCATTGAATGATAAAATAGACGCGGAAGGCGGCGGAACTACCTCGGTTGATATAGGGGCTATAGACGCGGAATTTGAAACAGTTCGCCAAATGGCAAAAATGACATGCGGACGGCAGGGAAACCACTTTCCGATTCTTACAGGCGAATATTATCATTGCGGACCGAATGATATTGGTATTCGGGAAAATGTAATCTCAATTCTCGCGAAAATTGAAAGTATCGACGCCGAAGCTTATTGCAGGGTACATAAAAATCAGTTAAACCGCATAGTTCCTTACGTTCTTTTAATACCGACTTACGGTGATTTCGGTTTTTGCTGGGAACCGTTTGACAGGCACAACCGCGCCACAAGCCGCGGGCGGATTATTATTCCCATGTACCCCAAAAATTTATTCATGGCGATGCTTACCGCTATAGCCGATCTTCGCTGGCAGGTAGCAAAAGAGAAAGCGTCTTTTTACTGGATGGAAGAAGGTCTTACAGGTCATTATTACCAATGGTTCCAGGCTCAAAAGCTGAAGGGCGATATAAAGGAATACTTTATCAAAGATTACATTATGTGGATAACCAAGGAATCGGAAGGAATACAAAAGCTGGAAAAAGACGTGCGCGGAACATTCTGGCGTTATATGCCATTTACAAGAGAAGTAAAAGAAAAATTAAAAACCAGAAACCTTATTTATCAGGAACTTTACCAGCGCGACGTTAACCGCGCAATGTCAGACGGATATTGAACTACCTTGGGTTAACACTCACGTCTATATTCGTGTAGTTTGTCCTGATATGAGTAGCTATATTATTAGCGGCTCTATTTCCCTGAATATTCGCGTCTTCCGCGGGTTTTAAGTCCGGATCTATAATGGGAACAAAAATATTAGCTTTTTTCACGGTAACGGTTGCGCCTTCGCCTAAAAACTTTGCGTTTTGCGGATGTCCATAACTGGTTGGGTTTGATGCGGTACTTAGTTCATCATACAGATAAATATCAATAGCTAAACCTGTATTTGCCAGAACATCTTTGGAAAAATAAACATTCCATGCGCGGCGTACATTCACTACTTCAAGAGCTTTACAGCCTGTGAATGCGGAAGGATAGAAAATCACGGAATCATAATTACATGGATAGCCGGGGTCTTTGGGATCGCTGACAAGAGTTGGAGCGCCGGTGCCGGTAAACCGGTCCGGCTTTACATTGAATTCCGCTTTTTTAAGCTCGGTGCAGCCTTTAAAAGCTTCCTCGCCGATTTTGGACACCTTCTCAAAAAAAACATTGGCAAGACTTTCGCATTTCTCAAAAGCGTTTCTTTCAATCATCCATACTTCTGGGAAATCTACCTTTGACAGGCTTGTACAGTCCTTAAAAGCATATCCGCCGATAACCGCCGCGGAATTAAATTTTACCTCTTTAAGTCCTGAGCATCCCAGAAAGGCATATCTGCCGATATCTATATCATAATTTTTCTCTTTTTGATATTCAGCGGGCAAAACCACCTCATGGCCTACCCTTGGGAAAATAACTTCTTTTAGTTCTGTACAATCGGCAAAAGCAAAATTACCGATAAGGGTAACATTATCGGCTTTTACTGAACGGAGGTTGGTAAAAGCTCTGAACGCGGCATGTTTTTTTGCGTTTTCCATGTTTTCTTCATTTTTATTAATTTCATCATCTATTTCGTCAATGTCCATTGTTTCAATTTCCGCTACAGCCGGATTTATAATTTGCGCTACGGCAGGCAGGGTAATTGATAAAATATAATTCTTTCCCGAAGCGGCGGCGGGAAAAGGATCGAAAATGATTAAATTGCCGTCTTTCAATAAACCGCCCTGTTCGTTTTTGTCTTTATAAGTACATTTTGAAAGATCGAGAGAAACATATCTTTTTTCTTTGGCGATGTTATCAAGTATTTCAAACCATTTATAACTGTCCAGCGGCTCGTCAATAGTTATAACGTTACCGAAATAAATACTGTCCGGATCATCTTCTTCAAGGGGCGGGCAAGCATTAAAAATAACAACAAACGAAAGTATTACAAATAAAACCCCCAACTTCTTCATCTAAATAACTCCTCTTCATCCTGCTTTAATGGCGGTTTACGATGTCTGACCACATAACATGTGGTCAGATGTAAGGGCGCAGCGCGGCTAGCGCCCTCGTAAACCGCTAAGATAAGCGGCGGTTTAATGCCGCTTATCGTGGTAGTATACGCCGTTTTAATGGCGTATACTATTAATTATAAATCAAATTTACTTGAAATTCAGGTCTTTTCCAATAAAAAAGCGCTCAGCCGCTCAACCCCCAGGGTTACGGCCGAACGCTCAATTACGTTACTTATTAAATAATTCTTACGCAAACCATGCGTTTAGAATTTTGTCCGCTGTAGCGTTGATGACCTTGTCGTTTAAATACGCGGGATCATCAATTTTCTGCCTGAGTTCAGCAATCCGGGCTTCATCCAATTCCGGGGCGGATTTAATAAGTTCTAAAACCTGATACATTTCAGCCTTTTCTTTTGCTTCAGTTGAAAGGTTAATTGTATCAGTCCTGTCACTCCCTCCCACGCTTTCATTCCGCCCGGGCTTCTTACCGGGTTGAATGGGCTCTAATGGACCAATCCTGTTTACTGTCATAATCTTATCCTACCTATACCCTATTATCGGCAACTTACTACCATAAGTTTACCAGCTATTTAAAATAATTTCCAGAGATATACAAGGAAAATTCACCAAGTTGTTCCTTTTTTTGCTCTAAAATCTCTAGAATTTCCTCCGCAGAACCGCGAAGATACTCCTCATGTACTTTGGTCATCTCGCGTCCAATACAAATATAACGCCTGCTGTCTATTTCGGCAATGTCTTTCAATAGCTTTAGCACCCTGAAAGGGGATTCGTAAATAACGCAAGCCGCGTCCATCGCCATAAGTTCCCGCAGGCGGCTCTTTCTGCGGCCGGGTTTGGGCGATAAAAAACCCTCAAAAACGACGGTTTTGTCCCTGCCGCCGGCTACGCTTAAAAGGGCGGCAAAAGCCGACGGTCCGGGTACGGGGATTACGTCGTGGCCGGCTTGCGCCGCCGATCTTGCTAAAACCGCGCCGGGATCGCTTAAAGCGGGGGTGCCCGCGTCGCTGGCGTAAGCCACGGTTTGCCCCTGTTTAAGGGCTTCCAGCACTTTTTCCGCGGCAAATTCTTCGTTCTGGGAGCGGCAGGACAGCATTTTTACCTTAATTTCCAAATGATTGAGTAGTTTCAGGGTACGCC
>Ga0268262_10007227_pt1 | contig 10431 bp, 10 predicted proteins | sample TergutNc150P3_FD_190354 | JGI IMG/M metagenome (GOLD analysis project Ga0268262, IMG submission 190354) | Nasutitermes corniger P3 segment gut microbial community from laboratory colony in Florida, USA - Nc150 P3 (SPAdes) (version 2) | ecosystem: Host-associated > Arthropoda: Insects >...
CGGCACTCGTAACTGTCGAGGGCGGCTTTAACCGGCGACCAGCCGGGATTCCATACATGGCCGTTATCGTTAATATAAAAGTACCTGCCGCCCATATCCACCGGCACATTGTTGTAGCGGTAGCGGGTAATGCGGCGCAGGCGCGCGTCTTTATAAAAACTGTAGCCCCCCGCCGTATTGGAAATCAGCGAAAAAAAACCCTGCGTGCCCAGATAATTGATCCAGGGATAAGGTGTCTGGGGCTGTGTGATTACATATTCTTTATTGACATCATCAAAATAACCGAATTTCATGGGTACTCCTTTGGGGTTTTACGGGTAGTGGCGCAAGTGTAGCATAATATTTATACATTGACAATCCGGGACTTTGTATGCGGAAATGAAGGCAGTATTATGACGAAAACCTACCGCAATCCCATTCTCAGCGGCTTTTATCCCGATCCTTCAATTTGCCGCGCGGGGCGTGATTTTTATCTGGTTAATTCCACCTTCGCGTATTTTCCCGGCATTCCGATTTTTCACAGTTGGAACCTGCGCCACTGGAAACAAATCGGCAACGCCATCCACCGTCCGGGACAACTCTGTTTTGACGGACACCGGATTTCCGAAGGGCTGTATGCCCCTACCATCCGCCATAATCAGGGAACTTTCTACATAGTCTGCACTTTGATACGCACGGGCGGCAATTTTATCATAACCGCGCAAGACCCCGCCGGCCCCTGGTCGGATCCGGTGTGGCTTTCCGGCGCCGATGGTATAGACCCTTCGATTTTTTTTGATGATGACGGCGCGGCCTGGTATGTCGGAACCCATCCCGCGCCGGAAGGGGAAGCGTATTCTGGTAACTATGAAATATACATCCGTAAAACGGATCTTTCGCTGCTTGCGGCGGGAAAGAATCCCCTGATCGGCGAAAGCGTTGGTATTTGGCGGGGGGCGCTGCGTAACGTGATTTGGCCGGAGGGACCGCACATTTACCGAATCAACGGCCGGTATTATCTGCTTCATGCCGAAGGGGGAACCAGCCGCGATCACGCGGTATGCGTCGCCCGCGCGCAAAATATCCGCGGGCCCTGGGAAGGGAAACCGGGCAATCCGATCTTAACGCACCGCTATCTGGGAAAAAACGCGAAAATTGTCAACGTGGGACACGCGGATATGACCGATGACCCTGATGGAAACTGGTGGATGACGATGCTGGCTTCCCGTCCCTTTCAGGAGGTATGCCCGCTGGGCAGGGAAACGTTTATGGTTCCGCTTGTCTGGGAAGACGGCTGGCCCCGCGTCGCGTCAAAAACCGGACTGGTTGAAAAAGAATTCCCCATGACCTACGCGCCGGAATTCGATGAATATGACCTGAGCTGGAGCCATGAAAGTTCCTGCGATCATTTTACCGTTAGCCGCAATGATGGCGGCGATAAAATTACGCCTGACGCGCTGAGGCTGCCCCTCCACTGGCTGACGCTCCGTATGCCCGTCAATGAACAAGACGCCGCCCTGAGCCTGACGGCAAGGCCCGGCGCCCTGCGGCTGTTTACCAAGGCGGCTGGTATGCGCGGCAAAGACCACCCCGCTTTTGCCGGAAGGCGGCTACGGCATAAAAACTGGCTTTTTTCCGCCGCCATTGAGTTTAATCCCCAAACGGATTATGAATCCGCCGGTATCATTCTGCTGCAGAGCGAAGACTGGCAGTACCGTTATGAATTTTTTTTGCATGATTCCGGCAATATCGCGTTACGGATTATCCGCGCGGCGGGCAAAGAAGACGAACTGGTCCTTACCGCCCCTCTGCTGGAAAAGCCGCTGGTTCTGGCGGTCTGCTGTGAAGAAATGGAACTTTCTTTCTTTTTCGGAAAAGATCAATATTCACTGAAACATCTGTTCACCCCGCTGGACGCCCGCATCCTCAGCACCGAACACGCCGGCGGCTTTGTCGGCACGCTGGCGGGGGTTTTCGCGTCAGGTAACGGAAAAGACACCAATAATTACGCCGATGTGCTTTGGGCGGAGTATCAGGGGAACCAGTAACCGCACCCGCAGGGTGTAGATGAATAAATGTTATATGTTCCGGCGCCGGACAAGTCTTCCAAGACGAGTAGAGTGAGGCGGGATTTATCCCGCCGTCTGCGCCGCGGTCAAAGAGAGGTACGTTACAGATTACAGAAACCTCATGAATCACGAAACTATGCAAGATATACAGGGATGAAGAAATTAACCACGGAGTACACGGAGTAACACGGAGGTTAAAGATACTAGTATCTTAATTCCTCTTCCTCCGTGGTAAAAATTCTTCCCTCTAACTCTGCCGGTAATTCGCCAAAAAATAGCCCAATCGGTGTACCGCGTCGGCGAGGGTGTCTTTGTCGGGAAGGAACACAATGCGGAAATGGTCCGGTTTTTTCCAGTTAAAGCCCGTGCCGTGAACCAGCAGCAGATGTTGATCACGGAGCAGGTCGAGCATAAACTTTTCATCGTTGGTTATATTGAAGCGTTTAGTGTCTACTTTGGGAAAGCAATATAAAGCGCCTTTAGGTTCTACCACGGAAAGGCCGGGGATTTCCCTGACAAGGCTGACCACGGCGTCCCGCTGTTCGCGCAAACGCCCGCCGGGAACGATCAGGTCTTTGATGCTTTGATAGCCGCCCAGGGCGGTTTGAATGCCAAATTGGGCCGGCATATTGGGACACAGGCGCATATTGGCAAGCATATCAAGCCCTTCAATATAATCCGCCGCCTTTTTTTTATTGCCGGAAAGAACCATCCAGCCGGCGCGGAAACCGGTGGCGCGCCATGACTTGCTCAGTCCGTCAAAACTGATGGTGAGAATGTCGGGGTCAACCGTAGACATGGGGGTATGTACGGCCCCGTCATAGATGATCCGGCTGTAAATTTCATCGGCGTATACGATTAAATCATGCTCTCCGGCTATTTGGGCGATACCTTCCAGAATAAAACGATCATACACAGCGCCGGTCGGGTTGTTGGGGTTTATAACGACAATGGCTTTTGTTTTGGCGGTGATTTTGGAACGAATATCATCCAAATCAGGATTCCAGGCGGAAGCCTCATCGCACAGATAGTGAACCGCTTTGCCGCCCGCAAGGGTAATGGCGGCTGTCCACAAGGGATAGTCCGGCATCGGGACAAGGACTTCATCCCCTGAATTCAGGAGTCCCTGCATGGACATCATAATCAATTCGCTGACGCCGTTGCCGATAAAAACGTCATCAATTTCTACATCCATTACGCCTTTGGTCTGGAAATCCTGCATAACGGCTTTTCTGGCGGCAAACAAACCGCGTGAATCGCCGTATGGCAGGGCATTCTGCAAATTGACGATCATGTCATGGATTATTTCATCAGGCGCGTTAAGGCCAAATGAGGCGGGACTGCCGATGTTAAGCTTAATGACACGAAACCCCTCTTCCTCAATTTTTTTTGCTTCCTTGAGGACGGGCCCGCGTATGTCATAACATACATTTTCCAGTTTTGACGATTTTCCGACATTTTTCATACTTATTACTCCCCCCAAATCCATGCGCCGGCCTTATCCACATAACTCCTTATGATAGCCCCATGCATTTGGGTTTTAAGCTGCTTCGCTTTTCCGGTCCATCTTCCGGCGGTTTTAAAGGTTTTCCGCACGGTGCTTTTTCCCTCTTCGGCCCGAAGCCGCCATTCAATGGGAGCCGCGGGACTTTTTCCCATCAATTCAGCAAGTACAAAGGCCGCAAGCCCGGTAACCAGCATATCGCGCGCGCCTGCCGCCGGTGAATACGCCGCAAGTTCCTCCATAACGGTTCCCGCCTGTTCATAAGCCCCGGCAAGGACCAGGGAAAAACCATAGAACCAACGCAGCCAATCCATTTCCTCCGCCCTCCCCTTTTCCAGCCTTTCCCCAAAAAAATCCACGGCGGCGGCGGTATTTCCGCCCAGAAGGTAAGCAGTCCCCAACAACAGGGCATTATTTTCCACCATATCCGGCTTTGCGGCGGCAAGCCTGTTTTTAAGGTTTACCACGCCGTCAAAATTCCCTGTCGCCAGGCAGGATTGGATGAGAAGTTTTACATAACGGGGCTTATACATCCCCTCCTCGTAGATTTTTTTCTCCAAATAAACGGTCAAAGCCGGCCAATCCTCCCCTTCCAGCAGGGCCAACAGCTTCCGGTTCAGCAAAAAAAACACACTTATACCGCATAATGGCACGAGAATGACAAGTCCCAGGGGCAAAATTTGCCGCGTCAAATCCATTGTTTGGCCTTTTCCCCAAAAAACAACAAAAAAAACGGCAACAATCAGAAAAAAAAATAAAAATATGTTAAAAAAGATTATTCGCATTTGCAATTTGGGTAGAAACTCCTCTAGAATATAAGATAGAATAAAGAAGAGGAGAGAGTCAATAATGAAAAGTTTCGCGCTTAAAGATATTTCCCCCTCCGGATATTTTTCCAAGCCGGTGTACCTGGACTCGGCGTTTGTCCTTACCGCGCCGGAAATGCCCATAACGAATGAACTGATGAAGACCATACACGCCTGGGGCTTTACTGAAGTATTCAGCGAGGGGGAACCCTGCGAGAATTATTCAGGTGAACAGGAGCAGGCCGGCAATGAAACGGTAAAAACCGATCCCTCCACCGTAGCCGATCTGGACAAAATACAGCAGGCGGACGCCTTCTACGTTTCATTCCAGAAATATGTAAAGACCCTCTTTGCTTTTTTGCCCATCAAAACCGAGATGGATTTTAACCCCGTGGCGGAAAAAATTAAAATGGTCTGTGATTATGTACGGGATAACCGCCGTTTCCTCATGCGGACAAAATGGCTGACCAGCCCGGAACAGGAAGAAAACCAGTTGGTATCCCATACCACACGCTCAACCATTATGGCCATAATTATCGGCACCAACCTTAAATTGCAGCCTTACCGGCTCATAGAATTGGGCATCGCCGCGCTTTTTCATGAATCCGGGATGATTAAACTGCCCCAGGAAAATTTCACGAGCAAGCGGACCCTGACCGAACAGGAAAGGAAGCTGTTATATGCCCACCCTGTTCTGGGTTTTAACCTTCTGAAATCGTTCGATTTTCCCCTGGTTATTTGCCTGGGGGCGCTTGAACACCATGAACGGGAAAACGGAACCGGGTATCCCCAGCGCAAAACCGGCGACAAAATCAGCCTGTACGCGAAAATTATCGCCGTGGCGTGTTCTTATGAGGCTATTTTATCCAGCCGCTCCTATAAGGATGCCAAAGACGGCCACACGGGGATACTGGAACTGCTGAAAAATGAGGGGAAACAATACGATGATACCATCGTCCGGGCGCTGGTATACTCGCTGTCCCTGTATCCCATCGGCTTGTATGTGCTGTTATCCAACGGGAAAAAGGGGCAGGTAGTTGACGTGAATCCGGATAATCCCCGCTTCCCCGTTGTAGAGGTATTCGGAGAACTTATGCCCAACGGAAAAAATAAAGCCGTACAGACTTCAGCTAACGGCTGCTCCATAGTCCGCCCCCTTAGCAAGGCGGAGCTTCAAGGTTAGTTATTTGCCGATGATTATACTGATTGCCGCCCTGATCCTGGCAAGCGGATTCTTTTCCCTGTTTGAACAGGCGCTGAAAACCGCCGGCAAACCCCATCTGCACGCGGAAGCCGCTCATGCCGAAAAACAGGCCACCCAACGGGACGCCCCCCGCCGCCGCCGTCTGTTTTTGAAAGCGGCGGAAGATTCGGATCGATACTTCATGGCGGCGCATTTTTGGCGCATTACCTTCAGAACCTTTGCCGCCGTCATTGCCGGGATGGTACTACAATCCGCCGCGCAACTGGTCTTCCTGTCCGCCGCCGTCTGCGCCGCCGTATTGATAGGTGTAATGCTGCTGCTGGACAACCTTATATTCCGCATTGCCCGCCGCACCGCGGAAGGCATAGCCGCGGCGGCCTTCCCCCTCTTTGAACTGTTTACCCTGCCCCTGCGGCCTTTTTACACGCTGATACACAACGCCGGCCAACGGCTGCGGAAGGTATTCCCGATGGAAGCCCAGCCGCCGGCCATGACCGAGGATGATCTGCGCCTTGCCCTTATGGAAGGTGAAAAATCGGGCATTGTTGAAAGCAAGGAACGAACGATGGTAGAAGGGGTCTTTTATCTGGGAGACCGGCCTCTCGGCGCTTTTATGACTCACCGTTCCGAAGTCCAATGGCTTGACATTAACGCTCCGTTAACTGACATCCGCGTGAAGGTTCTTGAATACCGTCATCAACGCTGTTTTCCCGTAGCCGACGGCGCCCTTGACGCCATTGTGGGAGCGGTCTATCCGGAAGATATAATTCTTGACGCGGCATCCGGCTCGCCTGCCGAACTGCGGGCTATAATGAAAACACCCCTGTTCGCGCCGGAAACCATGCCGGCCCTGAAAGCCTTTGAATTATTCAGGCGGGGCAAGGCGTATTTTCTGTTTGTCATGGACGAATACGGCGGTTTTGCCGGCATGGTCAGCGTACTTGACCTGATGGAAGAAATTGTCGGCGAGTTGACCGCTCCTGTCCGCGCGGAAGAACGGGCGGTACGGCAGGAGGACGGCTCATGGCTGGCAAGCGGCGGCCTGAACATTGACGAAGCGGCGGCGCTTTTTTCCCTGCCCGGCCTTTCCGCCGCCATGGAATCTTCCGGCGGCGCCCACGGCGGTTATCATACCCTTGCGGGTCTGGTGCTTTCAATTGCCGGGGAACTTCCCCGCTCAGGCGACAGTTTCGTTTATCAGGACTGCCGCTTCACTGTGCTGGAAATGGACGGCAACAGGATTGAAAAGATTGTTGTTAAGAAAATTGAATAACGTGGTAGAAAATTTTTTAATAATCAACCTTCCACAGAAACAAACCTTCAGGCGGCAAAGTCGGGCCGGCGCGGTCGCGGCCGCCTGACGCGATAATGTCCCGCAGCAGTTCGGGCGGCGCGCCGATTTCCTCATAATGGAGGAAGGTTCCGGCAATGGAACGCACCATTTTCCACAAAAAAGCGTTGGCGCTGATTTCAAAAACCAGGCGGGAGCCTTCCGTAAGAAAAGCGGTGTGGAAAATGTACCTGCTGCGGGATTTACTGGTATCGCCCGCCCCGGCAAAAATTGAGCAGTCCCGTTCTCCCGGCAGCAGTCGGCAGTAGGCGTTGAGCAAATCGACGCGCGGGCTGCGCCACAGTTGCAGCGCGTAACGGCTTTCATGGGGCAGGGCCTGCCGTCCGCAGATAAAAAAATAGCGGTAGGTTCTCATGCGCGCGTCAAAACGGGCGTGAAAATCCGCGCGCTCTTCGGAGGATTCAAGAATTCGCACGTCATGGGGCAGCAGGCCGTTGAGGGCGGGAACAAAGCGGTCCGGTTTAATGTTTTCGATATCGGTCCGGAAATTGGCGACCTGACCGGCGGCATGAACGCCCGAGTCGGTGCGGCCCGATCCGGTCAGCGTAACATAATGCCGATGCATCTTCTCCAGGGCGGCTTCAATGACCGCCTGCACACTAGGCTGGCCCGCCTGCCGCTGCCATCCGCAGAAGTCCGTGCCGTCATAGGCAATCAGCAGTTTAATCGTCCGCATGGCATATTAACTGGCGTCAGACGTGCCCAGTTCTTTGTTGATGGTTTCGTAGAGTTTGCGGACCATGTCAAGGAAGGCCCCCGGCTTGTCTTTGGATTTTTTTCCCATGCCAAAGAGTTTGGCTATGGTTCTGCGGGCGTCTTCAAGAGAGGCCTTTCGTTCCTCAGCATTGTGCGAAGGGCCGTATTTGTAGCGCAGATATGCGCAGAGGTACAACATCCCCTCGTAGCCGTAGTTTTTATCCAAATCCGGGCCGTAGACTTTGAGGCCCGACATGACTTCAATACCGCTCTGCTCGCGGACAAGGGCCTCATTATAAAAATACTGCGCCTTTTTACGAAACAGAGTCGCCAGCCAGTCATAGTGCTGTCCGGGAAAATTTCTGTTCAAATCATCAAAAATCCACGCCGTCCTTAAAGAAGTCAGCCCCTGCTTGATGGTGGGCGAAGTGTATTTACTTTCATAAAAATCATAACAACGGAGGGTCAGATACTGCGAGGCGGCGCCTTCTATCAGTCCCCGCGGCTCGGAAAAATCCACGCCGGGAAAAATCAAACGGGTTTCTTCTTTGCGGCGCGCCTCATCCGTTTTTGCCTTTTCCTTCCCTACCGGGGGAAGCAGGGAAAAATCATTTTCTGTTGAGGCAAACCAGCATTCGGGACAAACCACCGCGTGGTATATCAGGGGATACACTTCGCCGTATTTTGCGGACGGTTCGTACAGCCGGTGCAGTTCAACAGTAAGGGTGCCGGCGATCAATCTGCCGCCGCCGGAAAGCAATTCCTCTTTATGAAAAACGTTTCCGCAAGCCGGGCAGGTGTAGTCCTTTTTGGCGATAAACGATACTTTTAATTCTTTGTCTTCATTGTCTTCTTTGCTCATAGAACCTCCAGAACGACCATAGCAAGCGCGTTGTCCTGTTCATGGGTAAGGGACAGATGCACCCGGTTTGCCCCGTTATTTTTGAGGGCTTCCTGCGCGGTAGCAAAAACCTGCAGTTCGGGCCGCCCATTGTGATGGTTAATAACCATAATATCTTTTAGTACGATTCCTTCAAGCCCCGTACCCAGCGCCTTGCCCAGCGCTTCCTTGGCGGCAAAACGGCTTGCCAGAGCAAGGTCCGTCATTTCTCCCCGCGCAAGGGCGGCGGCAAGCTCCTGGGGATGAAAATAACGTTCCAGCAAACCCTGCTGTGAACGCCAGCGCCGCATACGCTGAACCTGCACTATATCAATGCCGACGCCGGTAATCAAAAGGGGTTTTCCTTGTTTTCCGGATTTTTGAGGGTAACCGTCAAATTTATGTCCTCCGGCTCGTGCCTGATCAGGGAAAAATCCGGGGATAAATCAACCAGTACCGGCAAGGTATATGTTCCCGGCTCCGTGATACCCGAACAATCAACGGTAAAAAAATCCGGCGGCGGCTGAAAAGCGTCAAGCTCCGACTGTCTTCCGTCAATACGAATACTCCCCGTCCTGCCGCCCGGATCCGCCGTAAAATGAGCGTTAAGCCCTTTCAGGGTAATGGCAATACCGTCTATGCTCCGCACTGAAACCGTCGGGTTGATAAAGCAGGAAAATTCCGCTATGCCGCTTCCCCGCAATACCAGCAGCGGACTTGGATTCGCTATATGCACCTCCATGCTGAAATCGCCGGTTCTTCCGTTAAGGCCGATTGGCTCCGTTTTTATTTCCGTAATGGATTCAAGAAGGCCACGGGGCCCGGTTACTTCTATTTCCGGCGGGGAAATTGAATGGGATATAAGGTCAAAACCGTCGGCTACCCTGCCCTGAATAACCGCCGCCAGCGGCAGGGTCCTGGTGATCTTCCGGTCAAGCTGAACGGAAATTTTCAGGGGATACACAACTATTTCCAGCGGTTCAATATCCAGCGCGCTTTCTTTTCTGCGTATCAGTACCGGAGCGCTGTACAAGCCCTCGGTTTCATACCGGGATAAATCAGCGTAAGCCTCAATATCGTTGTCGGCAATGGACTGGATGCCGCTGTCTTCCCCCCGCAAAGTTACCCTGACGCTGCGGGGATAGGAGCTTGCCGGAACCAGATCGGTATTGGTCTCAACGATTAAGGGAACCGAGAGGGGGCGCGTGGTCATGGTATTCAAGCGGTGAAACATGAACAGGATAAAGGCAAGGACAATGGACAGTACCTTAATCGGCCAGTTTTCAATTATTTTAATTATCAGTTTTCTACTGTTCAATCAGGATACCTTTCCCTTCATTCATGGACGGCGGGGCCGTATCATCCCGATCCACCAGTTTCAGGCTTCCCCTGTCCAGCAGTTCCCTCAATTTGCGGGTAACCTCGATGGTGGAAAGATCGTAATACAGCCGGGAATCAAACGCTATTGAGATAGCGCCGGTTTCTTCGGAAACGACCAGCACGACCGCGTCTGATTGTTCCGACATACCCAGGCTTGCCCGGTGCCGGGTGCCAAAACTCTTGCGTATGTCCTGCTGTTCCGAGAGGGGCAGCAAGCAGCCCGCCGCGACTATTCTGCCGTTTTGTATGATCATGGCCCCGTCATGGAGGGGGCCGTCAAATTCAAAAACCGCTACGATAAGGCTGGAAGAAATTTCAGCGTTTATCCTTGTGCCCGTTTCAATAATATTGCGAATATTTATTTTGCGGGGAAAAACCACCAGCATTCCCCGCCGTTTATCCTTGTGCCCGTTTCAATAATATTGCGAATATTTATTTTGCGGGGAAAAACCACCAGCATTCCCCGCCGTTTTTGGGAAAGCAGTTCCGCGGCGGTGACTACCGCTTCAAGCTGGCCAATGTTCGGCCCGGTATCGGGGCGGAAAAATTCCCCCTGCCCCAG
>Ga0268262_10007228_pt1 | contig 10431 bp, 10 predicted proteins | sample TergutNc150P3_FD_190354 | JGI IMG/M metagenome (GOLD analysis project Ga0268262, IMG submission 190354) | Nasutitermes corniger P3 segment gut microbial community from laboratory colony in Florida, USA - Nc150 P3 (SPAdes) (version 2) | ecosystem: Host-associated > Arthropoda: Insects >...
GTACAGTTCTCTCAGCAGATCGGGATCGCTGAAAAGAAAAGAAAAAACGCTGTCTTTATACTTGGTATTCGCGTCCATGTGATTAAGCATAACATCATTATGTTATTTTTTCAAGGAACAAAGGGTATTTGTTCAGGGCCAGCGCCGCGGCCTTCTGCTCTGGCGCGGCGAGTTTATCCACCTTGACATATTCCCCAAAATCTGTAAAATAATCCTAATGAGCGAAAAAATGTTACAGCCAAAATCCTGCGTGAATTCTGATTCTCTCTCTCTCTTATAATAGAAGAAAAAAATTTGCCCTTTTCCCCCGCGCCTTTTTTCAGGGAAGAGATCCGCCCAAAATAAGAAAGGAGTTTCAAATGAAAAACGCAACAAAACATCTCGGGGCGCTTTGCGCCGTTATCCTCGCAGCCTGTTTTATTACCGGATGTCCGGATCCCGCCGCGGAACCCGTCCAAAAGACCGATCTGAAAGCCGCTCTTGACGCGGCAGCAGCCGCTAAGGCGGGCGTTATTGTAAGCGAGGACGGCAGCGATGTTTTTAGTACCGTCTTTTGGGTAACAACGGAACAGATGGGCGTTTTTAATGCCGCAATCTCGTCCGCGCGGGCCGTGTATGACGATGGGGAAGCAACTCAGGCGGCAGTCGATACTGCGGAAACCGCGCTTTTGAAGGCAACAAGCGCTTTTAGCGGGCAGAAGAAGGCGGGGAGCAAAACGGGGGCCGCCCCGTCCCTCACCGGCATCGCGATAAGCGCCCCGCCGACAAAAACCGAGTACGGCATAGGCGATACCCTCGACCTTGCCGGTTTGATAGTAACGGCGGCTTACAGCGATGATACGACAGCGGTAATCGGCATCAGCGAATTAACAACCGGCGGGTTTGACTCATCAACAGACGGGAGCAAGACCGTTACCGTTACCTATAACGGAAAGAGCGCGGAATTTACCGTTACGGTGAACCCCGCCGGCCCCGCCGCCTTTACCAGTATTGCCGCATTAGGAGAATGGCTGTCCGCCCAACCGGCAAACACAGCCGCCGCCGCGTATAGAGCCAAGCTGAACGTGAACGCTCTCGGCGGTAATGCCGGCGCTTTAGGAAGCATTGGAGCCGTGCTTTTAGCCAACCCTGCCAAATACGTCAGCCTTGACCTTTCCGGCAGTACAATAACAACCATTACAGCATTTGCTTTTAATACAGAAGCACCGTCATATACAGGCTGCGCCACGCTTACCGGCATAACCATACCCACCAGCGTTACCAGCATTGAGAGATATGCTTTTTACCGCTGCGCCGGCCTTACCAGCGTTGCCATACCGGACAGCGTTACCCTGCTAGTTGGCAGGGCTTTTGATGGCTGCGATAACCTTACCGCAATAAATGTTGATACTCAAAATACCGCATACAGCTCGATTGACGGCATATTGTATAACAAAAATAAAACAACCTTAGTTAAATATCCTGGAGGCAGAACAGGCGCATTTGCCATACCTGACAGCGTCGTCATCATTGGGGAAAACGCTTTTACTTATAGTAAGAGTCTTACCGGCGTAACGATACCCAACAGCGTTACAAGCATAGAAGATGATGCTTTTAGGGATTGCGCCGGCCTAACCAGCGTAACCATAGGGAACAGCGTTACCACTATTGGGGCGAGGGTTTTTAACAATTGCTCCAGCCTTACCGGCATAACGGTAGATGCTAGCAATCCCAATTATTCAAGTGTAGACGGGATACTGTACGACAAAGCAAAAACAAGATTTATTAATATTCCAATGGGAATAACTGGGAATGTAACCATACCCAACGGCGTTACCAGTATTGGGGATAGAGCTTTTTTCGGTTGCACCAGCCTTACCGGCGTAACCATACCCAACAGCGTTACCAGCATTGGGGACGTTGCTTTTTCCGGTTGTACCAGCCTCACCAGCGTAACCATACCAGTTACGCTAATCTTACGCTCATCCTTACTTGATACTATAAAAATACCACATTTATAAAAGCCTGTCAACCATTTCTGCTGTTTTTTTGCATATTTTTCAAAATATTTTTGATTTTTACTACACGCATGTTAAGCAAACCTGTATTTTTTTGCCTTTTACCTAAATTTTCCAAAATAAATTCGGGATTTTTCCAGTTTCCTGCCGATATAATAGACTATGAAACTGTTAAGCCTGGACGAACTAATTAAAACCCTCCCAATCAATAAAACCGCCATTGAACGGCTTGTATCTTTAGACAAAATACCCTATAAAAAAATTATGTCCGGCGAAGGCGAAGCGATCAGGTTTTGCCCTGATACTATTATAAGCTGGATTGAAAGCGGGGTTAATCTGTCTATGGACGATACGGAATATTTAGAAGGCTTAAAAAAACGTTTTGAAGAAATCAATCCCGAAGCCATAGAAGAATTAAGAAAATTTTCCGCCCAGTTCATCGACCCTCCGAAAAGGTATTACCTTATTCCGGTTAAAAATAAAAAATTAGGAATAGTTTATTATGTAACATACCTCCATAACGGGAAATTAGTCCCCACAAAATGGACTACAAGAACAAACAATAAAGAATTAGCTGAAAGATTCGCTATTGAAAATAGAGAAAGATTGATAAAAGAATATTACGAAAGGGGCGCAAAAAAAACCTATGACGAATACTTATCCGTTTTCAAGGCTTATTATTCCAAAGACTCCCCTTATTTACAGATAGACATAAACAGGGGCAGGAAAGTAAGCGAAGAATCAAGGCGGATTTATAATAATTTTATTAACAACCAATTTATACCGTACCTTAAAAGCCACGGGATTAAAGAGATAGTGCAGATAGACACCCCCTTCCTAACAAGGTTTCAAAATTACCTACTAGCCGACAGGAAAAAAGACGGCAAATTAATACCGGGAATTAAACCGCAAACGGTGAATCACTACATAAGCCACATAAGCGTAATATTCGACCATCTTTTATTAGAAGGTTCGATAAAGACTAATCCATGCAAGAGCGTAATACCTATAAAAATCGGGAAAGGCGACCAGAGGGCTACCGGATGCTACGAAGTTGACAGGTTAAAAGGCGTATTCAACAGGGAATGGGAGAGCGATCTAGGTTATATGCTCACCCTTTTAATGTATACGACCAATATGAGAAACAGCGAAATAGAAAGAATAAGGATCGGCGATCTGATTATGATTGAGGAATATCACTTTATAAACATACCCGAAAGCAAAAGCGGCAACGGGGTTAGGGCAGTCCCTCTTCATAACTTTGTGTACGACAAATTAATGGAGTACGCTAAAAAGAATAACAAAACCGATTATATATTCAAGACCAAAAGCAAGAAAATTCAAAGTTATGTTTACAAAAACGCGGCATTGGAACTGGCAAAATACGCGGGTTACAGCCCGGAGGATTTGGAAAAAGAAAATATCAGGTTTTATTCAGGCCGCCACTTTTGGAAAACCCTAATGAACGGCGAAAATTTAGGCGACGTGGAGGAATTTTTCATGGGGCATAAGGTATCCGGGGATGTCGCAAAAAGATACAACCACAGGGACAAGCAGGGCAGGGAGAAACTGCTGGAAAAGACAAAGGAAGTCTTTGCTATTCTGGATAAATGGATTTTCAAACCTTAAATCTTACCAAATATACCAAATTCGGCGTGTTTTGCAAGCCTGTCCGTCTCTAAAAGAGGGCTTGAAAAACGGCGGGAAAGGGGGTATAATGTAAGGCAAGGCGTATATATGTCCGAGCAGTATTTTGACATGGCCAATCCGGCATTTGAAAACAGTTTCCACACTAACGGGCAGATATTCTGGTACGCCTCGGAATTTATTCATTGGTTAGGGTATAAAGAATATTCCCCCACAATGCCCCCTATAAACAAAGCAATGTCCGTGTGTTTAAGCATACCTGCCATAATAACGACCGACCATTTCAGGGAAGAAGTACGCTTTTTAGACGGCAAAAACATAAAAGATTTCAAACTTTCCCGTTTTGCCTGTTATCTCGTATCAATGAACGCCGATGTAAAAAAGCCGGTTGTCGCCCAGGCCCAGGCCTATTTTGCGGCTTTTGCCGCAGCCGTTCAGGAATACATCCGCACTTCAGAAGACATTGAGCGCGTCCCCCTGCGGAAAGAAATTAGCGAATGGGAGAAGTCCCTTTCTTCCACTGCCAAACAAGCCGGTGTTGAACGTTACGATTATTTTGCCAATAAAGGGTATATGGGACTATATAATATGCCTATTCATACACTCCGTAAAAGAAAAAATATCCCTGACGGAGAAACTCCGCTGGATTATATGGGGGCGGAAGAATTAGGAGCGAACATTTTCAGAATTACCCAGACTAACGCAAAAATAAAAAGGGAGGAAATACGCGGGCAGCAAAATTTAGAAGCGGCAGCCTTTGAAATTGGCCGTAATGTTCGCGACGTTATTATAAAGAACGGGGGCGCGATGCCCGAAGATTTACCGGCGGAAGTTCATATAAAAAAGATAAAATCCGATCTAAATAAAACCAGCAAGGTTTTTGGCAAGGAAGATAAAAAGAAAATTGAGAAAAAATAAGGCTTTGCGGAGTGAAAGGGGCTTTTCAGGCGCGGAAGGAACCCATCGCCGCCCTTAAATCATTCCCCACCCGCTGCCAGTCGCCGCGGAGGGCTTCGGCGTCCCGCTGGAAACCGGTGTTGAAATCGGGGAGGTCAAGCAGGGTCTGGCCGGTAATGTCAAAGGCCGAGGCAAAGCCTTTCAGGAAGGTGGGGAGCTTGAAATAAAGGGCCTTGTTTGTTTTCTTCATACTACAAATATAGCAAATCCGGCGTGTTTTGCAAGCCCGTCCGGGGCGGTATTTTGCGGCTTTCTTGCCGGGATATTTGCATTATTTTCCGAGATGCGGTATAATCATCTGTAAGAAATATAGCTTTGCGGGGGTGAAACTATGAAAAAGGGCGGTTTTTGGCTGGCGGTGCTGGTTTTCGGGATGGCGGTTTTCGGGTGCGCCGGTGGCACGGCGGATGACGGCGGGGAACAAGCTGCCAGCTTTTCGGATTTCAGCTATGATGAGTATAATGGCGAAATAACCATTACCAGTTACAAAGGAGCCGGAGGGAGCGTAAGCATACCGGCGCAGATAAACGGCAAACCTGTTACCGGTATTGGGTATAGAGCTTTTAGCGGTTGCCGCAGCCTAACCAGTGTTACTATACCCGACAGCGTTACCAGCATTGGGGAGGGTGCTTTTGACGAATGTATCAGCCTAACCAGCGTCACCATCCCAAACAGCGTTACCAGCATTGGAGAATACGCTTTTCTCTATTGCTGGGGCCTTACCAGCGTCACCATGCCAAATAACATTACTTCCATCGGGAAGAGCGTATTTAACGGTTGCTTTGGCCTTACCAGTGTTACCATACCCAACAGTGTTACCAGCATTGGGCGTTACGCTTTTCAAGGTTGCACCGGCCTTACCAGCGTATTCATACCGAACAGAGTTACCCGCATTGGAGCAGGGGCTTTTTCCGGCTGCACCAGCCTTGCCAGCGTAACCATACCCAATGTATAGCGATTTCTAACCCCTCTTTCAATTTCAGTTTTCAAGTCAAAGAATGACGCTAATTCTATACCAGATATAGAGTTAGCAAAAAGTTGTTATACCCCGATGTATCTACTTATCCCCTGCCATAAGAGGTTATTAAGGTCAATTTTAGGCGTTTTATGCCTATTTTTACCCCATTTTTTAACCCATTGGTCTTTGACAACAACAAGGGTAGGGAGAGCGTTATGCGATACGCATAACCAATTATTTTGATAATGGTTAGATAGGTTTTCTAATAAATCGTTATGTCAAACAAGCACATATAAGGGGATGTTGTTTGAATAGTGAAAACTTTTTTTAATCTTTGTGTGGTTGTATCATTAAAGTAAGTGAAAGATTTTTCAATCATTCACTACTTTTCCATACGGCAAAGTAATCCTAAACAACCCACAAGGGTTAAAGCGAGGTAGTTATGAAACTATTAAATGTCAAGGAAACTGCGGAACTGTTAAAGACAACGGTAGCAAATGTCCGTAAGTTAGTCAAATCGGACAAGGATTTTCCCTGTTATGCGTATAATTCAAAAAGCATACGCATTATAGCGGAAAAACTTGATGCCTGGATTTTACTTCAAACACAAAAAACTGAACCGATTGTAGCAACAAGCGAAAAGACAGAAACAAAACCGGCACCGAAAAAAACAAAAGCAGCGTCCGCAAAAGCAAGAAAGGCATAACAGGATTTTAGGGGAGGGAGTCAATCCCCTCCCCAATTTGAAATTGCCATAAGGGAGGTCAAATTGAAAACCTATTTAACCATTGACGAATTGGCACTTTATATCAAAGTGTCAAAACCAACTATCTACAAATGGTTGGCAAAAAAACAAATTCCATATATTCGCAATAAAAGAGTCATTAGGTTTGACCTTCAAAAGATTGACGAATTTATGGAAAAACACGAAGTATCATAAGGGGGATACAAATGGCAACTTCAAAACAACTTATCAAAGTTGAAAGAAACATTGACAACATCGGCACACCTAACATTGAAAACTATTTTGGTATGAACGCCGATATATTAAAGGCGGTAATCGCCGAAGCGTTAAAACAAAACAACCTTCAAAAAGTTTTGGGGATTCAAAAGTTGGAAAACGGAGGGGAGAAACGAAAATACTACCTTGTAAAACGACCGAGTAAAAAAATGGGGTATGTGTATCAAGTGAAACTCATAGACCAGAATACAGGCGAGATACTGCCAACAAAGTATTCAACAGGGACAAATGACTTTGAAACCGCGATACAATGGGCGGAAAAAAACTACAAAGACCTTTTGACGCAATACGCAGGCAAGGCGGAGTTGAAAATACTTGAAAAGTATTACAGCGATTCAGGCGAATACTGGAAATATGAAAAGTATGACGGACGCAAAGTTTCACACCTTGTATTGAAACACCGACAGGCATTTATGACGAATCACATAATACCTTTTTTTCAAAGTAAAAAGGTTCGGTCTCTTTCGCAGATAACACCGATTCACATAAAGGAACTTAAACATTTTCTTTCAAAAGAAAAGGAACTTACACCGCAAACCATAAACAACAACTTAAACTCTTTCAAAAAGTGTTTAGCGGTATTCAGGGATTTAGGTAAAATCACAACTGATTTTTCAAAGTGTGATTTTTGCGTTAAAGGTTCAAAAGAAGCGGAAAAGGCAAGGGGTATTTTCCCTATTGACTCATTGAAAGGGATTTTTTCAAAAGAATGGAAAAACCCGCTTTACAAAACCCTTTGTCAAATTATCTACTTCACTGGAGTCCGTAATAGCGAACTTTTGAAGATTCAATTCAATGACATTGAAAAAATAAACGATGTTTATTTTCTCTATGTTAGAGGGACAAAAAGCAAAAACGCAAAAAGGAAAGTTGCCATACATAACACCTTGTATAAAGCGTTAAAAACCTATGTCAAAGAAAACGGCATTGAAGACGGCAAACCTATTTTTAACGCTTTGTATAATGATGTATTCAGGCAGGCAAATTTTCAAATGGGGAAACTTTTGGGGTTTAATGAAGAGCAACTTTTGGAAAAAGGAATCTGTTTCTATTCAGGCAGGCATTTTTTCAAAAGCATTTTAGCAATCGCAAACCTTGAAAAAATAGCGGACATACCCATTGACTTCCAAGAACTCTTTATGGGGCATCCGTTCAGGGAAGAAAAAGTAAAGGAAGAAAAAGCAGGCATCAAAGAGTATTCATACAAACACCTTGACAGCGAGAGCATCGGCAACGACCTACTTTACAAGAAGGGAAAAGAAGTAATAAAGGTTTTGGATTACTACTTCTAATGTAAGAATACCAATGTAAAAACCCCTGTTATTAACGGCAGGGGTTTTAACATTTATGGACTATACAAAAATGTGATTATGTGTTAAGATGTGTCATTATGTGATTATTTGTTTCATTATGTATTTATTAGGAGGTTAATATGGTTTTCAACTATAAATGGAGCGATAAGGAACACGGCAATTTTGCCATAAAGAAAAGGAACTCAAAAGGGATAAGAATAGAACGCAAAAGAAACCAACAAACAAAAGACTCACATTATTTTATTTTTGTAAATGAAAATGATACAGATAGTATGATTAACGCGTATCAAGGATTAAATAAAATACTTGAAACTATACATTTTGATTACAGGGAAAGGGGAACGAATAAAAAATCAGGCACTCCATTTTTGAAAAAAGAACATATAGAAAATGTATTGAATAATATAGAGCAATACGAAAATGAAACTATAACGATTGAAACACCATTTTCAAAAACAATACAAAAAGAGAAAATGAAGTTAGAAAATAAAAATTTCAATGAATGGAAAAAATTAGTTAATGATTTATATAAAGATGATAATGAAAGTTGGGAAGCAATAATGACTTCATTAAAAGATAACATTGAAAAAGATAATGAATTCAAAGAAGAACAACTGAAAGCGGAACAAAAAATAAAACAATTATATAAAGAGATAAAACAGGTAAGAGACAATTTATTAAAGTATGAGAAAACCATACAAACGAAAAAAGAGAAAAACGAAAATGATGTTTATGTTATTCTAAAAAAGAAACTAAAAGATTTACCCATTTCAAGTAATACTGAAAAATTAAACTTTACTAACCTTTTGAATATATCATTATACGATTTAGCAAAAACATATAAACAACGGAAAGCACATAGCAAAAGAGTAAGGGAACGCAGGGAAAAAGAAAACATTAAAAAAGGAATACCAAAACGGAAAAGAGGGAGACCGAGAAAAACCGAAAAATGATTATTTTGTCGCGGATATTTTGCCCCGTCAAAATACCCCGACAACCACTTGACAGAAATAAAAATGTGTGATATAATCATTTTAGATTGGAAAGAGCAGGCAGGGCAGATTTCAAAGTCCCCTGCCAACCACTTGACAAGATTAAAAAGGTGTGATATAATAATCACATAGAAAAAAGAGAAACGCGTTTAATTTTTTCAAAATAGTCTTATCGTATGATAGGATATATTAAGTATTAGAGGAGATTCTTATGAAGAAGAATATAAAAATTTTATTGAATGACAGAGGGCGAAAAGACAAAAGAGTAAAAGCATTTTTAGAGCGATATAACTTTTTAGTAAAAAGAAGAGGGATAGGAGATAATAATATAGATGATAAAATTATTATGGAAATAGAAAAATCGCCTATCCCCGAATTTTGCCGAATAATTTTACTTAAAGATATAGGAATAAATATAATAAAAGTTGAAAAAAGTGAAATAATTTCTTATGTTATAGGTAATGAAGAACAAAGAACTTTTAGTTTTTCAAAACTAATTGTAAAAGAGAATGACAAATATAATGTGATAGACCCTTACAAGTATAATGTCGCATAACTAATAATGTCAAAATCATAAGCAACTACTTGACAAGATTAAAAAAGCGTGATACATTAAAGACATTGAAAACAGAAAAACATTTTTCTGTTTTCAAAAAATATAATCGTATGAATAGATATACTAATAATAAAAGGAGAATACTATGACATAAAGAAATATATGTATTAGTAAGATTAAGGAAAAAAAATTTTATGACAAATGGAGTAAATAATGTATAACAATTTACAAACAACAAAAAAATTAAAACATAAAGGAGATAAAAATATGTTAAAATTAGTAAAAGATGTAGAGAATGAATCTAACGATGTCATTATGAATGAAGAATTAGAAAAAGGAGAAATTATGAAAGAAAATTTAGAAATCGTTGAAAAAAACGATACGGATGTAAATATGAAAGAAGATTTACAAAAGGAATATGAAAATAAACAAAAGATAAAAAGAAAAATCAAAAAACTTATTTACAAAAGAGTGGATGAGTTAAACACTAAACTTTGTGAATTTATTTTTGATTTATCAAATGAGATTAGAGTTAATGTTCTTGAACCAAATGGTATCAAACTCCATTTTTGTTTACCTGACTACATAGGCGATATAATACCAAATATAAATATTAAAAAAAGAAAAATGAAAGAGATTACTGATTTAATATAAAAATGTAAAAAACAATATTCATACTTATTTAACTAAAAGTTAAATAAGTATGAATAACAATAAATGAATTAAGAAATAATGAATGTTTTTTATAGATTTATTGGTTATTTCATATTATTATTGACATATTTAATCGGCGTTATTACTTAATACTTGACTATTTTTCATACATTAAATAATGTTTTAACGCCATTAACATACAATCATTATTACTGACCCGGCAATAATAATATAGATATTAAGCGGCATAACTAATCGTTGGATCAAGAAAGTATTTGATAATTCTTTCTGGTGATTGATCCAGCAAACGCATATATTCTTCCGTTGCTTTTCTCA
>Ga0268262_10007229_pt1 | contig 10429 bp, 13 predicted proteins | sample TergutNc150P3_FD_190354 | JGI IMG/M metagenome (GOLD analysis project Ga0268262, IMG submission 190354) | Nasutitermes corniger P3 segment gut microbial community from laboratory colony in Florida, USA - Nc150 P3 (SPAdes) (version 2) | ecosystem: Host-associated > Arthropoda: Insects >...
CAGAAACGATCTCCATTTTACCTTTGAGTAAGCAACCTTTCCAAATTAATTTGCGAGTATAAAAATAAACACTTGCTTTAGGGTTTTTATTTATTTCGGCAGCAAACTTTGATGATGTATTTGTGCAAAAGTACATTTCATTTATTGTCTCTCTGTATTTACCGGGAACCACTGCTTTAGTAAGTGGGTAGCCGTCTGCCCCAATGCAAGTTAAAATAAAAGTATTAACATTTTTGTATAATTTTTCAGCCTTTTGTTTTATTGTCATTATATTCCTCCATATATCAAAAAATTCATTTTGCAATTTATCAAAAATTACACAATTTGTCAAACTGTTTTCATTAAGCTTAGGGGTACATTTCGCCTAACTCCTTTTATGTGCAATAGTACCGTACTCCATTATTTTATATAATTATTCTCAATTTTTTTCCATATTCTATTTGCCGTCTTTGTATCTACTGGAATTTCTTCCGGTATCAATTGTTTATATAATTCTAAAATCATCGGTAAATGTTCTTTTCTTGCAATACTATATTCAATCGTTATTTTTCTCCTTATCCTGTAAAATTTCACATAAGTTATTATAATCATTTTGACTTGTTTTTATTGTTATTTATATATATTATTTTAATAATTTTTTCTCTATATCTTATTACAATTATTGATATTATTATTTTAAGCAACGGTTCCAATAAATCAAAATATACATGAGATGATATATTTATCTTTACATTTTCATTGGACAATTTTGTATAAAATATTATGTAATTTGATACATAATGAAGTAATCTCGGTAAACTGTCGATAATAAAGTACGTACAAATAATACACAAACCAACAGATAAAAGATTTTCCGAATCTAATGCTACTTCTATATTTTCAATATTATTTTTCCCGATAATTAATTCGGAGATTTTCTCGCTTTTAAACCATAAGATTATAAGTAAGGCTAAATTAACACACCATGTAATGATAAACTGTAAAAAAATTCTAAATATATCGAATTTATCCATAACAATGCTTTCTGTTATTTTGTTAAAAGTAATTCCAGTCATATCAATTTTTATACCATACAAATTAATCAAATAAGTCCATGATGTAGTAAAAAGACTTATAAATTGAAATGCGGTAAATATTAAAAATAAACGAATTGATATTTTTATGATATTTTTGAGCATATTCCCTCCTCAATATTTATAATATATTGACTATTGAGATTATTGTCAAGGCAAAATAACGCCCAACTACTTTTATGCTAAGTGTGGGCGTACACCATATTTTTATTTTATATATTCATCAATTATTTTATTTATTTCTTCCCTTTTTTCCATATTTGGCAAATGTCCGCAATTTTTTATTTCATATACTTTTATTCCTTTTATATTTTCAGATAATGTTTTTGCTACATCCTTATTAAATTTTGAATCATTTTCACTTCCTATCAATAACACATTTATTTTTATTTCAGTTAATCTCTTTATTGCAACAGGTTTTACAATTCGTTTCTTTGTATAATTACCATTATAGAAATTCTTATTTTCTACAAATATATTTTTGAACTCTTCCTTGAAACTATTTTCTTTCGGGACAAAATAACTCCAATACCTATTATTCATAAACATTTCAACCGCTTTTTCTATTCCAATTTTGCGCACATTTCTAAAATTTTTAATGCTTTCAATTGTTAATTTAAGCGGATACTTATATCCGTTTATTGCGGGCGTAATTAAAATCAATTTTTTTATATATTCAGGATATTCTAATACAAAATCTAAAGCGACACTTCCACCATACGAACATCCTACAATAATTGCCTTATTGATATTATTTTTATCCAGTATAGTTTTTAAATCTTCATGATCAGAATATATGCCTTTTGGCAAATCACTTTTTCCATAGCCACAAAAGTCAAAAGTAAGCGTTTTATATTTTTTTGAAAAATAATCTATTTGACTGTTCCACATTTCCGATGTTAATAAACTACAATGTAAAAATACTATAGGATCGCCATTTCCTACTGTTTTTATGCATATATTCTTTCCGTTGATATCCACTAATTCTTCCACAGAATACCCCCAAAATATAATTGTCTATATTAGTCTATATTATTTATTATGTCAACCTTTTATTAATCAATTTAGCCTACATTTCGCCTAACGTTCCGGCGGTAAACGACGTTTTTTTTGCGCCCGATAAGGAAAAACGCGGAGCGTTTTTACGGGCGCAAAAAAATGTGGCGGAGCAAAACCACACAAAGGGCGTTCCAGCGTCTAGCGCACGCCCGACTGGGTTTTTTCGTAGCCCTCCAATCCTTCGGATTGATTAGCCGAAGGCGGCGAAGCGTTTACCATCCTGTTAGGCGAAGTACGGGCGTACATTATATTCCTTGTTTTTTATAACTAAAATATTTTATTATCAGTACTAAAAATAATAAATTAATTTCATTTACATATACATTAATTTCTATCGTGTTCTTATTTTTTAGTTCTATGTATATTTTTCTAATAATATCTACACTTGTAACATCAACAATATCTTTATATTCTTTTATTGATTTAGTTGAATATATTTTTTTAATTAAGTTTATATCTATACTTTCTTTTTTTTCTCCTAAACCTTTATATATACAAATATTATTACCGGAAAATACTAGTTTGATTCTTCTAAATATTGAACAGAACATTTTCAGTATACGTAAATAAAGAAAGTGAATACCTATAATTGTACTTATTATCCCAATAATAATATTTATTATATTGGCTGTAAATTCATTATATTTTATTTTATATAAACTCCATATAAGCGGCGCTAAAAAAAACAGAAAAAATAACATTAAAAATATGAATAAAAATATTTGAGTTATTTTGTTTAGATTTACAGGAACATGAACAATTATCGATTTCTTTTTTCTTTTTACCCTAACTCTTTTTGGCGGTTGCAGTAATAATTTTTCTGCTTTATCTATATCCAGCAAATCTGACAAATCCAGAATTTCATTACAATTTGAACATTTATATATTATTTTTGAGCCGTTTATAGTATCTACTGATAATTGAGTTTTACAGTTTGGACAAATAGTCCTCATAACTTTATATTATATTATAAAAAATAATATGTCAATATATTTTCTACAAATTTTGCCCATATTTCACATAACGTTCAGGCTGTAACTGACGTTTGGGGCAGGTAATAGGGCGTTGCGAAGCAACGACCCCTGCCCCAAATGTGCTGGAGCAAAACCTTGCAGAGGGTGTAAGCCCGAACAAGGTTTTGCGGAAGCCGAGCCGCCGTAAGGCGGCGATGCAGTTATAGACCTGTTAGGCGACGTTTGGATTTTTTAACTTTTTCCACTTATTCTCCATGCACATATAAAATAAGTATTATAATATTCACTATAGTATATTTCCATGTATTTTATATAATCCTTAAATTCAAAAATATATTTTTTGTTGAATAATTTAATAATTCCTGTAATATATAAATTGTTACTCCAATTATTTATATAATTACTATCAAAAGTAGTATTATATATAAATATTCTTTCGTCATAACTATCACAATCTATTATTTTATCTATTTCCTCATCATGAGGAAAATCTAATACTTTGCTTGGGTAATCATTTGAACCAGATATCCCCCCGGTAATTTCTATTTTGTTTTCTGAGATAAATTTAATTGTCTTAATATAATGAAAAGGAGTTTCTATAATGTCTTTAGTAATATAATTATAGATCATAAACGTATATTTTGTATTATGTCTAAATAACAATAATTTTCCATATAATCTTTCCAAACAAATATTATCATCAATAATTAGATTAAAATCATATTTTTCATTAACTGTATAAACACCTTCATTTTTCATTTCAAAATACACATCATAGTCATTATCATCAGCGATATTATTAATGTCATTTTTAACTAAAATATTATTATTTTCATTATTTTGAATATGTCTTTTGTTGTTTCCGATACATGAATCAAGAAGAAAAAGTGATAATATTAACAATACATTAAATATTTTCATACTTTATAATAATACTATTCCTCAATAATGTCAATTATAGAATAATGTTAAATCCAAATGTCGCCTAACTACTTTTATGCGTAATACCGCCCTAACATTATTGGAAATATTATAAATTGATATTGACAAAAGATAATCAAATAAATAAAATATTATAAAGAGGATTATTTAGGATTAAATTATGGAATTGAAATTAGCAGAAATTAATGATTTAGATTTTATTAATAATATATATATAAATGCAATAAAAAATATGATAAAAAATGATATTTTCCAATGGGATGAAATTTATCCATCAAGAAATTTATTGAAAGATGATATTGAAAAAAAACAATTATATAAAATAATATTCGATAAAAATATTATTTCAGCATTTGTTCTTAATAAAGAATATGACAAAGAATATTTAAATGGGGAATGGGAATATAATGGTAATAATTTTATAGTTTTACATAGATTATGTCTAAATATTCAATATCAAAATAGAGGTTTTGGGACAAAAATAATGTTGTATATAGAGAATTATCTAAAAAACAACAGTATATATTCAATAAGGTTGGATGCATTTTCAAAAAATCCAATAGCATTAAAATTATATAATAAACTTGGATATAAAAAAGTAGGTGAAGCAAATTGGAGAAAAGGGTTATTTATATTATTTGAAAAAATATTATAAAATATATAATGGTGTACGGGTGGTACTACGCATAACAGGCCGGTAAGTGTACGCCGCCTAACGGCGGCTAGGCTACGCAAAACCCAGTCGGGCTAAAGCCCTTTGTGGGTTTTGTTCCGCCACATTTTTTTGCGCCCGTAAAAACACTACGCGTTTTTCCTTATCGGGCGCAAAAAAACGTCACTTACTGCCGGAACGTTATGTGCAGTACCGCCCGTATATTATTCTTTTAATAATTTTTTCTTAATCCTATTTATTTTATTTAATATGGGCGGCGATAATTTAGCTTCTATAGATATGTCACCCTTTAGAGATGATATATTAATTCCTTTAATTATTTTTTTCCGATTTTCTTTTTCATAATATATTTCTACCAATCTACCATATTCTTCCCATAATATCAAATTATATTTTTTTTCGTACATATGTTCAATTGTTATGTAATATAACTTTTTAATATATTCATATTCATTATAATAATTATTAAATTGTATAGCATCTTCTTTTATATAACCATCTGAATTTTCTATTATAAAATCATAGTTTCCTGTTTCCAAACTTTTAATAACATTATTTATATATTGTTTATTATTATAATAAACAAATAATAATGCAAGAACAATAATTAAAGCTATTAACGAAAAACATAGCAAAATAATTTTTTTATATTTTTTCAAATATATACTTTTCATATAAACCTCCATAATAATTATAATATAAAAATAATATTATGTCAATTATTTAGATATTTTTTTCGTTATATTTTCAAACAAATCTAGGGCGGCATTTCGCCTAACGTCCGGCGGTAAGTGACGTTTTTTTGCACCCGATAAGGAAAAACGCGGAGCGTTTTTACGGACGCAAAAAAATGTGGCGGAGAAAAACACACAAAGGGTGTTCTAGCGCCTAGCGCACACCCGACTGGTGTTTTGCGGAACCCGCCCCTTTAGGGGCGCGCATACAATCCTATTAGGCGAAGTAGCACTTTTTACATCCCGCCCCATGATATTAATTGTATAAATTTTACATTATCTTTATCAAAATAAATATTTATTTGCCTTAAACTTTCATTACTATTATAGATAAATATATTCCTTTCATCTGAATATGCTGAAGGATTACCTAATAGGTTAATAATATTACTTTTATTATATGTTATTTTTAATTTAGGTTCAAATGATAATTCATTATCATATTCAATGAAGAATAGTTTATATTTATTATATTGTTTATAAATATAAATGTTCATGTTTTCAATTCTTATTTTAATATTTTTATAGTCATCAATAGAATTAAATTCTTCAATTTTTTTTTGAGATAAATTTATACCTAAATTATTAAGTATTTCATTTATTCCGTTATATAGCGCATTTTCTGAATATTCAGAATATATGCTAAGTTTTGATTTTTCAAAAGGTTTATCCAATATTTCTGTAACTTTTTTATTAGGTTCAATTTCTTTTGTATTTTCAATTGCATCACTTTCGCTTCGATATATTGCGGTAAAATTTTGTATCATATCATTATCATTAGTATGAGCTAAGTTTATTTTAGTTACATTAAATTCTATATCTGTTAGTTCGTCATTAAAATAATTTATTGATATATTTTCAATAGTATTATCATTAGTGGATACATCAATTTGACCGTAAGTATCATCATTAGTGAATATATTAACCTGACCATATTCTTTTTCTTTTGGTTTACAGGAAACTAAAACCATAAACAGAATAATTATATATATACACCTCATGATAAACTCCTTTATTTAAAGATATATTATTTATTATACTTTGTCAATAATTTTGTGTTATTTCGCCTAACTACTTTTATGTTAAGGTTGGGCGTACACCATACTATTCTTATTTTATATTTTTAAATACATAAATCCTTCAGAATCCGTAAAACCATATTTTTTATATAATCCTTTCCCATATATTGATGTATGTAATCTAAATATTCTATAATTTAATATTTTAGCTTCATTAAATATTTTTTCAAATAATATTGTAGCAATTCCTTTTCGTCTAAATTCTTTTTTTGTGAACATATTTGTAATATATGCTACTTTACCAGATGGATTTCTATATGTTGGAGGTAATTCATAAAAACATAACCCACTCGTTGATATTATTTCATTAGTACTTATAACTTTTATAGTATTAAAAATCAGCTAGCGCAGTTAATACAGTCATTAAGCCGATCATTGCAATTCCTACACCCGGCATAATAATACCCGGCAGGTCGCTAAAAATCTTATTGTTTATAAGACGAAACAGCCAGCCTATCAGAATTAGTCCGAGTGGGTTTAATATTTTAAGTCAAACAATATATCTGCGAAAGCCAGATCAATCCGCCTATTATTCCAAATATACCAAACACAAAATCTATCATATGCATTACTCCTTTTTCAATGCCCCTTCTTTTTTTCCAATTTTTTTACCAGTTTCTTTTTATATTTTTTTTCTTTATTCATTATTTCCTCAATTTTCTTTTCTCTTTTCTTTATGTCCATAGTTTCCTCAAATGCCTTTTTAAATAGATTTTGTGATTTCGTTCCTACACTAATTTTACTTTGTGCCTTTTTAGATTTATTCATTGATTTCTTAAAATTCATTTTTTTTATTTTTATATCTGTTACGCCAATTTTCAATTTTTTAATATTCTCAAATTCATAAATATAATATTGCAATAATGCTGAATTAGAAGGTTCTGCGCCAAATATATGTTTGCCTATATAATTTATACAATTATAATTTTCTTCCAATATGCCAACCCAAAATGGGTCTTCAAAAAATATGGTAAATACGCTTGTAACACATTTTATTTTGCTATTATTATTATTCAGAGATTCTAAATAGTTTTGAGGGTTATCCGGTAAATCAGTATTCATTTTTTAATAATCTATATGCCGTCTTTTCTTATCCCATCACAGCCATATTTCTGCCGGAATGTTTTGCTTCGTACAGAGCTTTATCCGCTTCATCTATTAACTGTGTTTGGGAATTCTGTTCATTTGGTACGACACTTGCCATACCAACGCTAATTGTTATATATTTTGAAATTTCACTCATCGGGTGATTTATTTTCATGCTTTCAACGCTTTGAACCAATTCTCTTGCAAAATTTAATGCATTGTCTTTTTCAAGAAATGGAAGAAGACAAATAAATTCCTCACCGCCAAATCTTGCGACAAAATCAGTATCCCTTTTTACTTGATTTTTCATACATTGGGCAATGGCAATAAGCGCCTTGTCGCCTTCTAAATGCCCCAGAGAGTCATTGTATTTTTTAAAGTAATCCACATCTACCATTATTCTTTTCATATCATACTACTTGTAATAATAACCTGCTCCTACCATTCCTTTTTCCATAATTCACGGTTTGCAATTTCCTTAAAACCAATGCTTTTATAAAATTCCCCCGTTCCTCCAAAACAATATTTTGCGCCTAACTTTTCTGTTTTTCTCATTCCCGTAACTAATGCAATTGCTGCCAAGCCCATGCGCCTATATTTTGGCACTGTCGCTAATGGTTCCAAATACGCATAGTTATTTTTTTTATCAATCCACATTCCGGCGAAACACGCATATTCGCCATTTGGGGCTTTAATTATAGTAGTTAGGTCTTTACGAAAATTCGGTCCGCTTTGCATTAGTATTCGGCAATCAATATCATTATCCGGATCAGGTTCGGGACCGTGATCAAATCCATACCATAGGCAATCATTTATTTTTTTGAAATCATTTTCATCATCCAATGATATAACAGAAAATCCTTCGGGGAGAATTCGATTGGGGAAAGGGTTTTCATATGAGAATACAGTTACCGGTTCAGATTGAATATTTGTATAACCATATTTTTCCAATAATTCTTTTTTTTCGATTTCTTTATCAAGAATTGATATTGATAAAGACGTTTTTTCGTCACTTTTTTCAGATAAATATTCTTCTGAATAACTTATCATTTCCGGCAACAATGAATTAAAACTGTTTTTTACGCTTATAAAACACTCGCCGGGATACATATCATAACACGCAATCCCGATAAGTTCATTTTCATATTCCCATAAACCAAATCTATGCGCCAGTTTATAATTAAATGAGGGGTGAGTATGAGCATATTCAAAATACTGCGGAAGCAAATAACCATTAAGTGTTTCAATGTTATAAACATCTGTCAAGTATTTAATTACTTTATCAAAATCAGCTAATAATTTATAGAATCTGAATTTTACTGACATAAATGCTCCTTTATTTTTATAGTAATAACATAATAAAGAGATAATAAATTAACATTTTTAATCATTTTTTTTATATTTCATCCTTATCTTTCAGCTTTTATATCAAAAATAAAATCTTAATAACCTTGTTTTTGAATATGCTCCGGCATTTTCCATTGTTTTTTTTGAGTTGTGATTATAATACCAGCAGCCTGAAATAGGAATTTTCCCTTTTGATTAAACCATTATCAGCAAATACCCATCATTTAAGTATATTAGAAACAAAAAATATTAACATTTTTCATCATATTTGCCTTTTTTTTAATGGGTGTAAACCATTCCATTTGGCAAAATTCTCCATCATAGGATTCTGTGTCTATTTTCTCAAAATATACATCACTAATCTTGGAAAAATTTCGGCCATATTCGCAATCAAAAAACTTTTCAATGGCGGAATACATACTTTTTGCCTTGTTCCGGTTAATCTCGAAATAATGATGCTGTCCTATGTAACGAAACTTGGCGCATAACGAAGGTCTAAAAGTATAACCGTCAAATCCTTCAGGAATTTTTTTTAATGTTTTAACACAAATCGAAGGTAAATACCAATTATAGTCTGCGTCTTTACTGCCTGTTCTGGTTAATCCAATATAAACATTTGGTTCTACCGTATTTGTTATTTTACTGCGGTCATTTTCCCAAAAATGTTTTCCTGCTTTTGGAGCCATATTAATTGAATCGTTATAGGGTATTTGATGTTTCCTGCCTATGACATGAAATTGCGGAACCATAACTATTTCCGGTTCAAACATAATGCCATTTTCAATTAAATTTGTGCCAAACAAATTAAGGGGCGGCGTTACTTTTACTATCTGCCCTGTTTTACGGATAATACCCGGCGTAACGCCAAATTCCCGCTTAAAAGACCTTAAATATGACTGCTCGTAATCAAAACCGTATTCAAGGGCAATATCTAGCGATTTGGAATTGGTATTAAATAGGCTCTCAAGGCTTGCCGTTAGCTTGCGGGAACGTATATAAGCTCCAATAGACTTATTGAATGCGAACTTGAACAATCTTTGCAAATGGATTGATGAAAGTCCTACATTATCTGCTAGAAAATCGGCGTTTATGTCTTCTTTTATCCTCTTTTCTATCTCATTTAGTACGCTTTCAAGCAAATAACTTGGCTTTTGCATGATATTTCCTCTTAAAAAACACCTTATGTTATGGAAGTATATCAAATTATTTTAAGTTAGAAATTAACATTTTTCATCATTATGGCGAAGAAACACATTTCTCAAGGAAAAACGACATAAATTTTTAACGTAGTTGTCTATTAAAACTATTGCGGTAATGATATTCACGGCGTATCCGGTACATAACAGGGTCGCGCATTATAAGGTTGGGATGGGTCATGTCGATTTTTGCGCGCAGGGTTTTTGCCCCGGCATATTCCACTCCCTGTTCTATTTTACCATGTTAGACAGCTCCTCTATATAAT
>Ga0268262_10007230_pt1 | contig 10429 bp, 10 predicted proteins | sample TergutNc150P3_FD_190354 | JGI IMG/M metagenome (GOLD analysis project Ga0268262, IMG submission 190354) | Nasutitermes corniger P3 segment gut microbial community from laboratory colony in Florida, USA - Nc150 P3 (SPAdes) (version 2) | ecosystem: Host-associated > Arthropoda: Insects >...
CTGAGCAGTTAAATCCCTGCAAGTTGGAAGGCTGGGGCTGTAATGTTTCGATAAAAACAAATTTTCCGTCTTCATTAATCGCGCCGTCATCGACAAAACGCAAACCTGTAAGCTTTGAGCGCACCTGCGTGATAAATGTTATCGTATCCTTGTAGTTGGAAATATCAGGCTCAAAATATCTCATTGGAAATTTATTTTCCACCAGCCGTAAAATATCGTTTAATGGCATCGTATACAACCGCTCAAACGGTACCGCAACCGGTATGGAATGGGCTATAAAGCCCCCGTATACAACCGCGTCCATAAGGCATTTGTCCGAGCTAAAAGGATGGAATTGGATAAAGGTTTGCTGATCGGATCTTAGGAATATTTTTACCTGAATACCCGCGCCCGTATCCTTGCGCCGCGTCAACATCCACGAGCCTTGAATCCAGCCGGGAAATTGCCCCGTGCCTATGCTGTTTGCAGTGTCCGTACCGCGCATCAATTCCCGTGACACATGCACCATGAATTCTTCCCTGCCTTCCGTAGTGCGGATTTCCACCCTCTCTCCGCTTTCCAGCGTTTCCCTTCTTGCGTACTGCGACAGTACCCGGACGGGCGTTTCAATCATCCATGAGTCTTTTATTTTCAGCCTTACAAGCGAGTCGTCAGATATTTTTGAGACGGGCAGATCAAAACCGCAAACCGGGGAAACATTGAGTAAAACAAGCAAAATAATGAAAAATACAGGCATAGTTACTTCTATTATCGACCTTTTTTGATATATATTATATAGTATAAACAGGAGACATTATGAAATTATATAGCCGTGGTCAGGTTTTATTTTTTTCGCTCTTAAGCGCCGTTATTGTCCTGCTTTTAGCCGCAGGTTTTGGGCTTATAAAGCCCCTGTTACCCAAGCAAAATCTTGAATCCGCAAGCCTATCGGAACAGAACGTCCCAGCAGATGAGTTTAAGCTGTTGCAATCCGAATACAGGATTCTTAACACGGCCGACAATGTTCAATATTCCGACAGCGAACGTGAAAATATCGATATTTACGAGAAATTAAATTCAGCCGTTGTAAATATTACCACTGAAACCATGGCGATAAACTGGTTTCTTGAGCCCGTACCGCAGGAAGGCAGTTCCGGTTCCGGTTCCATTATTGACAGACGCGGTTATGTTCTTACCAATAATCATGTGATTCAAAACGCCCACAAGGTTTTTATAAATATGGCTGACGGTTCCCAGTTTGAAGGGACCGTTGTAGGCGTTGATAATGAAAGCGATCTGGCGGTTTTAAAGTTTGAACCTCCCGCCGGAATGGTATTGCAGACGATTCTGTACGGCGACTCCAAGAGTTTAAAAGTGGGGCAAAAAGTTTTGGCGATAGGCAACCCATTCGCGCTTGAACGTACTTTAACGGTCGGGATTGTTTCAGGTCTTGGACGGCCTATTCAAACGTCTGGTAACCGCATAATACGCGATATGATTCAAACTGACGCTTCGATTAACCCAGGCAATTCAGGCGGCCCGTTACTGGATACCCAGGGCAAGATGATAGGGATTAACACGATGATCTATTCCCCCTCAGGCGGCTCCGTAGGTATTGGTTTCGCGGTTCCCGTTAATACCGCCATGCGCGTAGTGAACGAACTTATCCAATACGGAAAAGTCCGCCGTGGCTGGATTGACGCGACCGTAGTTCAGATTTTCCCAAGCCTCGTCCGTTACGCGAAATTACCCGTGGACGCGGGGCTTCTTATTTCCCGCACCAAAAAGGGAGGCCTTGCGGAAAAAGCCGGTTTAAAGCAGGGCAACGAGCCCGTGCAGTACGGACGCAGCGTAATTTATCTTGGTGGGGATATTATCACTTCCGTAAACGGCATAAAAACAAAAACCCTCGCCGATCTTTACGCGTCTTTGGAGGCAAGCAAGCCCGGAGACACGGTAAAGATGGAGATAATTCGCGGCGGGCAGACTAGTACTTTGCAAGTGACGTTGGCGGATAGGGAAGAGGTGATGAATTAACGAGAAGAGATTCACACAAAGAACACTAAGGTACAAAGATCACGAAGGAGAAGAAGGAGTAAAATAAAATCCTTCGTATTTTGTACTGCCTATGTTTCTTGTTCTTTAGGCGTAAATTTTCTTACTAGACATAAAAAAGCAGACTTAATATAATTAATTATGGTGCGTATTGAAGATGTCAGGGCTTGTTGTAACGATAATTCCATTGTCTTAACTGAACATCTATTAACCAGAATGAGGCAGCGTCATATACGGCTTGATGACATCAAATACGCGATAACAAAAGGAGAAATAATTGAACAATACCCTACCGACTATCCTTTTCCTAGCTGCTTGATTAACGCGGAAAATTTGCATATTGTTTGTAGTATCGGTGAAGGGCATTTGTATATTATTACCGCTTACCGGCCATCGCAAGAACGGTGGGAAGACGGGGGCAAAAAACGGAAGGAAGGCAAATAATGAAATGCGGAATTTGCAAGGCGGAAATGGATGAGAAAACCGTCACCTATACTGAAGACATTGATCAAGGGGTTATTGTTATTCGCCATGTTCCAGCTCATGTTTGTACAGAATGCGGCAATACATGGTACTGTGGAACAGTAGCCGCACAACTTGAGAAAATGATTGATCGATTTGCGTCTTCGACGGGAGCTGAAGTCTCTGTAATAAATTTTGAAAAATCAGTGGCATAGGTAGAGTATCTCTTGCTACCTGCTCACCGCCCACACTACAGTACCGCTAATCACCGCCGTAACTGGCGATTAAGTTCCCGCTTTCGTCCAAGTTCCTCTTCCGCAGTGTAGATTGAGATGTCCAAAAAGTAAGAAATAACCACGGAGTACACGGAGGAAGATAAGATTTTCGTACAAAAAACTCCGTGAAACTCCGTGTCCTCCGTGGTAAAATATTCTTGTTGGACATCTCCGAATTTCATGCCTAGCCCTCAAACAAAAACCTCTCTTCCCCTTCTCCCTTTTCCTTTCTCCCTTCCTTAATAAATCAACCCAATCCCAACCCCGCAAAACCAATCAACATCCTGCCGATAAACAATCCCGCCCCGGAATGAAAAGAAAAAATTCGAAGGCGGAGGAAAAAGATTTACTTCCACTCCCGCAAGTAATCTTGACTTTGCGTTACCCTCAAAATCAAATTCATATCTCGCGCTTATTCCGCCTGTGAGCCAACTGCCGCGATAGAGAATGCCCGTTGAAAGCAATAACTGCGGTATAAGCCCTTCTGGGCCATGCCAGAAGATGATGGGGCAGAAGGCAATGGAAAGATTTGTTAATTCCAAAGAAAGCGGCGCATAAAAACCGACGCCGCGTCCGGGGCTTAGGGGATATTCGCCATTAGAGTTTGTCCCCGCGTAAGACGCTCCTAAAGAAAAAGCAAGCGGAACGGAGCCGTTACCGTCTAGGAAATTGTACTTAACAGAACCTGAAATACCCAAACCTATTACGTCTTCTAATCGCGGAGTAATATTAAAAACAGTCGTCAGTTCAAAACGGTTGAATGGGGATATTCTCATGCTTATGTTAAAAGGGAATAAAAATTTTCTTTCATCTTCTTGTGAGGCTGACGGCACGTGGAAACTTCCAAAGAGAAGGTTCGCGTTAATTTGATAACTTCCACCAGGCAGCACGTGAGGCAAGGGAGTGAATGTAAGCCCGGCAATACCGCTCTCGACAGATAACGGAAAAATAACGGTGGAATAATTAATCTCTAGTTTCATCGCCATAAAGAAAGGTTTTTCCCCCTCTTTAATTAAATAAGGCGGAGCGGACGCTTCTATTACCGCCATATATACGCCTTCAGGATATGGAACGCCTTGTGAATCTCTGCCGTCCCATGTTAAGCTTTGAACCCATGTATCGAAATGTTCAAACTTTTTTTCGAATACTACTGATTCGTTTGCGTCCAATATCATAAAAGTGCCCGAGCCGGGAGCGGATACTTCAAAACTGTATTCCGTAATGCCTAAACTTCCCGGATTCATCGGGTTAAATCGTTTTCTGCTTTGATAAACATTTTCAACCCTAAATACGGCAGGCTTCATATAAATGTCCACAACATTGGTAATATATTCGTCAACATATATGTTTTTATTTAAGTCCTCCCAGCCAAAAGCGCGTATTTTTATCGTATTGTAACCTATAGGCAACCTTAATTGAATTTTATTGTTATTGGTGGGGATGACGGGTGTTGTATTCCCTTCCGGCACATCCGCGTAGATTTGAGGATTTAGGGGAAGTTGTTCCGGGCTGTTCTGTTCCCTGTAAATAGAAACAGTTACAGGTCTTCGTATTACCTGCATTTTAATCGAAACTATTAAACGGCTGGTAGTAAATAAATTAACGTCGAAAGATCGCTCTATGTAACCGTCTTGAACCAACCTGATAGTATGTATACCGGGAGTGGGATTATTAATAACAATAGGGGTATAGCCCCGATCTACTCCGTCTATATATACATTAACTCCCGACGGGTTAGTATAAATTTCCAGTCCTATGCCTGAAACTTCCTCAAAAGTGTCTTCTACAATGTCTTTTGTTTCACGGGCCGTTAGAGCGGCCGGTAAAAAAAATAAGAGGAGTAAAGGCATTAATATAAACCGCAGTCGGATCATGGATCTATTCTATCATAAGATGATTAAAAAATTAATGTGTTAATTCTCAATCTCTTAATTTTCCGTTCTCCCTGAAACTCCACCACGAGGTCTCTGAAAAAATAATATGATCGATAAAATGGAGTCCCAGTATTTGCGCCGCGTCTTGAAGACGCTCCGTTATATCATCGTCTTCAGGGGAGCTTACAAGCTGTCCGGACGGATGGTTATGCGCAACGCAAAAGGCCGCCGCCCTGTCCTGAATCAGGTCGGCGAATACTTCACGCGGATGGACGATTGTTTTGTTTACAAGTCCGATGGTGACAATCCGCACCGCGAGAACCTCATGGGCGCCGTTCAATGAAAGACTGATAAACCTCTCCTGTTTGCGGTCGGCATAATGCCGCACAAGGGTAAAAATGTCTATCGGTTTTTTAATCCGCATGGAAAAAGCCCCATAACGTCTCCTGCCAAACTCCAGCATTGCGGCGATTGTACATGCCTTGGACAGTCCGATACCCGTTAAACTGGAGATGTCTTTTACGGAGGGAATGTCCTTGCATTGGTCTAAAAATCTGCACAAATCATTTGCGAGAATTTTTACGTTTTTCCCCGAAATGCCCGTTCCAAGCAGAATTGCCAGCAGTTCCTTGTCGGAAAGGGAGGCCGGTCCCTTGAGCCTTAGCTTTTCCCTCGGACGTTCTTCGAGGGGAACGCCTGCAAAAGCCTTTTTTTCATTGTTTTTTTTCATACCCCTATATGGGTGCGTACTCCTTGTTTTGCTTGACCGAAAATGAATAAATTCGAAAAATTTTCACGCTAAGAGCACAAAGAAGGGAGAAGAGAAGGGAGGAGGGAGAAGGGAAAAAGGAAGAGGGAGGAGGGGTTACTGGGGGATTCCTGCGCCTCTTAATAAGCCGTCTTTTATTTGGGGGTAAAGGAATGTGTTGTTGTTTCTGTTGAATAATTTAAAATCACCGCCATCGTCCCACCAGAAACATTTAATGCCTTTTTGCGCGGCGGATTTTACATAGTATTCTACCCATGTGGCCCTTGCCGGTTCATTGTTTTTATTTAGAGCGCCGAATTCGCCGATTATGACGGGTATGCCCTTACTTACAAATAAATTGTAAGCACGATCAATACGTTCGTTAATGGGTGAGGTGTCTGATGAATTACTTTGGCTCCATGTTTTTATCGGACTGTCTTTGTTCAAAGCGAAATTGTATGGCTCATAAGCGTGGTAAGATGCGATAATTTTATTTTGCGCGGTATCTGTCGGGATAGTTAGGCTGCTCATCGCCGATGCCACGCCTGAGGCGGCATAGGTATTGAGTACAAGAAAACGTTTGTCGTTATTGCCGCCGCAAGAACGTACCGTTTCTACAAAAACTTTGTAGTGTTCGTTCAGGTTGGTTCGTTCTTCGGCGGTTCCACCGTTCCACTCAGCTGAGCTGCCGATTGTCCTGGGTTCGTTTAATCCTTCAAAAATTAATTTTTCGTTGTAATTTTGAAAATTATAGGCGATTTGTCCCCATATTTTTTTGAACGCGTTTATTGACGCGGCTTTATTCGCGTTTGTAAATTTAAATACATCCTCATCATGATGGGTGTTAAGCAAAATATACATATCATTGTCAACCGCGTAATTTACCACTTCGGTAACTCTCTTCATCCAGTCCGTGCGTATTTTGTAATTCGAGTTGGCGCATTTTGTCCATGAGACGGGAATTCTAATCGCGTTAAAACCCGCGTTTTTTATTGCGGTGATATTTGCTTTGGTGGTGACTGGATTACCCCATGCTTTCTCAAGCTCTGAAATAGTCGGATTTGAAAGCCAAGTTATATTAGTCGCGTCAAGCGTGTTGCCTAAATTCCAACCGACTTTGATGTCCGTAACTAATTGCGCGGCTGTAATGTCATTGAATGGCTGAGGCGTGGACGGCCCTAGAGGAGCGGGTGGAGTTTCTGGAATAGTTATAAAATCAGAATTATCGTCGGGATTATTATTGTTAGCACTACTGCTGCAAGTTGTAATTGAAAATCCGACAATGACGGTAATGGCGATAATGCCTAATAATTTAAATAATTTTTTCATAAGCGCCTCCTTAATTTTGAAAAGCGTTGTCAATTGGTAAAAATACAACCACGGAGGAAGATAAGATTTTCGTATTAAAACTCCGTGAAACTCCTAGCTGTCCAACGGACAGCAGTACTCCGTGGTTAAAAATTCTTCTTGGACACCTCATTTTATCATACAATTAAGAAATATCAAGTTGGTCTGTTCCTAATTATAGTAGTATTCCATGATATTGGTTCAGCTCGGTGCTTCATTAAAATCAAAAATCGCGTAATCTGCCTCGGTTTTTATTTTATCCCAATCGTTCTCCGATGTCTTGTCATATACGGCGCAAACGCTCATTCCTATGCTTTTAGCGCTTTTTACCGCCGCGAGTATGTCTTCAAATACAAGGCAGTCCTGCACTGGTACGCCGATTTTTTTCGCGGTAAGCAGAAAAACATCGGGGTGTGATTTTCCATGTCCCGCTTCATCTGTTCTGCAAATAGCGTCAAAAAAGTTATCAATACCGTTGTTACGCAATACGGGAGCGCACAGTTCAGCGGACAGGCTTGTTGCGACTGCCAACTTTGCCCCGTGTTCCCGCAGTGTTATAAGATACTCTTTCGCGTGGGACTTCATCTTCACCGTGTGACCGTAAGCGTATGCCGCCATGTCATTCCATTCGCGCATTAAGTCTTCAACGCCATCAGGCAAAGAAAAACGCTTAATCGTATAGGCGGCGGCTTCGTGAAAAGTCATTGATGAAATCGCATCCATATAATCGGGTGGGACGGCAATTCCCCGCTTTGCAAGGAAATCAGCGTCAACTTGACCCCACACGCCCATTGAATCAAGAAGAGTACCGTCAAGATCAAAAATATACGCTTTATAAGCCTTCATTTTTTTCCCATTGTATTTTTGAATAACGCCATTAATTCACGCGCCGCCTCGCTTGCGTCTTCTTGGGAAACGATGGCGGAAACAACGGCTATCCCGTCAATTCCCGTACCCGCAAATTGCGGTATGTTGGTTTTGTTAATGCCCCCGATTGCCACAAGCGGAAGTTTGACTTTCTCGCGTATGAGCCGCAATTCGTCCATGCTTGTGCTATCCGCGTCTTTTTTAGTATCGGTCGTGAACATCGCGCCCACTCCAAGATAATCAACGCCTTTTTCAGCAGCCGCCGCGAGGGCTTCTTTTAAATTGCTTGCTGAAACGCCGATAATCTTTTTCTTTCCCATTATACGCCTCGCCTTTTTGTAAGGCAAGTCTTTCTGCCCTATATGCAGGCCGTCTGCGTCTACAGCTAAAGCTATATCGGCGCGGTCGTTTATAATCAACGGTACGCCGTATTTTTTTGTAATTTTTCGCGTCCGCATGGCGATTTCATAAAACTCGCGCGAGGACGCCGTTTTTTCCCTGATTTGCACTACGGTAGTGCCGCCCGAGACCGCCTGTTCCACGCATTCTTCAACGCTTTTGGCGTACATAAGCTCCCTATCCGTTACCAGATACAGACTATAATCAATTTTATTCTTCATGGTATTTCATCCGCTTTTCAAATAACGCCTCATCCATACGGCTCACCGCGTCATGAAGCGCGATGCGGAAACTTCCGTTGCCGAGTCGTCCTGAGTTTTCATAAGCCAATTCCCCCGCGATGCCCATGCACATCATGGCGGTTGCGGCTGCCGCAAGAGGTTCCTGTGGCACAGCCCCACAAAAAGAGCCGATGAGGGACGAGCACATACAACCCGTGCCTGTTAAATTCCCTAACATGGGATGTCCGTTTTCAACAAAGACCGTTTTTTTGCCGTCCGAGATTATATCAACGGCTCCACTTATCACCACCACGCAACCGAGTTTTTGCGCCAGCGCTTTTGCGGTAAGACCCGCGCTTTCCGCTGTGGCAATGTCGTTATCTGAAGCGTCCACTCCCTTGGTTTGAGAGCTAATACCCGCAATAAATTTAATCTCAGAGATATTCCCCCGAATTACGCTTAACTTTACTTCGCGTATTAAATTTGCCGCCGTTTCGTTGCGTAACTTTGACGCTCCCGCGCCTACCGGGTCAAAAACAACGGGGATTCCCTTTGCGTTAGCCGAAATACCGGCGGCAATCATTGATGGAATGGTACGCTCATTGAGCGTCCCCATGTTCAAAACAACCGCCCCCGCGATTGCCGCGATGTCAGCTGCTTCGCCGATAGCGTCCGCCATTACAGGCGATGCTCCGATGGCGAGGGTGATGTTAGCGCAGTCATTCACCGTTACATAGTTTGTAATGTGATGCACCAAAGGCTTTTTTTCCCGCACCTTGCTTAACAGTGCGGAATACGATTTAACCATTTTCTTTTACCTCCATAAACGCAAAAAAAGACGCTTCTCCATAATAGGAAAAGCGTCCGACAATCTTGCGGTACTATCATTTGCTTCCTACGCTGGTATTAACCAACAGGTTCAAAGGGTCAGGTTTTACCTTCTCAACTACAGGCGTTTTGTACAAACGCCAAAGTTCCCCTGCAAACACTAAATTGTTAATTATTTATAGCATATTAGAAAAAAGAATGCAAGAGAAAAAAAGAATTTCTACCACGAACCAACACGAACCAGCACGAACAGCGACAAGATATGGGACTATAAGTTCGTGGTGTTCGTTCGCACTGTAGCTTTTTTACAAGACAGCGGCATTTATTGGTGCTACGCTATGCGACATTATTAACCTACACGGCTACGCCGTGCGTTTATTTAGCGGGTTCGTGGTCAAAAGTACTCCGTTACATGCTGCGGTCTTAATGTAAACACGCGCTTTAAAGTTTCCAAATTGCCATTAACAACAAGTCCTTCCCGCCGTGAATAAAGCGCGTTTTCAAGAGTCCTGTAACCCGTGACAAGCTGGCTTAAAGTTTGAATGTCGCATGATAAATCGGCGTCTTTTTTTGTCATTGAAACTTTTGTTCCGTCTTCCGCGAATTGAACAAGGTACTTCCCGCTGTTAGCCGAAATATTCTTATCCTCAACTTCAATTACATATTCGCCTTCGCCACAGGGGCGGCGCATCAGTTCAAGAGCGGACTTCACGTTAACCACCCTCGTCATGTCTCTGGGTTTGATTTCCTGTTCTATTGACCACGCGTCGCCGATAAAATCAAATGGGTCTATAAATGTGGGCATAAGCCACTTAAAATGTTTAAATTGGGCGGAAAGGCCGCCTACTATGCCAAGCGCTCCGTAAAGCCCTTTATTGTCAATAAAGGCAAGTTCGATTACCGACATATTATGCTCGCCATCTTCAAGTAAATCCTGATACTTGATGTAACTTCGCGCTTTTCCGTTTTCGTCCTTCCACAAATAAAGGTACGTCCCTGTAGCGCACGGGTCATCTTGCGTAAAACGTTTCCACGCGCGGTTATCAGGCCAATAATCCCTGTGTATCCCATGATTAATATTTTCGATATATGCTGAGTGAACCTCGGCAAGCAGGGAAGTGTCGTCTCCGGGAAGAATATGAATAAATTCACCGTAAGATTTTATCTCCGATAAATCCCCCGCCCAGATACTTATTTTATTTCTGTTACACGCAATTTCATAACCGAACTTGCGGTAGAAGTCGTGCGAGAACGGAGTCAGATTAGAAAAGATGACTCCCTTTTCATAAGCCTGCGGCAGAAGAGCTTCAAAAATGTGCCTGATATGCCCGCCCTTTCGCGCTTCGGGTAAAGTCCCAACTCCTCCGATGCCTG
>Ga0268262_10007231_pt1 | contig 10429 bp, 13 predicted proteins | sample TergutNc150P3_FD_190354 | JGI IMG/M metagenome (GOLD analysis project Ga0268262, IMG submission 190354) | Nasutitermes corniger P3 segment gut microbial community from laboratory colony in Florida, USA - Nc150 P3 (SPAdes) (version 2) | ecosystem: Host-associated > Arthropoda: Insects >...
GGGCATCTTGAAATAAATAATGTAAAATATTGCTCAAGAGACGAAATAAAACTCAATCCTTTCTCTACTGAAGGGAAAATGTCTATCCTTAAAGCCCTTGAAAAAGGCATAAAATACACCGATTACGATCCGGCAAGGGAGACTATGCTTGAAACTCTTGGTAAAACAATCCCGGAACTGAAGGATTGTATCACACAGGCTATTGATAAGGAGGAACAGCAAAAACAGGCAAAAGAACAGAAAGCGCAGAGCAAAAAAGAGGCAACGATTACACAAGCGGCAATAAAAACCGGCGCGGATGAAAAGCATTTAGAAAAACGCATCTATGTTTCCGGAGTAAGAATTTAAGGAGGAAAATATGAAAATTGAAATAAAAAAACAAATAAAAGAAGAGTATGATTTTTTTAAAAAACATATAAGACTTCCTTTTATCACAATACTATGGATTATGAGTACAACAACAACAACTTTAATAATTCTTCCTATTGATACTTCAAAGAGTATGTTAATATTTCTAGGAATATCATTGCCTTTAATTGTGTTTTATATTATATTTTACTTTTATAAATCACATAAATATAGAAACTAATAAATAGGAGTTAATTATGTATTACACTAACGAATTTATTGACGAGCTTGAAACCAAAGTACAGCTTGACAAAGTCATGTACGCCAATATCCAGGCGCACAATGTCGCCAAAATGCTATCATCAAATAAGTTGATGTATAAAATGTTTGGTATTTACTGGTGGAACGTAAAAGACGCTCTCAGAAAACACGTTGACAATGGGGAATGGTACTGCGGCCCCCAGGACGAACCGCTGATAAAAGAACTCGGTTGGCACGGCAACGAATTCAGAACCATGCTGGCCGCTATGTACCACATGAATGAACACCAAGAAATTACTTCCGGCCATGTTTGGTACGATAAAGACAGCAACCCTCATGATTATACACTTTTTGATCCGGACGCTAACTGTTAAGAAGTTGAAATATATGATTGAGTTTAGTTATGCTAATGTACGCAAGGTTATTGCTTTCGATTTAATACATATAATAATATTTATTTTAATTCTTGTTTTTAATCCTTTTTTATGGATGTTGTTTATACCTATATTGCTTATATTAATTTATGATCTTTTTTCCGCTTATAAATGTATAAAAAAGATGATTAAAAATAATAAAAATTATGAGCAACAAAAACGAATTCTTACGGGAAAAGCCCCGCGACGCAAAAGACGATAAGAAATATATTTATGAGTAACAAAAACGAATTCTTACGAGAAAAGCCCCGCGACGCAAAAGACGAACAGAAGTTTAATTTTCTCATGAAAGTCATCACCTTCTTGGCCATATTTATCGGAATATGGGCAGGAACGCAGCGCTTCTGTTACCTTGTCGGTTATGATCCCGGATGGGTCGGCCAGCCTTTCCACATTCTGCAATTCGGTAAGAAATTTGTGTATCCGCTGTATCAGCCGTTTTTGATTTTCTACTGGACGTTGATGTATTTCAAGCGCACGGACATACACTACCTGTTATATCGCGCTTATAAAATAATCGGATATACGTCAATTTCCGCTATCGTTTTTTATTTTCTGATCGAATTTGTCCTGATGAAATTCATCGCTCAAAATATCTTCGGTACAGCCCGCTGGGGGAATAAAAAAGACTTGAAAAAAGCGGGGCTGCTCCAAAATAAAGGAGGCATGGTTTTAGGGCAGCTTACTGACGCTGATGTTTATGCCGCTTATGAACCCAAAAAAGAGAGCGTTATTCTTCATCTTAAAAAACCGTCTCAAAAAATTAATCAATGCGGTATTTACAATACCCTTCTTTCAGCCCCTACCCGCAGCGGTAAAGGCGTTTCCAGCGTTATGACAACGCTATTATCATATCCCGGCAGTGTTATTGTGCTTGACTTTAAGGGTGAAAGTTTTCAATATACCTCCGGATTTAGAAAAAAATTTGGTAAAGTTTACCGCTGGGAACCCACCGGCGACAAAGGGCATCATTTCAATCCGATGATGGAAATCCGCCCGGGCGAAGACGCTTTCAGCGACGCAAACCTTATCGCGGATATTTTAACCACGCCGGCGGAAGGAGGGGGGAACGCTACCTCTGCTCACTTCCAGACCGGCGCAAAAGATATTTTGACCGGTGTTATCCTGCATTGCCTCTGTTCCGACTGGAAAAACAAAAGCCTCCCCGGATGCCGGGAGTTTTTATCCCAGGGCGACCCGGCAGACCCCAACAACAAAAATTATATTTGGGACCTTATGATCAATTCCGATCATGGCGACGAAATGATACACCAGGCTATTGTCGAAGCCGCTATGGCACAGCGCAACCGGCCCCAGGACGAAGGAGGTTCCATGCTGTCCACCGTTAACAACGCGCTTGCCGTATTCGCAGATCCCAAGATAAAGCGTAATTCCTGGAATTCTGAATTTTACATCAATGAATTCGAAGAAACAAAGGTACCTATCTCGTTGTACCTTACCATTCAATATAACGATGTCGCGCGTATCGCTCCTCTCATACGGTTATTTATTACTTTGTTTTCCCGAAAATTCACCGGAGGTGAAACCAGCGCGGGAAACAGAAAATTCAAAGTGCCGGTACTCTTTATCCTTGACGAATTCGACAAACTTGGCCGGATGGATGAACTTGAGATGAATATGGGTATCCATAACGGATTTGGCATCCATTATTTTTTAATCTTCCAGTCACTGAACCAGCTTAACAAAATTTATACTAAAGACCATTCGTTTCTTGCCCACGCCCGTAACACGATTATATACGCGCCCGGCACAGGTGAAACCGAATCCGCCGAACTTGTTTCAAAAATCTGCGGAAAAGAATCCATCAGCCGGACCAATATTTCATATTCCGGAGGTAAAGCCCAGGTTGGTTACTCCAATAAAAATATTTCCGCGCAGGATCAAGAACGCAACCTTATTAATGCCGATGAGGTCATGAAACTTCCCCTCGATCAGCTTATCCTCTTATGCCAGGGTTTGCCGCCCTATATTGGCAAAAAGAACGTCTACTATGAGGACCCGGTCTTTAAGGCGCGCATGTTTCCGCCGGCATTTACCACACGCGAAGATGCCCTGAAAGCCGCCGCGTCAACTATCAAAAAACTCGATAAGCGGCGCTGGTTTGACCGCGGGGATACCTACCGATCCGTTGATATGAGCGATGATGAAATTGCGGATATGTGGGATAAAGTTGGTAACCTTTTTAATGAACCGGATGAAGCGCCCACTCCATCTGCACCGGATAAACAGGGAAACCCCATCACCAGTGATACAGAAAATGAATTCTCACCCCCACCGGATACCGCTAATTTTTTGAAATAAATATTAATAATATTACTTTTTTTTATAACAGTCTCTCATGATAAAAACAAAACGCCTTGACGGTAAAAAGAAACTTGTCCCTCTTACCCTCCGCATGGAAACCGATATGCGTACCTTTTGCCGTGATAAGGGCATTGAAAGCGAAGCAGAACTGATCCGCCAGGCTATCGCCCGCTATATCTATGCTGACTATAAAGACGAAACGTTGAAACTTCAGGGATTAAAGCAGATGCGGGAACAAATGACCGAACTGCGGGATATGATGGACATCTCTTTTAATTATATGAGGCTCATGCACATCAGTATTCTGGCGTACCTTCCGGAGATTGATACAAAGTTAGCGGATGCCGCGTTTGCATCGGCCACTAACCGCCATAACAAATTTTGGGACAAATTTCAGGACAGCCTCAAAAACAATCCTTCGTTCTTTGAACGGCTCCTGCATAAATTCTATTCCGGAGATTCCAATGGGCAGAGTTGAAGACGAACTGGAACGGCGCGACCGGCAAATGGAAAACCTCATGGGCGACCTGAAACGCCTTATCCCCTTTTTTGAGACGAAAACAATTACCGACATTTATATCTACAGTAAGGGAAATGTTTATGTAAGTGACTTTGAAAAAGGAGTCTACAATACCGACGTCGTACTCTCACCGGCGGAACGTATGCGGATTATCAACAGCCTCGCCAGCGTTTCGGAAACCCCCATCGACAAATGGGCGCGACCAACGCTCGAAAGCATTATTCCCCTTTACAACGTGCGTACGACCGCCATCGTTCCCCCCTGGACGACTTCCCCCGAAATTACCTTCCGCCGGCCCGCGGAAAAAATATTTACTTTTGAGGAATACCTGCAGGAAGGAAGAATCTCACAGGAATTGCTTGACAAAATTGTTTCCCATATTGAGCAGCGCAGTAATATCGTCATTTCAGGATCAACCGGAAGCGGTAAAACGACCTTCACCAACGCCTGTATCGAAAAAATGGTTGAGTTTACCCCCAATGAACGTATCTACATCGTCGAAGATACGCCGGAACTCCAATGCCGCAGTCCCTATAAAACTCAACTGTATATCCGCAAGGATCAAGCCGTTGCCGCTATCCAGACCGCTCTGCGCTGGACGCCCAAACGTATCATCTTCGGCGAACTGCGATCCGGGGAAATCGCCCTTGAACTGCTGGAAGCCTGGAATACCGGACATCCAGGAAACATAACGACCATACACGCCAACAGCGCCGCCTCCACCATTCCCCGCATCGAAGGGCTGCTCCGCCAGGTCATTAAAGGACAGCTGCCCCCGCTGGCCGACAGCATCCAGCTCATCGTGCATCTTGCGAATCGTCCGGGATTCGGCCCTCTCGTTGATGAGGCCCTGACTGTCCGTGAAATACTGGAGGGGCCTATGACATAAACACCACAGCCGCATAACTATTCCAGTTAAAAATACATTCACCTTTGTACCAAAACCAAAAAATCTTATTTAAGGAGTGTTATATGAACAAATCACAGTTGAAATCTTTTCTCTTTATGTTAATCCTTGCTACAGTGCAGACGCTGTTTGCACAGGATGTCCTTCCTGCTGGTCTTCAAAGTACTGCTGACCAAATTCAAGGAATCTTTACAGGACCTATTGTTACGGTTATTTTAGTTTGTTGTCTTGCCGGATGCGGTATTGCATACGCATATAATAAAAATAATGAAGATATGAAAAAGAAAGTCATCGCTGTTGTTGTAGGCATTATTATCATTGGTACCGCTAAAGAAATTGTCGGCGCTATTTTTAGAGCGGCTAAATAAGGAGATTATTATGGTTGACATGAGCGGCTTCAAACAACCCGTACACCGGTCCCTCCTTCAGCGGGAGATGCTCGGTGGTGTGCCCCAGGCGGGGCTTTTTATCCTCTTTATGCTGGGCCTGATTTTTGTTTATGGATTGCGCCTTTACCTTATGATCATTCCGATTGTTTTGCTCTACTTTATTATGCGCCACATGACCAAAAAAGATCAGTGGCTTATCGACATCCTCCTGAACAATATCATGCAGAAGGAAAGATTTATACCGTGAACGACAGCGACGGTTTTTTCTATCAGTGCCTCCCCTGGAACTTTATCACCAAATTCCATGAAGGTGTCGTTATCCATAAAGACGGAGTCCTCCAGCGTACTTTTGCCTACCGCGCGCCGGATGTCGATTCATCTGGCCAACTGGAAATTAATACTTTGGCTATGCGCGTTAACGACTTTGCTAAACGACTCGGCGCCGGATGGGCCTTCCAGGTGGAAGCCCAGCGCTTCCAGATACAGGACTACCCGCTCTCCGTGTTTGATACCCTCGCGCCGTACCTCATCGAGCGGGAACGCGAAGAAGCTTTCCGCGCCGCGGGCCGGCATTTTGAGTCCAGTTATTACCTCACCTTTATTTGGCGCCCACCATCGGAAAATGTCAAAAAATTAACCGCCATCTTTATCAACAGCGGCGCCGGCGCCCATGCTTCCGGTTCAGAAGGTTTGAGTATCCGACAAAACGTTGAATTCTTTGTCAACGAATCCAACGCCGTCGCCAGCCTCCTTGCCAATGATCTTGTCCTGGCGCCGCTTGATAATAACCAAACCGTGGCGTATCTTCATTCAACCATTTCTTTCAATCGTCATCCTATACGGTTTCCCCATACCCAGCTTTTTCTTGACCGTATACTGCCGGACACCGTACTTGAGAATAATATCATCGTGGAACCCGAGAAAAAACCCGTCATGAAATTAGGCGACAACTACATTCCCATCGTCGGACTGAACGATTTCCCCGATGAATCTTACCCCGCCATCCTCGATGACCTCAACCGCGCGCGCCTTGAGTACCGCTGGGTTACCCGCTATATATGCCTCGATAAAGAAGCCGGCAAAAAGGAAACACAGAGAAAAGAAAAAGCCCACCGCGGCAGCCGTAAAACCTTCCTGCAAACATTCGCCGAATCCACATCCGGCAGCGAATCTACGGCCATTAACCACGGCGCGAGTGTCAAAGAAAGCGACTCCATACAGGCACAGATCGAAATTGATAATGATCAGGCTGCGCTGGGCTATCTCACGACCTGCGTCATGGTGTGGGACCCTGTTTTTAAAATCGCTCAGCAAAAAACCGACCTCATTAAAACAATTATCAACAGCAAAGGGTTCACCTGTAAAGATGAAACCTACAGCGCGCTCGAAGCATTTTTTTCGATGCTGCCCGGTAATACAATCTCCAACTTCCGCGCTCTGCCGGTCATGTCCGATACCATGTCCCATATCGTACCGCTCTCCTCCGTGTGGGCCGGATTCCGTCGTAATGAACACGCGGGACAGATTACCGGCGTTGATACGCCCCACCTTATCTGTTCTACCGTTGAAGGAACTCCCTTTTTCCTCAATCTAAATGTCGGCGATGTCGGCCATTCCGCCGTGTGGGGGCCCACCGGCGCCGGTAAATCGACGTTCCTTAATCTCCTTGAAATGCAGGCATTCAAGTATCCCGGCTCCCTCGTCATTGTCTTTGACAAAGGCCGCAGCTGCCGGCAGTGCTGCCTCGCGTCCGGAGGACTCTTTTATGAGCCGGCCGCCGAAAACACGGCGGGTATCAGCTTCCAGCCCCTGCGCGACCTGGAAACCGACCGCGATATTATGGACGCGTGTGACTTCATAGAAGCCTGCATTACCGTCAACGACAACGCCGTATCACCCGCCATGCGCGCCGCCATTAAACAAAGCCTGGTGTCCTTGAGTGAGATTCCTTCAAACCGCCGCACTTTAACCAGTTTTATTCATTACGCCGACAGCTTCCTGGACCCGGAAACCAAACGTCCGATCTTTAAGGAAAAACTCGGCGATTACCTCATCGACGGCGGTAAATACGGTAAAATTTTCGACGCGCGCGGATCTGATTTTTCACTCGATGCCCGCTTTATCGCCTTTGAAATGGAAGCCCTGATGAACCGTGGCGAAAATTGCATCGTTCCCGCGCTGGTGTACCTCTTTAATACCGTCGAGAAGAAATTTGACGGGCGCTTCACCCTCCTTATTCTTGACGAGGCTTGGCTCTTTCTTAAAAATGAAACCTTCGCGGATAAGATCGGCGAATGGCTCAAAGTTTTGCGCAAAAAAAATGTGTACGTTATTTTTGCCACCCAGGACGTTGCCGACGTCGCCAAATCACCGCTGAAAACAACCATTATCCAGCAATGCCTGACTAAAATTTATCTTGCCGACCCTTCTGCTTCTACGCCCTCCATGATGGAAGTTTATAGGTCATTCGGACTGTCAGATTCCGAAATAAGCCTTATGACAAATGCTACGATGAAACGCGATTATTTTTATACCAGCCCCGCGGGGCGCAGACTCTTCCAGCTCGATCTTGGACGCATCTCCCTGGCTCTTATCGGGACGCCCGATCACGCGCTTCTTGACAGCCTGGCGTCTCGTTATGAACCCGCAAGCGCCCTTTGCGCTGAAATCCTTGCCGCAAAAAAAATTGATTGCCGGCGGTTCCTTGATGAGGACGCCCCGGTTGACTCCGCGCCCCAGCCGCGCCTGAAACCGGTTGCCGCTCCGGTAACGCAGCACAATGAAATTTCCATGACGGAAAATAATACCGAAACCGCCGGCCTGCCGGAAGACCCCAAAAATGCCCGGTTCCTCGATGCCGTCGCGGCCTTGCCGGAACGCAAAAAAAATGACGGTTCTGGCCGCGCCGCAAACGCTATCGCCTTGTCCTTCGGTGTCAGCCTCGCTACCGTCTACCAGGCACGGACAATCCTCAAACACGGCCATCCGGAACTTATCGAAGCCCTGCGTAAAGGCGATATTCCGGTCAAGACCGCCTATAAACGCCTGCTTAAAGAACGCAGGCACGAACCTCAGCAAGTTGCGGGATAATATGGTGTTTTTTAACCTTAAAGAAATAGCTTATCTTCTTAAAGATTCTATTTTGTTTTTACAAAATACGCTTCATGAAATTACAGTCCCGGTTGCGGAAAACAATAATGATGAAAAAACACCGCAGGAAGAAGAAATCACCAGTCCATTTATACGCAGTTTTCTTGCGTCGAGTAAAGATGAAGTCAATCAAAATTCTAACTCTTTTATAAAGAGTTTTTTAACAACGGTTAATAATAAATAATTAAGGAGTTTATATGTCAAATAACAAACTGAAACAACTTATTGATGCTTTTGTCTCTGTTGGATATGAGATTAATAAATTAGACGATTCTTTTAATAATATTGGTCGAAAGTATGGGAATATTGAAATTTTACTCTCTCCCGCTTCTCAAGTAAAAAACCCTTTCTCAAAAGAAAGAATTATAAAACTTATCGAAGTTTTATATTCTCTTGAATATGGAATAGTTACATATGATCTCCTCTGTCAACATATTATTAAGCTTGTACTCCAAACAATTTAATTTTATGTTGATTTTGGAAAATATTAAAAATATTTTATGGAAGCTTTGTGTAAATCTTCTAAAAATACTTCCGCTCCTGTTTCAGGCCGGATAACTTGAGGGTAATCCCTAATGATCTGTGATACATCTTCCATTGCAAATATTTCATCATCAGAAAATTGGACGTATTTATCAAAAGCCTTGGTGAATTCTTTTACAAATTCTTCCGCTCCGATCCCAGCCGGAAACACCATTGGATACGATATGAGTAATGATAGAAGCCGTTTTCTCGCTGATTCTTTGTTTTTCGAGATACCTCTTGCTACTTGTTCTTTAGTTTCGTTCATTTTGTCCCTCCTTGTGGGTTTCCTGTTGGAATATTGGTTTTTGGTCGAATCAATTATACCACGGGAGGGACTTCTTTTTAACCATGCAAAACCTTTCTCTTACGAGAAAGTACATTTTATAGCAAGGAGAATATTATGGCAGACAATTTTTGTATCAAGACATTATCCGCGATGTCGTATTTGCTATGAAATATCTAAAAAATGAACCCCCATAAAAACTTGATTATTATGGGTTTTTAATATATTATTATTTCAGGAGGAAATTCTATGAAAAAACGCCCTATTTTGCTTATAGTTATTACTCTTCTGTTGGCCTTTCTTTGTATTAGCGCTGGGCCAAATGTCCCCAAGAAACTTTATGTTGCGCCTGACCCGGAAAATCCCTTTCAAGGAACTTGGTATAATAGTATGATAATAGGAACGGGTTATATGCATGTTATTGAGGGTATGAAAGGATCATGGTATATAAAAACATCTGTTAGTTGGAAAAAACAAGCCGTCTATATAATTAAGGAAAATGACAACGGTGAATACATAACCAGTAATGATTGGAAGATAAGTGTAAATGATAATATTCTTACTGTTGAAAGCATGACTTATGAAAGAGTTATAAAATAACCTCTCTAAATGTTTTATAAAAGCCATGCTAATTGCTTGTATAAGCAATAAATAATATGTCGGCGGCGACATTAACACCGCAAAGGAGTTTTCTTATGAACAAGAAAATTATTTTTTCGGTAGTGCTGGTTGGTTTATTGGCATTTGTGGCAGTTATGGCTTTTTCTCAGAATAATTCACAGAATAATCCGCCTGTTTGTTGGGAGTATAAAGTATTAAGCAAACAATACACTTTTAAAGAAGGCGACGTGCGCTTATTTGAAGAAGAAGCTAACAAATTAGGAGCTCAAGGTTGGGAACTTGTTAGCGTTCAGGGATATGCTAGAATTACTTACCATTATTTTAAACGGAGGTTACCATAATATTAAAAAATGTTAAGGTAAATTTTAAGCCGCCCTTCGGGGCGGCTTTTTTTATGTAACAAGGATAGGAGGCTTATATGAAGAAAATTTTTATTTTAACGGTTTTGGTAATTATTATGGCACAGATGCCGGCTCACGCCCAAGTGCTGGCGGTTGCTGATGCGATAGCAGGAGGTATCCTTTATGAAACTAAGGTTGAACAAATAGCTCATTATATTCAACAGATTGACCACTGGAAAAAAGAAATAGACCACATTAACAACCAAGTGATACACATGGCCGAAATGACCGAGCGGGCTATTCAAAACCTGCAAAGCGCGCGGAA
>Ga0268262_10007232_pt1 | contig 10428 bp, 9 predicted proteins | sample TergutNc150P3_FD_190354 | JGI IMG/M metagenome (GOLD analysis project Ga0268262, IMG submission 190354) | Nasutitermes corniger P3 segment gut microbial community from laboratory colony in Florida, USA - Nc150 P3 (SPAdes) (version 2) | ecosystem: Host-associated > Arthropoda: Insects > Digestive...
TACAGCCGGGTTCGCTGCGGTGGGAACAGGAAAGGCCGAATGTGCATTTTCCCGCAAGCGGGGCAAATTCCCGCATGTGGAGTATCAGGTCGTCCGTACCAATGCCGTCCGGCACAAAGCGGCGTATTCCCGGCGTGTCGATTATCCGGGTATCCGGCGCGAGTTCTACCATAAACGCCAAAGTGGTGGTGTGGTTTCCGCGGTCGTACTTTTCATTAATCGCGCCGGTTTTAATGTTCAGTTCCGGCATCAGCGCGTTGATTAGACTCGATTTGCCCACTCCCGACTGTCCCACCAGAACGGAACATTTTCCGGCAATGCGTTGGCGCAATTCATCAAGCCCTTTATTTGATTTTACGGAAATTTCAATTATCTCATGGCCTATGCGCCTGAAATCTTCCAGCCGTTCATCGACATCTATATCATCACTGTTAAGGTCAATTTTATTACAGATAACGAGCGCGGGAATATTCGCGGCATCAGCCTGCAGTACAACACGGTCAAGAAAACGGGGCCTGAACGGCGGCGACTGGCGGGTGGTCATGCAGAGAACCAGATCGACATTTGCCGCAAGTAGCTGCGTACAGTTCCCCTTCTGATTAAAACGGCTGAAAAAATTCCTGCGCTCTTCCCGCGCGATAATCATGCCCTTTCCCGAATGTTCCGTATCCGGCTCAATTATCACCCGGTCTCCCGGCGCGAGGGGGTTATAGAGGTCTTCCGCGCCTTTGAGAACTTTTCCCTTTATACGGCATTCAAGGCTGGTATCAGCGCCGTCGGGACGCACGGTAAAAATATTGCGCGAGCCGTACAGCACGAGTCCGCGGCTCATACTTCACCTAACAGCGTAAGGCTCAAGCCCAGACGTTCCGCCCAGATTATCCATGAAGGTTCAGGTTCCGCCGCGCCGGTAAGCAGCAGGCGGTTGGGCGCGCCGGACGCGTCGTGCGTATTTTCTTCCCGCGCGGAGGATTCCGCCAATAATGATTCTATGCGCTGCGCTATTCCCTTGACCGATTCAAAAACCGTGATGCCGGGAGCGGCTTCCCGCCGGAACTCTTCTTCCAAAAACAGAAAGTGGGTACAGCCCAATACCACCGCGTCAACATCGGTTGCGCGGAAACGGTCCATGTAACGCCGCACTATTTCCTGTATTTCTTCCGGTGTTGCCGAATCAAGACGGCTTTCGACAAACTCAACCAGTTCCGGCGCGGCAACGCCCACAATCTCAACCTTGCCGTATTGGGCGGCAAGCTCTTTGATATACGATTCTTTGATAGTCAACTCCGTGCCCAGCACGCCGATTTTGCCGGTTGTTGACGCGAGCGCGGCGGGCTTTACCGCCGGTACTGTTCCCACAAAGGGAAGCGCGGGGAAATGTTCCCGCAGTTGCGCAAGCGCCGCAAGGGTGGCGGTATTGCAGGCCAGCACGATAATGCAGGGATTGACGATTTGAATGATCTGTTCCACGAGTTTGATGAGAACCGCGGCAAGTTCCCCTTTTTCCCGGCCGCCGTAGGGAAAGTGCAGGCGGTCGGCAAGGTACACAATGCTTTGATCGGGATTACGCTCGTGAAAATAACGGCAGTAAGGAATGCCGCCAATGCCTGAATCCAAAAAGAGTACCGGTTTCATCAGCCAAACAAATTATCGAATGCGGCTTTTGCCGCGCCGGCTTTTTCCATGTCTTTTTTATGCCCCGCTGTTTCGCCCCGGTATTTTTTATCCAGAGAGAACCAGTCGCAAAAATTGGCCCGCTCTTTATCCGCCGCCGGTTCCGCGCTTGTTTCCGAACAGTCTCCCCGCGCGCCGGAAAGATAGAAGCGGCAATTCCGGCAGGAACGAAGATCTTTTCCGCATACGGCGCAGCGCAGTGAACGGCTAAAAGGCTCCTGTTCGGCTACCGGTGAGCCGCAGTACCAGCACATGGTTAATATTAAATGGTATTTTCCCGCAGGGCAAGCCCCGCACGGGGGGGTGTCCAGGAAGAATTTTTTACCACGGAGGACACGGAGTTTCACGGAGGAGGAAGAAGATAATATCAAAGTCTTAAAACTCCGTGGTTAATTCTTGCTTCCTGGACACCTCCCTATCGCTGTTTTATACTATTTGGAACGTTTAATAACTTGAAAATGGTAATCTGGAAACACAATACACGATATTTCCATACTGTGAATGTTTATAATAACCAATCCCGTAAAATTTCCCTGAGTTCATCTCTTCTGAAATCCGCGAAAGTTCTGAATTCGGACATTTCCAAAATTTACCAAAGGCTGCTATTTCATCAAATGTACCTTCTTCAGAATCATAATCAATAAGGTTTGATACAAGATAAGTCTTAATCTGTGCTGGTGTTTTCGCCGTCAAAAAATTATTCTTAATATCTGCTTCAGTTCGACTGGTAGGGCCGCCAATCGCGTAAAAATAATCTGAGGATGTTACTATAGTCTGTGCAGTATATGTTTTTCCATCATTAGCCTTAGTAACGGAAAGACCCGTGGGATCTCCGTTGTAATTAAGGTTAACATTATTAACAGTGCTGCCATCAGAGGGGGTAAAGGTTATAGTAGAACCTGTTTTTGAAGCAGTCCCCTTGCTTTTCTCCACACCATCAATTTTTATGACATAGTCTTTACCGGAATAATTGATCGTAAGAGTTGTTCCATCTTCTAAAATCACTTCAATAATATTGCCGGCAGCGGTAACACCGTAGTAACCGTTAATTTGATCGGGCCTTACAATCCCGCCGCCACCACCGCCGCCGCCGCACCCCATGAGGGTAAAAATCAGCATTACCCCAACCATGAGGGTAATCAATCCGAAAAGTCTTTTTTTCAGCATAAAATGCTCCTTCTGAGCCTTTGGCTCGTGTTTTTTGTATGGGAATACAATATTTCCATAGAGTATTATATATATTCTATAGAATATTGTGTCAATACCCATAGAGCATTATTTTTGGCTGATGGATATAAGCGAACAATTACAATATGTCATTGATAAAATAAAGGCGATCCGTATTAAAAATGGGGTGTCTCAGATGGAGTTATCCCTGCGCTCAAGTTTATCACAGAGTTTCATTGCCAATTTGGAAAAAGGGAAAAAGCAGCCTTCCGTCCTTACCTTGATAAGAATTGCCGATGCCTTAAAGGTAAGTCCCCAGGATTTTTTTCCTGAGGTCGTTGATTCTAACCCCAAAGAACAAGTAAAAGAAAAAATCCGAAGAATGCTTGATTTATTGTAGAAGACAGCAGATTCTCTTGGCCGTGCGCGAACGCCACACGCCGCCTAATGATAACCGACCTCAATTCGAAACCTTTTGCTTTCACTCGTAATAACCCCCCAACTCTCTGCGCCTTTGCGCCTCTGCGAGATGAAATTTGAAGATATTCCCCTTAAATTTATGGTGTTGTGTTGTCAGGCGCCACGTACCGCCGTACTGGTTGACAAACCGAAAAAATGGTATAATTGAGTGTGTTTACCATAACCCCCTGCGCGGCAGGCTGCGGACGGCCCGCCATAAGCGGCTCCCATATCTGTTTTCTCCATCAGGCGGATCAGGAACAGGAAATAAGCCGGATTGTCGCTTATATTACCAAAAACAGCACCATAAAGGATATAAATGTTTCCGGAATGCGCTTTGCCGGCGTTGATTTTTCCGAGCGCCGGTTTTATGGCTGTAATTTTCGGGAAGCAAGTTTTTTAAACTGTATGTTTTCAAAGTCTGTAATGCGTATGTGTTTTTTTGATTTTGCGAAATTTATAAATTGTGACTTTTCCAAATCTGACCTGCAATTTTTGTCATTTGCCGGCGCTCAGGTCTCCGGCTGCCTCTTTGAGGGAACGGAGCTGGTTCATGCCAATTTTTTGGGGGCCAATGTTTCTGAAACCTCCTTCAGTAATTCCAACCTGTACAACAGCCGCTTTATCAACGCGGATCTGGAAGATTCAAAATTCATTGACTGTAATTTAAAGCGGGTTTATTTTGTTAACGCTTCCCAAAAGGGAATTAATTTCAAATCGTCCAATACCGCGGAAGCGGTGTTCGAAATGGAAGAGTCATGAAACTTTATTTTCATTATTGTTCATATGGTTTTAGCAACTGTTATGTGCTGGGCGCGGAAGATCGTTCCGCCGCCATCATTATTGATCCGGGCAGCATGGACGAACAGCTTCTTGAATATCTTGAAAAAGATGATTTAAATCTGAGAGCCGTGCTGATTACCCACGATCATTCCGGTCATATACATGGGCTGCGGACTTTAATGCGTATATACCATATGGAAGTTTTTGCGATAAACCGCTTTATTTATGAGCATAAGACAACGCCGTTAAAGGACGGAGACAAAATAAATATAGGGCCCTTTTCCGTTGAAGTGATTTCGATTCCCGGTCATTCAGCCGATTCCGCCGTTTACCGGATTGACAGGCTGCTTTTTACCGGCGATGTGCTGACAACAGGCATGGTGGGCTCAACCGCCAGCGCCTACAGCGCGGCAACGCAAATTAACAAACTGCGAAGCCGTATCCTGTCTCTGCCCGGCGATTATACGATACTTCCCGGTCACGGCCCCCCCTCAACTCTGGAGGCGGAACGGCGCTATAACATAGGCATTACCCGTCATAATGAAATGCAAATCCGCAAACCGTCTTTCAGGCTGGGTCTTTTGAAAGAATAAGGAAACTATTTCAATCTGTTGATCCAGTGGCGAAGTTGATGAGAGGCCCAATGAATTATCAACAGGTGGAGGCGCTGGTAGGAAGCCATTTCATTGTCCAGCAGAACTTCGGAAAAAACGGTCTGAGCGACTTCAAACGCGGGGTCCTGGGAAAAATAATGGGCGGGAAGTTCCAGTATCCAGCGGGAAAGAGCCGAACCGTCATGGTCATGCACAAAGGCTGAAACCGCGGACTGAATGCTTTCCGCCTGCCGGGAAAGAACCGGCAGTTCGTTCTTGTTGCGGGCGGCCTTTCGTCCGCTCAAATTGGTTTTGTAAAATTCATAGGCCGCTTCCGCTTCGTCCATGGCAAGCGCCGCGGCAAGATCAGGATCCGAATGGAAACAGACCAGCAAGCGGTAAAATTGCGCCTGGGTGTCGAGAATTGCCGCCATTGCCAGAACAACTTCGTCCCGAAGATAGGGCGGCGGATTGGTGACCCGGAGCATCTCCAGCAGGGCATACAATGAATGGGGCAAGCCGAAAATGCCGAGGGATTCCGCTCCCATAATTTTAAGGCGGGGATTATCGGTATGCAGAATTATATCTTCTATTTGCGGACAGGAAGCCATGTCCCGCAAATTTGCCAGCGCAATCATCGCCTCCCCGGCAAGCATATAATCGGTTGATGATACCAGTTCCCGCAGCAGGGGAATGGCGGAAGCGCAGCCGTGATTTCCCAAAATACGGGCGGAGATATAGGCGGTGGTAAAAGGATTATTGACAATATCATTCATCAGCGCCGTTTCGGTGTCTTCGCTCAGGTTCTCAAGGCGTTCAAGGGCGCGTATTGATTCAAAGCGCGTAACCAGCCGGGGAGACCGCGCCCGTTCAAGCAGGTCCTTGGTTGCCAGATGGGAAGGCGCGTCATGCAGCGCCCCCAGCAGCAGTTCTTCCTGATGGGAATCCTGGGTTTTGTTCAGGCGGTCAAGCAATGATATGGCCTGTAAGTCACGGTAGGAAAACATTATCTTTACCGCGCCTCCCAGGGAGAGCGCCCCCAACGGGGTAAGTTTTCGCTGTAAATAAATCGCCGTTGCGGTTAACAGTATGATAATGGCATAGAGAATTTTGAATGAGACAAAGTGCGAACACCCGAAGAAGGTTAATATATCCAGAAAGAGGCCGGCCAGGAAGGAACCGCCCGCGCCGGCGATGCCGAAAACAAAAAAATACAGTATTCCCATATCAAGTGTTTTTTCGGGCGGTACCAATCCCATAAAGTATGTCTGCGCGATTCCCTCGGAACCCAAGAAGCCAAAATTCAGCATGAAGAACAAAAAGGAAAGGAACAAAACCCCCGTGGTCAAATAACCGGCGGCCGAAGACGAAAAAAACACAATGGGGATCATGGTCACCAGACTGATGATGGTACAAATAATGAGAATAGGCTTTGCGCCGATTTTATCAACAAAAAATTTAATCAGCATCCCCACCAATAAATTTCCCAGGCCGCCAAAAACCGAAAACAGCAGGATCATGCCGTCTTCCTGGAAAAACACTTCACGCGCGTACACTACCAAAAAGGTGCGCGACACTCCTGATGCCAGCGCGACAATCATCAGGATAATCAGATAAAGTTTAATGGGCGGCTGTGAAAGGGCGTCCCGGAAAATACCGGTCAGGTTGATTTTCTCGGCTTTTCCCACGCCGGGCGGTTCAGGTATTTTCCTTATCAGCGCTCCGCTGGTAATTCCGCAGATAATACCCACGGTCATAATAAACGAATAGAGAAACAGCGGCGGGTTTCTTCCCAGGATAATGGCAATGGCAAAACCGGAAAACATGCCCGTCGCGCTGTTGATAATCTGTATCTGGGTCATGTAGCTGCCCTGGTCTGATCCCGCGGAGAGGTAACTGAGAACCGGATTGTTGCCAATCATGCCGATACCGCGGACTACATGAAAAATCGCCACCCCCAGCATGGTCAGGCTCAAAGCCGTATCATGATGCCCCATATACGCCGCCAGCGGCGCAAAAACCACCGGTATCATTCCCAGCGCCCGCAGTACCCAGGCAAAACTGAAGATACTGATTATTTTGAACCGCTGCGCCAGTATCTTTCCCAGCGGCAAAAAGAAGAACGCAATATAGAGCAGGGCGCTCAGGGTGCCAATGTAGGTAGAGGACGCCCCCAGGCGCAGGGCAAACAGGGTAATAATGCTTCCCACCAGCAGATTCCATGAGAGTGCGTTAAAAGTATTGAAGATATTGAATACTGCGCGGGCTTTACCCTGGCGGTAAGGCGATAGTGGCGGAATCATGGTTCATTGCTATCATAATGATTTGGGAATTACGCGTCAATGGAGGATTATTCAGGTTTCCGCACTTATTTTAAGCGCGATGGAGGCGTCCGAAAAGTTTGTAAAACTTCTTCGGACGCTGGAATAAATGCATCGTCAAGCGCGCAGGGGTATTACTCTACCTTGAAGCGTGAAACCTCCTTTATCAAACTGTCAATGGCTTCGCGGTTCTTTTGGGTCATCTCATTGACATTGTGTACCGCTACATTTATCTGATCCGCCCCGCCGGCCATCTCGTTCATGCCGCCGGTTATTTCCTGCGTTACTTTTTCAAGGTTCTGGCTTTCCTTCATTACTTCCTGACTGCCGCTCAGCATTTCCTCGGAACCGCTTTTTACCTGCCGGGTAAGCTCGTTTAAACTGCCCGCGCTTTGCAGTATTTGCTTGCTTCCTTCGCCCTGTTCCTCCATTGCGTTACGTATATTTTCTTCCTGATCCGAGACAGTCCTGACTCCTGAGTCAATCGCCTCGAACTTGCGCAGTACATTGTCGGTAGAGCCTGTAATTTTTTTGATTGATTCAGCTATCTTTTTCAGTACTGTTCCAATCGTTTTGGATTGCTCGCTGGAACTCTCGGCAAGTTTGCGGATTTCATCGGCGACTACGGCAAAGCCTTTTCCCGCTTCTCCCGCGTGCGCCGCTTCTATCGCGGCGTTCATCGAAAGCAGGTTTGTTTGGCTTGCGATATTTTCCATTACCGTATTGATTTCCAGCAAGCCTTCGGATTCACGGGCTATTTCCTGAATGTCAGACGCCACTTCCTGTAATCCTGTCCTTCCTACTTCGGAGGCTTCTTTTAACGTGTTTACATTGGCGGCGTTATTGACCAGCGTGTTGGTGACAGAATTGATATTGGCTACCATTTCCTCAATGGCGGATGAAGCCTGAGAAACATTGCGGCTCTGGTTTTCAACATGGCCGTTGAGTTTGTTGATGTTGGCGATAACCTGTTCCATAGTGGCGTTGGTTTCGGTTACGCTGGCGCTCTGGTTTATGACTCTGCCCTTGATGCTCTGGATATTCGCGGTAATTTGATTAATCGCCGCCGCTGTTTCGGTCATATTGCTGGCAAGATCATTGCCTATATCTTTCAATAATCCCGCTTGCTTTTTAATGACAAGTACAAGGTCTTTGATCTTTCTGATTGTTTTATTGAAGTACAAGGCAAGGTCGCCTATTTCGTCTTTGGAATTGATGTCAACGGTCTTTGTCAGATCGCCCTCGCCTTCGGATATGTCCCTGAGCGTGTCCGCCACTTTGACGATTGGTTTTGTAGTGTTGCCCAGAACAAGGTAGATAATTACCACCGCTATCACAATGGCTATCGCCGCGATGATGATCGTAAATCTGGTCATTGCGTTTACTTCTTTTAAGATGTACGATTTCGTTGACGCGATCATTATGCTCCATGACTTGCCCGAATTGCCTAATTTCAGAGGTATTATTACCATTTCCACATCTGATTTCAACACAGACGAGTAGCTTGTGCAGGTAAATTCCTTGCCTTCAAGAACAGCCTGATTTGCCGCCTGAATATGCTCGCCGTAGATAGTATCCACATCGGCCAGCATCTTGCCTATGCGTTCCGGCACATAACTCGCGATAATTAACCCATTGTTTGAGTAAATAGCTGTTGCGGAAATTTCTTCTCTGGTTTTTATGGTGTTCTCTATAGTCGGCTGTATCGCGTCTATAATGTTAAGACAGCCCACGCCTCCCACTACCTGGTTGGTACGTTTATTTATAATGGGAACCATTAACCTGAAATAAAAGGTGTCTTTCCCGTCTATATTTCTTGGAACCGGATGTTCATACCGGTCTTTTTGCGCGTCGGGACCGTTAAAATATGCCATGGCGTCCGCTACGTCGGTGGAAACCACGCTAAACACCTTTCCGTTTTCTTCGCGAAACGCTATAGCATACTGTCCTGTTTCGGTAGAACCGGCGCGGCCGATGAATTTGGCGTCCATTCCGTCAATGGCGTTTGGTTTCCAGACAGTGTAGACCTGATACATTGTATCCTCCGCCGCTGTAATGGCCTTCAGCATTTCGTCAAAACGGTCACGCCGTTCCGCCGCCGGTATATTTTCATAATCACCCATTTGATTTGCCAGTGTGCGCAGAACACGGTAAAGGCCGTCTTCTCTGCCTTGCCAGTACGCGGAGCGCTGGGCAGCCAGATTATCAAGGCCCCGCTTGCTCAAATTCACGCTTATGCCGGACGCTTCCCGCAGCAGTATTACGGCAACTCCCGCTACAATGACCACCACAATGGCTATCACCATGATGCTCAGTTTAATTTTGATTTTCATTTCTTTTCTCCTTGCGTATTAGCCGCGTGTGCGGCGAATTATATTGAACGACTCCGCAACGCGGAGTCGATTACTCCTTTTCATTTTGATATATTTATTTTTGTTAATAAAACGAGCGAAATTTTGACTCATTGGGAATATTGTTTCGCATGCGGTGCGATGTGTCAATAATTTTTTGTTAAAATAATTAGAAAATTTATTAAAAACTTATAAATATTTCGAGCGAAATTAAAAATGGTTTAGTTTGAAAGTCCGCAAACAAGGAGTAACCTGTCAGGACGAAGCGATCGCTTCATCCCATATTCTCTGCGCCTCATTCCGCACCTGATCCACCGCGGTCTGGTAATTGGCTTTGAGGGCGTTGAGGTTCTGGTTGTAAAACGCGGCAAACTCCGGATCCTGAAACGGGTCGATGCGGACTTCCCTGCCCATGCGGCGGGAAAGCTCTTCCTCTTTCTGGCGGAGTTTGGGGGCGTACTGCTGGCGGATTGCCTGCTCAAAATGGGATATTTCACCAAGGTACTGGGAAAGAACCTGGATAAACTGTTTGTACATGGCGGCAAAATGCCCGCTTTCTTTAGAAAGCGAGCCTTTTTTAGAAGGCGCTTTTTCCATCAGCAGTTGCAGACCCTTGCCCACCGCTTCAATGCGGGGCAGATCATCCTTGGCGGCGGGCAGGGTAATTTGCGGGGCCAATACTTCAAAAATACCCTGTTTCAGGCTTTCCAGCTGATCCTGGGGATGTTGTTTCAGTTCTTCTTCCAGATTTTTTGAGGGGTCGGCAAGAAAAGCGTTGGCAAGCCGTTTCCCCTGCTGTTTTGCCTCAAAAAGGCCGATGCTGGCCTTGTCGGTTTTTACCGCTTCGGTGCGTTCCAGGGCGATTTCCAGCGCGCTTTTGATTCTTCCCATTGTGGTGTTTCCTTCCTGCCTATATACTATATTGATTGACTGCTTATTTCAAGAATAGCTCTTATGAAGGAGGGATTATGACCGGTAACATCCAGATGTTGATAGGTATTGCGGCCTATCTGGTGACGATGGTCACCATTGGTTTGTGGTATGCGCGCAGGAGCAATACCAATCTTGAAGAGTATTTTT